>Ga0041059_1002075_pt1 | contig 15347 bp, 14 predicted proteins | sample AraColnosormetaG_FD_56232 | JGI IMG/M metagenome (GOLD analysis project Ga0041059, IMG submission 56232) | Arabidopsis roots microbial communities from North Carolina, USA - Col MF nosort | ecosystem: Host-associated > Plants > Roots > Unclassified | place: USA: North Carolina | collected...
ATAATTAAAAATAGATATACGTATAATAGTAAAAATACTCGAAAGTAACCAAAAATATATGAAAATATCAAAAATAACTAAAATATCTAAAAATATTTAAAGAAAAATAACCGAATAGATATTAATTTTTAAAACCGAATCCGAACTGAAACCGAACCATAATTTTAAAATAACCGAATGGATACTAAACTTTATAACTGAAAGAACTAATAACCGAATGGATACGAATCGATACTGAATGGATAATCGAATGCCCATGACTAAGAAAACTTATCTAAAGGCTTGACTGGTTGAAACGCAGTGCCTGCATTTGTGACTGCATGAGTTTACGGAATCAGACAGTTGCGGTTTCAAGCATTATAAACCTTTTTGAACGACTGGTTTAACGGTTAAAAATTGGTGCATTTTTGGAAGGTTTATGACTGGTTAACGGATTTACGTTTATGGTAGAAAAATTACGGGTTTATGTTTTTAGCAAGCTAATTACGGGTTTACGTTTTTGGCAGAAAAATTACGGGTTTACATTTTTTTTGCGGCAAAATTACGGCTTTACGTTTTTTGGCGGGAAAATTGAAGGTTTAGGTTTTTTGGCGGAAATTACGGGTTTACGTTTTTGGCGGAAAAATTACGGATTTCTTTTTTTGGCGGGAAAATTACGGGATTACTTTTTTGGCAAAAAAATTAAGATTTTATGTTTTTGGCATGAAAATTACGAGTTTATGATAATGTTATCATCAATGATGATATCTATCATGACTATGGTATGTTGATATGATGATGAAGAAGATAGTATGATGATGATGGTGATGGTAATATGATATTATGAGAGGGTAATGATGATGATGATATTGTGTTGATAATGAATAAATTGATGGGTTGATGAAGCCATTTGAATTTTTTTTGATTATATTCAATCGGTTTAGAGATTTTAGTACAACTAAGATGTCATTTTTGTTTTTTAAGGTCTAATTAAATTTATCTCTTTTCTGGTATGGTTATTCGATTCTCCAATAATATAAGTTTCAATTTTCAAGTTTTGAAAAACAAACAAACATAGCTTTTAGTTTTTTTATACTTCTTCAACGTATGAATCAAATATGCATATGGAACATCAAAATCAAATATGATAACTCCATATAACATATTCTTAAGAATCTTCAATGACTTTAACCTCACCAGAATCAGCACCTGGTGATTTTTAACTCTTTTCACTTTTGTTTTTTAATGACTCTTCTAAAAAGATGTTCGTAATACAAAAAAATTAGCTTCCAAAACTTATAAAAGCTATATAGATCTTACTTTAAAAAATTAACAAATGCATTGAGCTCTTAATCACTTTCTAATGAATTCTTTTGTTCTACATATATCATGAATCATGACAAATAACATTCAATACCTACATACAACTTAACAAAATTACATTTTTTAATAAAAAAAGCCCGCGATTTGGTTCGGGTTTCGCCCTAGTACTAACTAGAGAAGAAAGAGATTTTCGAAGAAAAAATATGGAACATGTGAAAAGTTTAGAAGGTATGACACATATTGCTTAAACAAAATCATAAGAGGATGGAAAGAGACACTGTAAGAAAAAATGAAACAAATAAAACGAGTGCTTGCAAAAAGATAGGGAGAGTGATAGCTCTTTGTAAAAAAATTGTGAAGACAGAAATTCATATACATATTGAAAAGAATGTGAGAAAATATGAGTTGTTAAAGTAAAGTATAGATAAGCTTATGAATATACTTCTATATAATATCTTATTTTTAGACGAGCTATACTAACTAATGCAGCGAAGATAAACAAAAAAGAATAGTAAATTTACGGATTTCAAAATGAGAAAGTCGTCGAAGTTATTTTCCATAAAACAATTTATTTCATACATAAAAAGACGTCGTGATCCTAAATATCTAAAGCTAAAGAGAGAGTCATGAGCCAAAAAAATGTTCTTTTGATAAATGTTGTAAACCTAAAAGTTGTATTAAAGTTATTTTTAGTTTTGTATTTAAATTGTAACTATTGTCATGGTAATTTTAAAATTCAAAGAGTTTATAATATTAACAACAAGTAGACATATAAAAACATATCTTTTAAAAAATTTCTATAATAATTTTATTCACACAAAAAAATATTAAAAAGTTTTACAAATAGACCCATGCGTAGCGTGGATTCATAACCTAGGATTTAGAACGACTAATCGGGAGTTGCCACATAAATAATTAACATATTTAGTATCTAATTAATTAACATTTTTGAAAACAACCAATCGGGAGCTGCCACATCAATAATTAACATATTTAGCATCTAATTAATTAACATTTTTGAAAATAGCAATTACTTTATATTTTAAAATGTAAAAACAAAGGAACTAACAAATATTAAATTTAAACTTATAAAATAGGAAGCTATATAATTATAATTATGTAATAATAAACTCAAACCCTTATAGGATTTTATACAACTAATCCAACATTTTTTTAATATAACTTAAAGAAACGTAACAAGGACGTGGTTTGATGGTGGTGTTTTTAACTGTATCAATTTGAATCAAGTTCTCGAAGATATGCTCGTGGCAACTACCATGAGAATTCCACTTTTTCGGTCATGTGACAACCACACAAATTTCCGAGTTTCACGAGTTCAAAATCGGTGTTTCAACTCGTAACTTAGCCTTGAACGCATAAAAGCGAACTGAATGAATTAGAGTTGTAATGTTGTATTTATTTTTGTAGATTGTTTTAATCCGCTTCTTGCTAATCTCTGTATTTCTGTCAAAAATCAAAAATAATATAAAATCTAATTGTCTACCAAAAAAAAAATCATTCATAGTCCATGAGTAGAATCAAAACAAGATAGATTCAAACTTTATCAAGATAGATAAATAAGCTAAGAAATGAAATAGTTCCTCAAAACTAAATTTAGTGTCACCAAGAGGCAAGATCAAACTTTTCAAATAAGGGAAAGAAGAGAATTGCAACGTGATTAATTGATGAGGTCATAGTAAAAGTCAAAAATCTGTGTGACTCAAAACGGGTAAAAACAATAATTGGGATGTAGTTGATAACTCTAAAAAAAAAGGGACAAAAATGAGATTTGCATAAAGTAGAGATACAAAATTGAGAAGAAAAAAAAATCCTCTTCACTAAAAAAAAAAAAACTTCCGTTATCGATCTCTATCTCTCTCTTCCCCCACAAGGGTGGCGATTCGAGGAGTTTCCATGGTGGAACAGAAACCCTAGAGCCTTTATGCTGCCACTAATTATCACTCTTCACTATTGAATTGGGGATGGACTCAGAGAAAATCCTCAATCCAAGACTTGTTTCGATTAATAGCACCAGCCGCAAAGGTATGTCCGTTGAGTTGCCGCAGAAACCGCCGCCACCGCCGTCGTTGTTAGACCGGTTTAAAGCTTTGCTTAATCAGCGTGAAGATGAGTTCGGTGGTGGTGAAGAGGTTTTGCCTCCGAGTATGGATGAGATTGTTCAGCTTTATGAGGTTGTTTTGGGTGAGCTTACTTTCAATTCTAAGCCTATTATCACTGATCTCACTATTATCGCTGGTGAACAACGGGAACATGGTGAAGGAATCGCTAATGCTATTTGCACTCGAATCCTTGAGGTTTGCTTTCTTCTTATTTGTTTCCACTTTCTAGCCTTATTGTATAGTATGTAAGTGTAGAAGTGGGAAAAAAATTAGGTTTTTGATTGTCAGAGATTAGTGTTTGGTTTGTGGTTTAGTGAAATGGCTGCTTCTGAGTTACCTGTGGGTGTATATATGCAGGCTCCTGTTGAGCAAAAGTTGCCATCTCTGTATCTTTTAGACAGCATTGTTAAGAACATTGGGCGGGATTATGGTCGCTATTTCTCATCCCGTCTACCCGAGGTGAGCAGTCTACAAGAAGATGTTTACTTAAATGATTTGAATAGGGCTGAAGCATACCCATGAGCTGTTTTGATCCTATTCTGCTTTAGGTCTTCTGCCTTGCATATAGGCAAGCACATCCGAGTTTACATCCGTCAATGCGTCACCTGTTTGGGACTTGGTCGAGTGTTTTTCCACCACCTGTACTACGCAAGATTGATATGCAATTGCAACTTTCATCTGCAGCAAACCAATCTTCCGTAGGGGCTTCTGAGCCTAGTCAACCAACGAGAGGTATACATGTTAATCCAAAATATCTTCGCAGGCTGGAGCCCTCAGCCGCCGAAAATGTAAGCCTTTCTCTTTGTCATTATGAACAGAGATGACATTCTTTTTTTAGGTGCATCTGCAACCTTGAAGCTATGGTGTGTTAATTTTATATAAGTGTACTAAGTAAAACGGGTATTAGATTAGTTTGGCCTCATAGTGGTCTTATCCATTGTATTTCTTTAAAGTTTTGTTAGTTAGACGAGATAGATGTTTACATTCTTCAAGTAATCAATCTTGACTGGAAGGGAGTTGTTGTTATGGCCTCTCTCAGTTATACATGATGAGTAGGTCACTGGGACTCTGGTACATTAGAAATGATCTTGTTAGCACATGTAGAGGGTTTTTTTTTGGTTATAGTACAGTAGATCACTGTTTATGCATCATGTGTCGTTTGGAACTGTTTTTATATGTTTTTTTTCAAAGAGTGACTATACCTGAGATGCATATTTCCTTAATTGCTCTTGCTTGACATGCAGAATTTGAGAGGAATTAATTCCAGTGCAAGAGTTTATGGCCAAAATTCACTCGGTGGGTATAATGATTTCGAAGATCAGTTAGAGAGCCCATCTTCACTGTCTAGTACACCAGATGGTTTTACCAGGAGGTCTAATGATGGAGCTAATCCTTCTAATCAAGCTTTTAACTATGGAATGGGTCGAGCTACTAGCAGAGATGATGAACATATGGAATGGCGAAGAAAGGAAAACTTAGGCCAAGGAAATGATCACGAAAGACCTAGAGCGTTGATAGATGCATATGGAGTTGACACCAGCAAACACGTAACGATCAATAAACCAATTCGCGATATGAATGGCATGCACAGTAAGATGGTTACACCATGGCAGAACACTGAGGAAGAAGAGTTTGATTGGGAAGATATGAGCCCTACCCTAGATCGTAGCAGAGCTGGTGAATTTTTGCGATCATCTGTACCAGCATTAGGAAGTGTAAGGGCAAGACCCAGAGTAGGAAACACAAGTGATTTTCATTTAGATTCTGACATTAAGAATGGTGTAAGTCATCAGCTACGAGAAAATTGGAGTTTGTCACAAAATTATCCACATACATCCAACCGTGTTGATACAAGAGCAGGAAAAGACTTGAAAGTATTGGCTTCATCTGTAGGGTTAGTTTCATCAAACAGTGAATTCGGGGCTCCTCCATTTGATAGCATTCAAGATGTTAACTCACGTTTTGGCCGGGCTCTTCCTGATGGGACATGGCCCCATTTGAGTGCTAGAGGACCCAACTCTCTCCCTGTACCTTCTGCTCATTTGCATCATTTGGCAAATCCCGGTAATGCGATGTCAAATCGCTTGCAAGGTAAGCCTTTATATAGGCCCGAAAACCAGGTCTCTCAGAGTCATCTTAATGATATGACTCAACAGAATCAGATGCTAGTTAATTATTTGCCATCCTCATCTGCTATGGCTCCAAGGCCAATGCAATCGTTGTTAACCCACGTAAGTCATGGGTACCCTCCACATGGGTCAACCATTAGACCATCTTTATCAATCCAAGGTGGGGAAGCCATGCATCCTCTTTCTTCAGGAGTTTTATCTCAGATAGGAGCCTCTAATCAACCACCAGGTGGCGCATTCTCTGGTCTGATTGGCTCTCTCATGGCTCAAGGTTTGATCTCATTGAACAATCAGCCTGCTGGTCAGGTAATTATTCAAATCATGTCCTTGAGAGTCGGTTTGTTCTTAGTTATTGCTTTATCTTGAATTGTTGGTTTATATATTCAGGGACCATTGGGGTTGGAGTTTGATGCAGACATGCTCAAGATACGTAATGAGTCTGCAATCAGTGCTTTATATGGGGATCTCCCGAGGCAATGCACAACCTGTGGTCTACGCTTCAAGTGCCAAGAAGAGCACAGTAAGCACATGGATTGGCATGTAACCAAGAACAGGATGTCCAAGAACCATAAGCAGAACCCTTCTCGGAAATGGTTTGTAAGTGCTAGCATGTGGCTCAGTGGTGCAGAAGCACTTGGAGCTGAAGCAGTACCAGGGTTCTTGCCCACGGAGCCAACAACAGAAAAGAAGGATGACGAAGATATGGCAGTTCCTGCAGATGAAGACCAAACTTCATGTGCATTATGTGGTGAGCCATTTGAAGACTTTTATAGTGATGAAACCGAGGAATGGATGTACAAAGGTGCGGTATACATGAATGCTCCTGAAGAATCAACAACAGATATGGACAAGTCTCAGTTAGGTCCTATAGTGCATGCAAAGTGCAGGCCAGAGTCCAATGGGGTAAGCCATTCCATGCATTTTCATTAGCTTCATTTGTGTCTAGTTGAATCCATTTTCATTTTCGCTGCTAGACATTTATCCAGTGACGACCTCTTGATTTCCCGATCATGGCTTTTTCAGGGTGATATGGAAGAGGGTAGTCAGAGGAAAAAGATGCGGAGTTAGATCCCTTAGACCGAATTTTAGGTCTTTTTCTTGACTACATTTAAGTTACATTCTTATTTCTTCATCATCTATATGCACTTAGTCACAGAATACCACCAATGAAGAGAAATGATGGAGAGAGTCTTCTTTCTCCTAAAACTGTACCATTGAAAAAAAGAGGTTTACACCCACATATATTATCATTCTTTATGCCTCTAAATTCCTGTTGTGCCTTAGGACATGGATATCGTGTAACTGTTCTGCATTCTCTGCTACACCTAACCTGGGGTGCTTGTAGTAGTAAAATCAGATGTCGCAACAGTAGTTTCCCCATGTAAATGGAATACAATGTCTCTGTTTCGGATTGTCTTTTTCTTTTTCATCTTTAGATATTGCAGGGAAAGCCCGAGAAGACTGATATTCGAATGTGAACAGATTTCTTATGATGAATGGATCTCATAGATGCTGTTGCTAAGAGAACCAGTTTCAGGTTTCTTCTTTAGAGCTTTCCCTGTCTGAGTTTTACCTTTCTATGTTAGGCTGTTAGCTAAAAATGTTAGTTAACATAACTCTCTTTAAGCGTATTTGTTCTCTTGACTTTGTCTATAATGAAACAAGTTTTACTTTTCTTCTATCTGAACCTTTTGCTTTTGAAATTTCCACTACTTGTATCTTCATACCTACATGATACAGAGCCGGATTTATGTCGAAGTAGATTGAACGATAGTTAAAGCTTATCGAACTTACTTGGCTTTTTGCTCGATCAAACTAGAGTTTTTTCATGACTGTTACATTTGAAATATGGAATTATAAAGATTTAAAGGTTATGATTTAGTTCTGGTAGTACCTTATAGGACTGCAGAGCAAACTCAGTTCAAATCTGGCTTTGTCTCAACCGTTAGTCTCTAAACAAGAGTATGTGATGATCAATAGATGTAATGGCTGGAGTAAAATTCATGTTTGTTATATACATTGTGAAAATAGTCTATTATAGTATGAATATAAGAAAACAGCTTGCAATATGCAATATGAACTAAGCTAGAACAAAAGATCAGGTTAAGAACACACATCATTGCCCTTTTATTTTGCCTTTGTTAGAAAATTGGACCGTTGGTTGAATGGGATAAGAGAGAGCTAACAGAAACTAGTAGTGTACTAATAACAAAGATTTTAACTCCATATCTGTCAAGTGCAACAAAAGGGCTTACAATACAAAACAACAAAGAAACTGACAACTTGGGTCGGAGAACGCAAAAAGGGGAAACCCAAAAGGTGTTCAAAAAACTGTCAACGAAACGCAAAATAGACAATTTAAAACCGTGGTTTCCAGCAGAAGTCAATACCCGAACCACTTTACCTTTTTTCATCAGCTTGAGATGAAATTAAACGCAAAAGGTGCGTTCTTGACTTCCTTTGGATTTCAAAAAACACAAAATGAGAAACCATAACCGCTCTTAATCCTTCCTTTTCTCTTATTCTTACTTCTTCTGCATAAGGAAAAAACACTTGTTACTTGCTCCACAAGAATCCCATTCGGTTAAGATCTTAGTTGTGGAATCATACCTGAAAAAAAACTACGCTCCTCCTCCAACATCACAAGAAACAGCAGCTTTAATCCTCTCCACCGTACATTTGATCAGACTATTAACCGTAGCCACCGAGCCAAGTGAGAGTTTAGCTGTAGGAACAGAGTCAACAAGAATCTGAAACGCAACGGTTAAAAGCGAACCACCACAACTCCCAGAAGAAGTAGTAGAAACCATTTCCTGATGCTGATTCCCATCTCCTCCTCCAACCGAACCATCCGGTAAAATAGCAAAACCAGACGGCAACAACGCCACGTAATCAGGATCTCCACCGCTTAGAACCACATTCATCGCCACTATATCCACTGGCGCGTAAATCACATACGATCCTGATGCATCTGTACAGCTCTCTTGTAGAATCAACATGTTGCTCTGGCTCGAGTTTCCACTCTGTTTACAACAACAACAAAGTTTCCTCAATCTGAAAACGATAAAACAAAGAGAAAATATCGATAGTTAATAATGTCAAGTCTTACATTGACTCGGAGCAAGGAGACACAGTTTCCAGGTTCATGACCATTGGCTATATGAGCCATTTCCTGAACCATACCTCCATTTGACAGAATATCCCACTGCATCAAAGTTCAAAACCTAAATTAACAAACCTAAATCTACAAATCGTGACTCGCAAGGTTCTAACCCTATTTTCTTTGTTTATTCAATTTGGTCTGAAGTAATAATTTTAAACTTTTGCATTACCTCTTTTCTTGAATTTTCGTCACGGAGGAAATCAAAAACACGTTTGGGAGCAACTGGGATCCAGAATGAAGTAGCTGCACTAAGAACAATACCCGGAGGTCTTCCTGGATCATCCATACTCTTGCGGGTCATGACCCGAACATCATCGGATCCTGTTGTCGACATTGTTGTCCAAGCGTGTGCAGTCGACGCGCCAACACCACTGCAGAAACTCATAACCATTCTCTCAGCTAGCTTCAACATACTCTTCCTTCCTTCAGGACTCGTTATCACTACATATATTAATTACCATAAATTATAAGGACCAAATTAGTAAAAATTAAAACTAACGTTTTCATTTAATTTAGCCCCAACATATTTGAATTGATCAGAATAGCCCCTACCGGAAAGATCACCAGGAATGTTGCTGGCCATGGAGCTAGCAAGCCGCTCGCATTGTCGTTCGAGTGTAGCCACCCAACGTTTCGCACCGAAAGCTAAACCGGACTGAACCAACGGTTTATACATGTTGTGAACTGATCTATCATCTACCTCCATATGCTCTATCCATGTAACCTTTGAACAGAGTAATCATCATCACACAATCAGTTTCATAAAATTTAAATTTCTACCATAAACTTTATAAATACTCAATTTAAACCCTATATACCTTAGAATAACCATTAGGCAATTCTTGAATCAGACAACCTGAAGGCCTTCTTCTAGTTCTTAAGATTGGAGTACTTGGTCTAAGGCTGTCCAAAGAGACATCAACCACAGCCCAAGAGCCGTCACTGTGTTGTTTGCAGTATCTCACAAAGTAGTTCTCACGCGTTGGGACTAGGGGTGATGGAACTTGAAACTCAGCTGTCATCTTCACATACCCAAAATAACATTCAGAAACCGATTATCATAGTATTCAATGTATAGGTTTCTTGAGAAGCAAGTAATTAAACACATGTACATACCACTTGTAAAGCACCGTTGTAGTTCCCAGCAACTCCAGTTGAAAGAACTTCAAGTGTCAAGGCTCTTGACACAATCCCAGAGAAAACACAAGACCATTGATTCTTGAACCCACATCAAAAGATTAAAACTTTAGTTAGTTTATTCAATCATTTTTAGCCCTTAAGTTACTTGAAGAACAAGTAATTACCACATCCATGAGAATCTCAACGAGATTGATGTGATTCATTATAACAACTGCAGATTGTCTTGACGCCTCTGATCTTAATCCTAATGGCTTTGGTCCAATTCCTCTCGGAAACGTTCTGAAATACTCTTCTTCGTTGAGAATCTCGACTGAATTATCGGTTGAAAGCCATAAAGGATCTCCAGTTTGAGCCATTCTCACGAGTTCCTCCATAGCTGCAACCGCTAGCTCCACGATTATAGGCTTATCAGTCTCAGAAGGAATCGAAACTGACCTCAAAATGTCCCCTGTTCCATACATTTCTCCTACAAAGCCTGTCTGGTTCCCAAAGTTTCCAACTTCAAGATCAAGCGAACGAGAAGGCGCGTGGATCGCTAGTGGAGCGAAAGACGATCCTAACGGCTTCCCAACGTATTTCGCAGCAATAGCAGAGATCCTATCAATCTGTAGAATGAAGAGGTAACAGATTTAGAGTTCAAGTTCATCAAACAAAAGTAATATAGACAGATGTATGTATATACCTCTTCGCGGAGCCGAGCATTTTCGATCCTGAGATGTTGTTCGTCAAAAGACATTTCTCCAATAGCAGCTGGACCGCCACAGTTAGGGCATGTAGCATTGCTTAGAGCTTCTTTGTATCTATTGTTCTCTGCTCTGAGCTTGTCATTGTCTGACTTTAGAATCTGGTTCTCATGCCTCTCACTTTGTGCCTATATATATTACACACAATGTATTGTACTGAGAAATCTTTGACTAATATGAAACTAGATTACTTAAAATATTGATATTGGCTTTAAGAAGAATATATATACTAGTTAATGGTTACAAACCTTCATCTGTGTGCGTTTGTTTTGGAACCAAAACTTAACTTGAAGAGGCTCTAAATTGAGATCACGGCTCAACTCTTTTCGTTGCTTATCATCTGGATGAGGACATTCCTTAAAGAATCTGTAAAACTCCAAAAAACTCAAAATATAAGAGAATGTTTTCAATCTGTTGTGACATATATATGAGCTATGAGTTTTCAGTGTGTTTTTCTTACGATTCGAGCTCTTGAATTTGGCGTTGCGTGTGGCGATGGTAACGCTTCTTTTTGTTGGGACGTTGGCTAGGATCTTGAAGCTCTTCACCAGAAGGATTCTCAGTAGTGACTTCGGTACCTGACTTGGTCTCAAAGTCATCTTCTCGGCTACCGGTGATTCCCAAGTCGTTATCAGAGGTACTCTTTGGGGTCATATCGAACATATGATGGCTCTCAAACATGTTTGGATGGTACATTGTTATGGATGATTGACTATGATCACTCAGTTAGATATTAATAACGAAATGGATTTTTGGAGTTGTCAACTTTGGTTTCCTTCAAGGCACTGATCAATATATTTTCGTGATTTGATTTTCTTCTCCAAGTATATCTTCCACTGCCCAAAATCAAAATCACAATCGAATTAGTAAAAGATTATATATGAAACGCTCATATATGTATACAGAATGAAGAAGAAGAAAATCATTATGGAAATGGAAGAAAATAATTATATTAAGGGAAAGTTATTTCTAGCTGTTATGAAACTATATATTAAATTAATAATTTTATCATTTTCACAAGTACTAAACCATTAATTGTTAGGTTTTTGTTTACTCTCCATTTTTTCGGTTGGATATGTATATATTTTTGCATACAATTTATAGATAAATTCATCTAATCATAATTATGTAACTATTAATTAAAACTCTTAATTACGTATGAAAACTATCTAAGATGTTATAGTATAGAAATTTCAGATATAAATAACATAAAATATTTATATAATGTATACATCCCTAAAAAATTATAATGAAACTAAAGATTAACGATAATATTTGTTAAAAATGAGGCACATATACATACAAATTATGTATACGTACATATGTATAAATATATATATTACAAACGTAATATTTACATATATAACTTTTACTTTATAACATAACATATAAACTCTATAATCAATATGATAATGACCTAATATATTAATTTTACAAATAATGAGATGGAAATATGAGGAGAGATTTGAATATAGACCCAAAATGATATTTTTACTTCAAAGTTTTTTTTTTTGGAAAGCGATTTTCTTTACGAAAACGGATAAATTGTTTTAGATTTATAATGACGGCCTTACAAAAACAACAAATGAGATAAGAAACAAACAAAAATGAGATTTGGGTAGTTTTTATTCACACTTAAGATGGATCCATCCATATGCACAGTAACATATATGAGAGTATATCTATCTCCAAGTATGTGTACATATAAACAAACAAACAAAAAGAAAAATCAATCTTGAAAGTCACAAGACTTCTCAAAGCATCAGATCTATCGGACAGATCTAGTGTAGGAAGAAGCGAGAGAGAGAGAGTTATGATCTTTAAGAAACCCTAGTTTGGTGTATGGTCAGAAATGATACAGTAAGAAGAACACTTAAATAATATAAATACTTACTCAATTCGATCTGAAACTCAAGAAAGTTTTGAAACCCTAAAGATAGATCTCTTTGTAGTTATTTTTTCTTTTTTTCCCTTTTGTTGGTTGAAGTTTTGGATTCGAGTTTAATGATCTTTTCTCTCTCTTTTGTCGACTCAAAAGCTAGTAAGAGAAGAGAGAGAGAGAACCAGATTCACAAGCTTCTGATCTCTCAATTGAATTTATTAAAGAATTAAATTGACCTTGGTCTTTGTGCACTAAAGACGAACCGTTTCCAGTAACAAAACTAATGAAAAAGGCTAAGTTTAATTAGTTTAATACAGGATATATAGGGTTGATTAATTAAAAGCGATTAAAAATAGTATATAGTATATAGGGTTAATTAAAGCGTTGACAATAAGTCAATGGTCTTTTTTTTGTGACACAACCACCAAGTAGATTTCGTCAAACCCCTTTTGAAACTGCTAACTCCAAGAAAGTTTTTGGTAACGCTTTATTTATCTTAGATCATAAGTCTCCGCAAAAAGACACAAAAAACATTAAATTAAATTAAACTAAAATAATCTAGAAAAAAAAACAAATCATAGGCATCGAGATCTTGAGAACCAAAAAACACCATAAACAAAAAAATAGAAGATCTAAGAGTCTCAACAACATGCAATATGGATCCGATCTATAAACATAACCTAAGATACATACACACAAATGCATATGCATACATATATGTGTAGAGAGAGAAAGATCTTTTTTGATAATAGAGATCTTACTTTTGGAGACACAGTGAAACCCTAATTCACAATGATCTTTGGTTTATGCCCATTTTTGCCTTTGAAGAACAGAAGATCTGAGACAATGATAAAGAGAAGTAAAAGGGTTGGTTGCTCCGGAAAAACCGACCGGTTACCCGAGAACCGGTGTTATTTTGGGATAATCTCAAACCGGGGAAGAGCTAGCTAGGTATTAAGAACAATGGAAGTTTGTTGTTGAAGAAGAAGAAGGAGAAGAGGACAAGAGAGGAAGGAAAAGAACAGGTGGAGTTGCAATAAGAAATTTAAAAGGAGTTATTGATGAGCGCATAGAGAGGGTGCAATGCATTTATGATGATCTAAAGCTCCATTAATGCTATAGTGAGAGAAACTTACTCATTTCTTTGTATATTTATCTCTATAGAGTGATAGAAAGAGTTTCGGTTTATATAAGTCAAAACCAAAATCACTGTTTTTCTTTTACCTCTATAGGTTAAATAAAAAACGTTTAAGCTTGTAAAGAATAATCAAAAAAATTTACATGCAAGTGTTTCGTTGGCTACTTGGCTTCCACATATACTAATGTGTATAAGAATTCATATTACAACCATTTCGTACCTCATCTATGTCAACAACAACGCATTAGTTAGGTTAACAAAGATTTAGTTACTTGTCATATTGCGTAGTTCTCAAAATTTAGACCTAAGTGCTAGTGTACTACAACATGTATATATTCGTGCGTGTGCGTGTGTGTGTGTGTCTAAATTATGCATGAATACATAAATGATTTTTATTGTTCAAATGCTAATTAAGCGTTTGATATTATTGTTTTTGTATTAATGATAGTAGATTTACTCATATGCGAGAACTATATCCAATATAGAAGCATGGACGACGACATATCAATAAGAGAGAGTTTCTTCTATTAATTTTCTTAGTTATTAGCTAGCTAGGTCTTCCAACTAAGTATTTATAACCTTTTTTCTAATAATCATCAATTTTAATGGCCCTCGACTTGATTTCGAGAGAATATCTAATATCTTCATCATTTTCTAATACGTATTTATTACAGAAAATGACTTTTTTTTAATATGATTTTAAATTATAGTCAAAAGAAAAAGTTACTGGATATTACATATGAATGTAAAAACTTTTCAGAATATATACAAGAAATTAAGAATTCTAGTCATAATCTCTTCTTGTTGCAAACCAAAGTACTATGTCATCTTCGTACTTCGATGTGCCTCCACTCTTGAGCGTGCTAAGCCGGTTTTTAATGTTTTTATCGAACGTCTTGACAAGCGTTGCAGTTGGTAAAGGTTGTTTCCCTTGCCTCCTCCTATTATTGCAGAAAATAGCTTTTAATATACTAAATAGATCGAGTTTAAATTAAAGAAAAATATACATGTCAGAAACTATTGATCTACAGTTTTTTAAAAAGAGGAAATATATGCCACATAACAAGATGAATGTATAATTTGACATTCTACTCAAGTCAGAGCTAAATTGTACCTGTTACTAGTCATAGCCGCATAAATATTGATCTCGTGATATGCAAATGGAAAAATTCTGATGAGATCAATTTTGTTAACGATCAGTTGATCTAGAAAAATATAGGTGAGATGGATTTAGTTGGCTAGATTATGTAATATATGATACAAATATCTTGCGTCTTGTTTTTTTTTTTATCAAATGCACTTTTTAAGTTATGGATATGCATGTTTCCACATTTTCAAATGTTTTGCTTTTTGCATATGCTGTATAATAACAAACATAATACCGCCGTACAGCATCTAAGTCGTGGAGGATACAAATTGCATCGGCACGACGGCACAAAAGCATTTTATTTGGCTAGTATATATGGTTGTTAAGCAGGAAACTCAAGACTAATGAAACGAGGAATACAATATGATCCTATTTGTATTATGTGTGTTGAGAAGGAAGAGACAGTAAAACTTTATGTCTTGCAAAGTTGGACTATATGATCATGATCAATATCACTCCACAAGGTTTCTTTCCAATGACATCAATTAATTCAACTTTGGTTTCTTTTTGGAATCAACATTAAAATGATGATTCAGATCGATGAATATAGTTTTCATGAGTTTGGAGTTTTTTTTTTTTTTTT
>Ga0041059_1002076_pt1 | contig 15326 bp, 8 predicted proteins | sample AraColnosormetaG_FD_56232 | JGI IMG/M metagenome (GOLD analysis project Ga0041059, IMG submission 56232) | Arabidopsis roots microbial communities from North Carolina, USA - Col MF nosort | ecosystem: Host-associated > Plants > Roots > Unclassified | place: USA: North Carolina | collected 2013-09-02
TTATATGTTGATTTTGATTGGTTATTATTTTTGAAAATTAATAATGTATTTCGTTTTTAAATTAAATTTAATTAATTAAATTAGTATTTGACTTTTTAATCTTTAAAGAGATAAATTAATTTACTCTTTAAAATTTTATTTCTAATAGCATACCTATGTAATTACTTACAAAAATTAAGGTTATATTTAAAATGTACTTCCCAAATAATATAGTAGGATTTCTTTAGTTGAAACTTTTATTCTCATAGTCACCTTTGTTAATACTACATTTTAGAATCTCGATGTTTCAACTTGGTGAGATTGTTTAATGAAACCAATAATCCCGGAACTCGATATTCCACTTGACTTGTTAAATTAAATTGTTGCAAATCTTCTATACGCTACATCATTTATTTTGCTTTATTCTATGTCAATTCTCCTACTTTTTTTGTAAGTTTGTTTTAAGAGATCAACACACAAATGTTAAAGAGTATTTTACCTATTATTAACATATTTACAATGTTGTAAGGTTTTCAACACTCCAAGAAAGTGGGAACCAATCAAGAAATCCCAAAATCATCACTCGTGTATTATAACGCTAAACAGCTGGAGATTCTATCCACTCTCCCAAAAATATGAAAAATCATATAAACATATCAAAAATTAACGACATGGATATAGTAATTAATAGGATGATAACATTAATAACCACAATAAGATTACACTTGACGTTATATTATAACGAACCAAATAAACCATCCCTCGGACCAATGTCCACTTGTGATCCGATTTTCGGTCCACTACATTACTAACAAATAAAAGTAAAAACAAAGATAAAACTTCCTTCATTTTTATTTTTACTTAAACTAACACACTCGTTACTAAACTAGAGTTGACCATAGGCGTGGGCGAAGTAGGCAAGAGCTCCAACGAGTGGTGAATTGATGTAAGTAGCCGGCTCGGACTGCTCGTAATCAGACCGTTCGTCTGGGAAGCGATCATGCTGGTCCGGACCACCAACGACTGCACCAACAAGGAAGTTAGGGTTTGGAGATTGAGAGTTCATGATTGCAAATCCTTGGTGGCATTGGATCTTGGCCGGGTGGCTTGCAACACAAGGTAATGAGGAGCCACGGTGGTGGATTCTCCGTGGGAATTTTGGACCGTAACCAACCATGTAAGACATTCTTAATGGGTTGTCTCCAAGAAGATAATCCACCTATATATCAAAAAAGAATTTACGAAAATGTTATAAATTTTATATTTAACAAAATAATCTAAAATCTAAAGATTGAGAGATTTTTAACACTGGACCTGTCTTTTGGCGATGGAGCGAAGACGACCGGGAGTGTAGACGGAGCCACCGCAATGGACGACGGTTTTGGCGGAGGTTAAGTATTTGGCATAGGTTAAGAGCAAGAACGATGTTGACGTCACGTATTGCATGTTGGCGTCTGCCATTTTAAACAATAATCCACCTACATAACATATGTATATAAATGTTTTAATATTCATAAAGAGCAAATTTATTCAGTCAAATAAATATCTTCTCTAAAATAGGTTATCTAAAAAAACACCAAAACAGAAAAAGTTCATAATGTAAAAAACTCCACAAAATAATTACCATAACATGTAAATGAAGTGAAAATTAGTGAAAGATTAAAAATGCAAGAACCTGGTGTATACTGAGTAGAAGAGAAAGGAGCTCCAGGAATAACAGAGCAGATGAAATTATCAGCATGACCTTTGTATTCATGAAGTGTCTTCACATTCTGAACCAAAAATGCCTTTACACAAAAAAAAAACCAACAAAAATAATTAGGGACTTGATATAACAAAACTTTATAAATTTAGATTTTACCTTAGTAAGAAGGATTCTGGCACCAGCGTGCTTGTTATCCCAACCAAAAGTGTTATCATATTCAGCAGCTCCAAGGATTTGTCCATTGATTTTTATGTAATTCAAATATTTTATATTCTTTGTCGCTTTTTGTAACCAAGCAGCTCCCCACAACAATTCATCCTACCAAAAATATCATAAAATAACAAATCTCTCTTTAAATTTCACAATTTTCCAAAATCTGATCATTACATGTAAAGGAAAAACTCATTTACTTATTTACCTGATAACCAGAGTAAGAGCAATAAAATGGACAAACATCAGGTTTTAATCCTGCACTATAAGTTCCTCTGTATTTGTCCGCAAATGCAAAAACCTTAAAAACACAAAAAAAAAATCAGTTGAAGAAATTTTTTATGTCACAAAATTATTAAAGTATGACAAAAAAATGTTATACACTGATGGCTCGTTTGAGGAGGACTTTGGAGTAAGAAGGATCAGATTTTCTGAATACAATGGCGGCGGCGGCTAGAGCAGCGGCGGTTTCAGCGGCGACATCAGAACCAGGAATGTTCTTGTCAACTTTAAACACACTTCTTACAGTATCCATGTCTTCAGGTCTTTCCCAACAAGAATGGTCTTTATTAGCATCACCAACTTGAACATAGATTGTGTCAGGTTGTGAAGTGGCTTTGAGGAGATAATCAGTAGCCCAACGAATCGCTATTTTAGCGTTTTGTAATTCAGATTTCATGAGTCCACCGAATTCAATTACACTCCATGAAAGCATTGTGGTTGTGAATGCCATTGGGAAACCAAATTTGATATTGTCTCCTGCATCATAGTACCCTCCAACCAAATCCACCTAATCAACAAAACACACAAATTAGAGATTTTTTGGAAAGAGGGGAAAGAAAACAACTAATAAAGATTTGATCTTTTGACGATATTGATACAGAATTTAACCTACATTGTTGAGAATCTTGAGATCTATAGCTTTCTAAGCAAGCCCATTTTGTTAAAATTAGGGATTTTAGAAAAAAGGGGGAAAAAACAAAAACCCTAATTTTATCCTCTGTTTTTTGATGCAGTAGAGTTATGTAAAAAGGTTGAATCTTTTGGCGATATTGATACAACACTTAACCTACATTGTTGAGATCTCTCATTAACCAACGAAACCCATTTCATATATTTCATAAAAAGAGAAGAAGAGAGTGAGGAAAAGTTGAGGTGAATTACATGAAGAGCAGAGCCATCAGAGAGACCAGAGTCTCTTCTCCAACTCATTCTCTGGTTAGAAGGAAGTTTCCCTGACCTTTGGCCTTCAAAGAAGAGGATTGATTTAGTGAGAGCATCTTTGTAGTTGTGCTTGGCCAAGTGGTGACGATGGTGATGGGTGTTGAAAAGAGAAGAAGTAGTAGGGTAAGAGAAGCCATTGCAGAGAAAGAAGAAGAAAGACAAGAAAATGGTGACTCTGAGGGCATAGGAGGAGGAAGAAGAAACTAGAAGAAGAGCCATTTCTCTGAGAGAGAAAGACAGACAGAGAAAGAGAGCTTCTATTAACCAACCAACGAATAGGTTGCAGAAGCTGCTTTGTGGGAAACAGAGGAAGTGGCTCAGCTTTTTATAGAGGAAAAAAAAGGTTCTCTCTCTCTCTCCTCGCTCTGTGACTAGTTAAAAAGTTTTTCGACTAATTTTTTTTTGTGTGATTTTTGGATTGTCAGAAGGAAAAAGATGTAACTTCAAAAAAATGACTAATTTGAATAGTTTTTGTCCAAAATTAGAATAAAGAAATAATTGAGGGGTTTGTGGAAAATATTGAAAATAAGTTATTGTCCGTACTTGTGCTTGTTTCGACTCGTTTGGGAGATGGAAGCCCATTCGCAAATCTAAGTTATGACTAAAGATTCATTTTACTTATGTATCTGGTTTTATTCTTGGATTTATTTTGAATACATTTGGATAAGATTCGGTGCTTGTGAAGTATGTAAATGACAAAACGGATGTATTTCAAATTATATTTTCTTTCAATTAGGTAAAAAAAAATATTGTTTACGTTATGCCGATTTTGAGTATTAACGTCACTACAACGAATGAAAGATCGACATGCATCTAGCTAGGCTTGGATCAGGATCATGAATTGATTATGTAACCTCAAAAGATTGTTTAACAACAATTGTCTATGATTCTTGTTGTCGACTGTTTCTTCAAGGGATGGTTACGTGTAGGACAACACGCTTATACGGATGATGAAGACATTGGTTGCCTGGTTGGGTTAGTTTTCGCAAGGGCCTAGCTTCTCCTTTGCCATTTTTACTTAGAACGATGAGTCCATTTTCACATCTTCATTAGTGAAACCTTATGTTGTGTCTAAAAATCGTCCTTCATGAATCTTGACGGGCAAACCTATGTTTCCCAACAAGACATTGTAGCCTTCAAATCATATTATTTAACAAAATAATAAGTTTGTTTATCCAAATGAGCACACATTTCATGATTAATTTGTCGTTTATAATATGTGTTCGAGATCAATGTATTACTTTAATAAAGGATGTAAAACAGTTCAAAATTATTTACTAGATAAATTTGAGGGAACGAATCTCTAAAGTGTGGGGTTACTCACACGATATAATTTTTGGACGTTATGAATTATTATGATTCAAGATTCGATTAACCAAATGGCATATATATTAGTGTTTACTGTTCTATCATGTATTTTCAATTTGTTTATCTATGCGTCTTAAGTCATGTATATAGATAGTGTAGGTACCAATTTTAGCTATACAAATGCCAAATAAATAATCATAGCAACCGTTGAACCATTAACCGGTCTAGACAAATTCATGGACACATGTTTTTGAGTAGATTGTATTGATGATGATGAGACTTGCATGACTTTATTTCAATCATTCCACATACACATGTGTGCATGTGATCAGCCTTTTAATACGAATCTATAATGAACTATATAAACTCTGGCCACTATAACAATTATTAGGAACTATAGTAGTGGTTTTGTTCTTTATAGTCGAATCCGTAATATATGATCGCTAATTAGAAATTGTTATGCGTTCTGCTAAGAAAAGGTTACAATTATTTGAATAATAATGTACGGTAAAAGCGTTACAGCAATGATTGTCATAACTTATCGGCAAGCCAATCACTTGATTTACGGAAAATTATACTAAATGTCGAGGGCCCAAATTATATCACAGGTAAATACTGCTTCACTTTATCTAGACAATTTTCTATATTCTCACAAGTTCCAAACTTTAAACTGTTTCAAATTTGATATTTGATATTTACAAATTGAACTAGAAGTAGTTATTTGCTTGTTTCGGGATAGTGGAGATAGACAAAATGGTCTCGAACAATATTTTTAATAATTTGAGCGAGACCAAGTATCGTTATCTCAACTGGTAAAGATAATAGGTAAAGCTTAGAGGTCGTCGGTTCGAATGACGTTTAAAACGAAATTAATATTATATGTTGTGGTTTCGCGCTTGGAAGGATTACGGATTTTGGCCATAACCTCCTAGTATTCAGAAAATTGTGAGCGAGGTTGGACAATCGGATAGTGATCTTGTAGACGTCAATGTGCATTCTTTTCTTTCCAAATATGGTAAATCCTCGTCTGGAGAGCCAAATGAAACAAGACATAATCGAAAGTTTGAATTTGTTATCGACAAAATTACAACATGGTGTCGAACTGTAGTTTGGTTTTGGCTTAATTTGTGCCGAAAACATTTATGAATACATTCAAACATTTACTGAAAGTGTATGGGGAGATACAAAATGAGATGATCTTTTGATTTTCTCCAACTCACGGCAAAGGAAAGCATGCGAGCATCCTATAACTTTAAAAATTTGTCAAGAGACTCAAAGTTAAACTGTTTTAGATTTTTAATTAGGGTCTCAAATATTTGTCTTTTTCTTTATAATAAAACAAATTTGATGAAAGACAGAATCAATCAAATCCTTTTAATTTACCTGTAGCACATTTTTTATAGCAATTAATCATTATTGATAGTAAAGCATTTGATTCTCATTAATGAATTTCTTGACTTCTTGTGCAGCATGTTTACATGTTCAATCTTTAGGAAATGCAATTGTTCTTTTTTCATAGATTGTGATTTGTGAATACAAACTTTTGGAATGTTTCATTGCCTTTCGGGCTGAGCCATCTATTATATATGAATCCCATATGCGAGTATAATCCATCATTAAGTTTATAATATAAACAAAAATTAAAAATATGTGTTTATTTAATAATTTTAGTTGTACGTAATTTATAGCCAATGAAATCTTAACACAACAATTTTTTTTCTTTTTTAACACAACATTGCTTTAGTGTTATTAGTGAATATTTTCAGAAGTTTAGTCTGCATGAAGAAACGTCCAAAACCCAACAAGGATGCTAAGGCTAGCAATGAGATATATACACTTTACCTTAATATTAACAAGTGAAAAATAAAATAAAAATTGATGCATTTTGAGCCAAAACATTAAGCATGGAAGACATCATGTCTATATATATATATAAGATTTCGTCATTTTTCCTTCTTTTTTTATTCTACATAATTTTAAAATTTGTCGTCCATACACAAGTAAATTAAACGTTTTATGAAAATTATTATAGTTATGTACGTACTATTGTCATGGTGATTCAACCCTTAGGTTTGATCACACGGCCATACTTCTACTTCTTACTCTAAAATGATCTTCCATTTTTGTCCCCCTCATTACATGACCGTGTTCTGTTTCATGATATGCTTATCCGTCTACCATAGTAGGCATTCTCGCATATTCGAATCGCGACTCAACCTCCAAGATATTCCCATGAGTGCGTCCTCGCACAACAGTCCCCATTCCAGATGCCAAATAATTGTTTCCCGACTATTGAAGAATGAATCATAAGACTTAGCTTTTCTTTCTTTGCCGAAGAAAACTCCTTATATTTCTACTCGTCGAGTAAGCTAATCACATGTGGATATTGTTGTTTAAAATTTGTGAGAAATATAGTGATATATGTATAAAATGGATATCAATGTATGTTTGTATATGTATAAGTATAAAGAGTGGCGTTGAATAATAATAATGGAGAGGATGGGAATGTCGTACTTATCATGTGCGCTTCTGTGATGATTCCACATGCATTATGACCCTCCAAAACAAAACAACACGATATAAAGAGGAAAAATATAAAAACCGAACTTTGGATTCATGTTCTTATTCTCCTTTTTCTGCTTCACTGTAAAAGTCTTTCCATTATTGAACAACCTAGAAAACAGATGGTAAAGGCTACAAATTTCATCGGAAATATTAAATTACACATGTGGACAAATAAATAAGTTTCTTTGACCAAATTCTAATATAATTTTTTTCATTTAACTAGTTTAATACTTTAAATTCTACCATATTTTTCTCTATCATATTCACTCAAAATATCAGACTGAAATTAAGAACTCAATTAATCTGCCACAATATACAAAATCTCACTTGGTAATTCGACCTTTGAATCCACATGGCTAAGTAAATATAGCTATGCCACAATATCGATAGACTAGCCATAGCTATATTTACATACTCATGTCGCATTGAATCCAAGGCAGCTTTAAAACAGTACTACACCAATACTATGCATGCAATAAAACTTAACAAGAATGTTGACAAAAAACATTTTAAGTTTAAGTCCAATGTTTACGATACAATATATGATTGTTACAACAGATTGCTTCATTATTATCAAATTTAACGATTAGAAACCAAGACTAAAAGGGATGCCAGTTGAATTTAGCCATGTGCTACCGTCGATAAATGGACCGACTGTGAATTGGGTAGCCTCCGTTTGGTTTTCGATGCGTCTAAAACCAGGCCATGTGACTCGCTTTGCCATGTTTGCCCCAGGCCCTTCATTCATATACTCTCCATAATATAAAGTTTCAAGTGCAAAATCTTTTTTCCCCTCCAACCATCCAGCGGGATGTATAAGATCATCAATAAATGATTTTATGATAACCGTCCTAGAATATTTTCTCCATGGTCGACCTAAGTACGCCTTGAAGTTTTCTTTCACAGGGATCAAATCAGGTGCGGCCAAGATTCTACAATTAAGTATAGATATACCCGTGGGCTGGTCCGACTGATTGCGGCTTTGAGCGGTGAATGCAATTTTATGTCCAGGATTAGGTTTACGAGCATAAAGACTACTATTCTGGAACACAACAGCCGCATTGCCGAATATGAAATCGATTGTACCATATATATCGCATTCTCGATAAAATTGTTTGGCTGAATGAACATAAAGGGTGTCTTGGTAACCATCGAACTCACAACGGTAAAAGGCAGAGTGATCAGAGCCGCTTCGAAAGGCCACAGCCTGTGCTTTGGCCGGTCCTGCAGAATTCACGAATGATATGTCCTTTGCTATGTAGCCTTTACCTTTCACGCCTGCATAAACAATTATGTCATAATTAATACTTTTAGGAAGGTAGAAAAAAAACACAGAAGAAATGTATGAAAATATATTTGATGTGGATAAATCTTTAGGGTGGATTTGTGTAGATAAAAACAGAAAATGGATTTTTATTTGGGCTCAAGATGTAATTTGGTCTAAGCCCATCTTTAGATGAGTATATATATCATGTTCTAACAAGCAATTTCTAAAAATGTGTATTATATTTGGATTGAACAACATGGTCTATTTACATATGCACTTTTATCAAATATATATTCAAGTTGGAATTTCTTTACAATGAATTAATTCTTATCAATTAATTAATATTCCTCACTACTAATATTTCTTTATCTAATATATCTCCATCGATTCTAATTACTTAAAAAAAAAAATTAGGACATTATTAATATTATACTTTTTTAAAGGTTAAATATTATAATTATTTAAAGTTTATTAAACTTTTAGAAAATTTGACGGAAAAACGTTTAGAATATTTATAATATGTGAAATCTATACAAATTAAATAATATACAAATTAAATAACCATTTTAAAAAAATTGATTTGAATTAATAATCTTTTAAGAAAAGTATTGTTAAAAAAAAGTATAACAAAATAATGTTTAGTTTCACCGAATGGGGTTAGATGGTTAGACGGATTTAGAATATTAATAACATGTGAACTTTATAACAATTAAATAACCATTTGATAGAAAACTTTTAAATTGATTTGAATTATATATCTTTTAAATTAAAGTATTATTAAGAATAAATAACAAAATAATGTTTAATTTCACTGAACGGGGTTAGATGGTATGACGGGTTTGAGTCGATAGTAATATTAGATGTTATACTATAGGTGAAATCATAAATATAACAATAAAATAATAATTCTATTATCTAAAACACCAAACAAAACAGAAAATATTAACAAAACAAATATAATTAAATTTTAAGTTAATTTAGTTATAATTTACATTTTAACTTAATGAACTATATGTTATTGTTGCTATAGTTTTAACTAGTAAAAATCAAACATATTAATTGTACACTAAATAATATAGAAATAGATATAAGTGTTGTACATTTAAAAAATACAAAACATTAAACCATATATATTTTTAATCTATTAAACAAATTAAATTTTTATTTTTTTAATAAATATAATCCCAAAATGTATAGCGGGTTAAAATCTACTATCTTTATAAAACTAAATGAAACTAAAACATAGTATTTCTTTCATTTTTCCGACAATTTATTTCTTCAAGAACTAATAAATTTTAGAGTTCCATTAGATTAAATAATTTATAAGACCCAATCAAATCCATGCTATAGACCGGATTCATCTCTCCTCGTTACGACAAATGGCCTTATATAGTTTCTTAAGACATGATTGAGATTTAAGATTAGCTAAGTAAATCATGTTTAGCACTACAAAACCAAGGGATTCAGAGACAAACCTACGGTAGGAGTTTGAAATGTTGACCATCCATCAATGCGGCTGCGGTTTGCTTTTATGACTGTTTTTCCGATACCATCTCCGATAAACATTATCATTGTCTTCTTCTTAGGTAATTCGACGTTCTCAAAATATTCCCCACCTTTTATATAGATAATAAATCTACCCAAAAAAAAAATATTATGTGCATATTAGATTTATAAATAATGGTACTGGACATATACGGAATATCGCGAAAGTATTGAGAATTCTTCTGCAGAATTACTAATAAAATCACATGCATACGGAATAGAATGACGAAATTAATAATCCAACAAAGTGAATAAACAATATATGATCGGTCAAAATTGTGATATTCAACATAACTATATGATCTTAATTTAATGTAGTCAAGTATCAACAAAAAATATATAAAAGTAAATAAATGAACAAAATTGTGATATTCAACATAACTATATGATCTTAATTTAATGTAGTCAAGTATCAACAAAAAATATATAAAAGTAAATTAAATGAACAAAATTGTGCTATTCAACATAACTATATGATCTTAATTTAATGTAGTCAAGTATCAACAAAAACTATATATATATATATATATATAAGTAAATTAAATGAACAAAATTGTTATATTCAACATATACTATATGATCGGTAAATATTGTTAAATCATATCAACATCACTAGGTATTACCATCTTTGTAATTAGTTTTTTTCAAATGTTAACGTTGATACTTGACTACATTAAATTAAGATTTATGTACGTACCTAGTTTCGCTCATGTTGGGAGCAGCAAAGACGGCATCATTAATGGTTGTGAAGTTTCCGGTACCATCAATCGCCACCGAGAGATTGTAATTGGTCTCTTGTACCGGAGCCTCAAGGAGTCTCTGGTCATTCTCTGAGAGCCAACTCGGGTACTCAACGTCAACTTCTGATGATTTCGGGGAAGGTTTCTTCCTGGAAATCACCTGAAGCATATGGAGGGAGTTGCTAAGGTTGTTAGAGATGTCTAAGATGATCTCCTTCAAGTTCTCAGGCAATTCATACGTCATATCATTATTATTCTCATTGTCACTTGTCGAGAAACCATCAAGACACGTATCTTGGTATGTCATGACGTTGGTGAGCAACATGCTGATGTCGTTGAACTCAAGAGAGGAAGATCGAAGATCGGAGACTGCGGTTTCGAGGTCGGAGATGGTGTCATCGAGTAGCCCGAGACAGTCTTCGAATGCGCAACGTTCATAGTGGGTTAGGTTTGGAAAAAGACGGGTTTGGAGGTCGGAGAAGTTGGAGGAAGCGAGATTAACCTTTAAGATGGTTAGGTTTAAGTCCGCGATGATAAGCTCGGGGATGGTTTTGGTTTCGGTTAAACGCTGGGTTTTGTGAGTGGTGTATGATGGTGATTGAGATGAAACAACGGTGGATAAGAAGATTAGGAAAAAGATTAGTGACAGTAAGTTGAAAATAATGTGTTTTGGTTTTTCTCTAATTGGATGATTATTTATCATTTTTTCTTTAAGATTGTAGTGATAGTAGAAAATTTTAAAAGACAAAACTGAAATGTAACAAAAGTGAAAGATTGTGGTTCTTAGATCAACTCCCAAAAGTAACAATATAAATACGAAGAACATATACAACATATTAAATAAAAAGAGAAGATAAACTGGGGAGAAGAATATTATGTTAGTCAAACTAAAATTCTTTAGATTATAGTATTAATTTATTAATTCAACTTAAACTAATTTATTCAAATTGATTATATTATTTTAAGTAATTAATTAAATAAAATTAAGAATTTTCCTACTACGTAAAAAAAATGCATAGACTACAAATTTTCCGAATACATATACATATAGTAGCTTCAATAAAATAAATAAATAAATTAGAAACTTACAAACTATATTTTAGTTCTAACTCAAATATATATTTGACTGTGTCTCCGTATACTCTATATCCATGAAATTAGAGTTTTACCTTTACTTAATAAGTTGAAGATGAAAAAATGACTATCTTTGAGAGTTGATTCAGTTTGATATATAGGTTATCTCATCGAACGAAAACCATGTAATTGTAATGTACTAGTATATTTTGTGAGCTGTTCAAAATAAGGAGTACTTAGAATCAAGTGTTACTTGCTGGCTTGCTGCAAGAAAATGGATTGCTACATTTCTGGCATCGTTGAACACTTCCATGTCTCAGGAGCATCATGACTTGCTGACTTAGAATCAAGTGTTACTTGCTGGCTTGCTGCAAGAAAATTTTGTGCTTCTTATGATGCTTCTGTTTCTAGCATTATTCTTGTGTTTGTATATATATGCTCTTGTTCATATGGTCTTAATTATGAGATGCAAATTCATACTATTCAGATAAGATCACTATCAAAGATTTAAGAGTCAAAATAGATGATATCAAAGATACATCGTACTGATCTATGAACAACAATCACCTCTCTTTACCCACACATTCTAAATAGCTTTTTTTTCTTTCTTTCTAAACAACAAATCCGAGTATTACCGCTAAGGAATGCAACTGGATCATCATCATCATCTTGTTGTTCTGTTCTCGACCAGTCTAGTTTATATATCCACCTGAAGGATTCTACCACCAGCTTGGACAATCAGTTGCTCAAGCTGCAACCAGAGAATGCAAGAATTATTCATGAATTCGGAAGCAAATTAAAACCAATACAATAGCTGTTCACTCATTAATGATATGTTAACTCTATAAAAGTTGAAAATCTATATGTTATGAGAACCATTTAAAGAAATTTTTTAAATTGATTCGAATTATGTCTTTTAAATAAAGTATTATAAAAAATAATAAAATAATATTTAATTTTACGAAATTGGATTATATGATGAAATGGGTTTGAGTCGATATTAAAACGAAACAGTATACTACTGGTGAAATCTTATAGTGAACAACTATAATATAATTATACAATCTAAAACACTAAACAACACAAATAATCTATATAACTTCAAATTTAAAATTTTAGTTATAAAAAATGATCTTTGATGTACCATGATATAAAATCTAGATGGCAACAAAAATCAAAATATAAAAAAGAGAATTTATGAAATTTATACTACGGGAACACTGGAACCTCTAAATATAATTTAGAGGTTAAGAAAAAAAAAAGGAAGATTACTTTTAATAATCTGTACAAATAGTAAAATGTTTAAAGTTGTAGTTAGAAGGGAGATCAGAAAGTAGACGATGAGACCACTCGACCCGCCCTCGAATTGCTACTTTACTACTCCCATACAAGTTGATCATTGCACACCAAATCTCACGTTTGTTCCTATCATGCCACAAAAAAGCCAACTTTCCATTGTATTCAGCAATTGCGATGCTATTAAAAACCCCGTTGAACTCCAAACCATGAACCACACTCCATTGTTTCTCCTTAGATTCATACCACATTAGCCCAACATTATGGTAATACATGTAGATCACGTTGTCTACCACACACATATCTCCACTGCTGAAATCATCAGCTGGAATTATCTTGTCACATTTACCATCTTTAATGTCATAGATTGTGACGTCTCGATCAGTACCCCTCACATAAATTTTTCTGCCTAGTGACGGGGTTACCACAGACCTATTTAGGCATGCCAATTTCACACTGAGATTTGGCCCGACATGCCAAGTTTGTGTCTTTAGGTCAAACACTTGCGCATGGATACCTTCGTAGTATCTTTTATTCATGTCATCAATTCCTCCAAAAACGTAAATCTTGTCGTTAACTAGTCCCACAGCTGCCTGATCACAGGCCACAAGCGGCCTTGGACCCTGACGCAACTTTCCAGACCGAGAGTCGAGGATCCACATGCTCCTAGACTTGCCAACAAAGTAGATTTCGGGGCCCAGCGTGAGAGTTGCAAAGTAAGGCTCAACAGGAGAAGTGAACGGGATCGAGACCAAACAACGACGATTCTCAGTGAAACTGAACCAATGATACGTGGTTAAGGAAGGAGAATTACTATGTTCTTGAAAGCAGACGTAGAAGCGATCTTTCTCCAAAAGAGATCGCGTAATCTTAAGCTCAGAGGAACTTACGAGAAATCGTAAGTTCTTCGACACGCAAGAGAGAATTGGATGATACCATCTTGGCACGCGGGCTAAGATGTTTAAAACAATATCGTTTGGCAGTAACGAAAATAACGACGACGGGGCCTCCTTGGCCGTCGTAGACATTGTCTTGGCCCTAATCCTAAACAAGTGTCTCTCTAAATCAAATATCAACATCGCTTTGCTTGCTTTCTTATAATCACACCAACATGAGCTTTCTTTATATAAAGGAATAGTAATCCTTTTCCCTCTTGGAATCGTTTACACAATATTATGCTCACGTGAAATATTATGGAGTCAAAACTTTTATTTATATCGTTTGTCAATAACGAAATTTTAGGGATCGTTATGCTTTGGCAATTAGGAAATATTAGGGAGTCAATATCCTTTGGGCTACTATTCCTCTCTTAATCACCTCTTCTTAACTAACCGATCAAAATTTACAATATAATCTAATTAAATAAATTAAAACAATCAATATTATCTAAATAAAATAAAAAGTTAATTCACTAAAAAGAATTAAATCGAATTACTTGTAAAATCTAAATCCTAACTATTTCTTTTATAAACTCAAACCGACATCTATTTTTATTTAATTGTAAAATCTAAACCCTAACCACTATTTTATAAATCCAAACCGACATATACAATTTATAAAATCTATAACCCTAAAGATTTTTAAACAACCAATATTGTTACTTCACATCATCATTCAAAACAAATTCTCTATGATTGATACCTAAAGTATAACAATAGACTCTTAATTTTTTGTAAACACAACCATCGAGATTGAGATTCTGCTTCGACTCTAGTGTTTCTTGAGTAAGCTTGCAGTTTTCGAATTTTTTTTTGATCTTTCTCGTTGATTGTGATTTAAAATTTCTAATAACCATTTAAGTCATATTGGTTGTTTTGTTTGATATGATCTGCTATTTTTGATAAACTGATGAGAGTAAAGAACACAAGAGTATTTAGAAAGAATTATAATAGACTTTCATGAGAATAAAGATACAATATAAATATTCACTTATATAGAGATGAGATTAATCTAATTTCCTAATCTAAGAGAAACTTAAATGCAAATAATATATTATATGCTATGACTCATATTTCTTCTGTGGTTCTCAAACTTCTTCGAGTAATACTTTACTTCCAATATTTTCTTTGGAAAGAAACTCTCTTTTCAAAAAAGTACCATCACTACAAGAAAACAGTCGTTTTGCGAGGAACAATTGCGAGGGAACGAATCCCTCGCAAATTTGCGAGGGAATTGCAAGTACTTTACTACACCACGGACGAACGTTGCTAATCCCTCGCAAATATTGCGAGAGACTGCTTCCTCGCAAATTTGCGAGGAATATACGAGTACTTTGCAATTAACAATATCAACCCTCGCAAACCACTCGCAAAAATCTCGCAAATCTTTACCCTAAACCCTAAAATACATAGAAGTGATTTGGGATCTTTGATTTTTATTTATAAATGTAAATCTAAATGACTGTATAATCATA
>Ga0041059_1002077_pt1 | contig 15324 bp, 11 predicted proteins | sample AraColnosormetaG_FD_56232 | JGI IMG/M metagenome (GOLD analysis project Ga0041059, IMG submission 56232) | Arabidopsis roots microbial communities from North Carolina, USA - Col MF nosort | ecosystem: Host-associated > Plants > Roots > Unclassified | place: USA: North Carolina | collected...
TTTTTTTTTTTTTTTTTTTTTTACTAAAGCCCCAATTTTTATGACCAGATCAATTTCAGTTTTACTTGGACCTTTATTTTTGGGCAAACCAGCATAATAATAAGGAAAAAATCGAATTATTTTTATTTTTAAATCTATAGTTCTGTAATCTGCATTAGTTTTGTTTTTGTTTTTTCCGATAAAAGGCTTAAGTTCTGCATTAGTTAAATACATTAATGTAGATAAATGGATTCGATCCAATTCATCCATGTAAAAATAGAACTATATCTCACTATGAGTCTATGAGTATAGAGTAACTTATAAAGTAATCTGAAATTTTTAAAAAAATATTGATTAGTAACTTTTTTCTAAAGTAATGTTTTACTATTAGTTTTTTCGTTTTTTTTTTTGTATAAGCTTTTGAATCATTGACCCAAGTCAAGGGGCTTGCACCACTATATTAGATTTTGATTTAGCATAATCCAAAAATAACTTAACCCCAAATCATTGTACAAAGTTATTATATAAGCTACGCTAGTTATCCCCTCTCGTGGAATAAGGTTTACTTCTAGTTTTGGTCTTCCTCTAATCTCTCACTTAGAGATTCAGGACACATATTTAGTCCATTCAATTATAACGAGATCATAAGGTTATATTCTTGCAAATTCTTCTCTTATAAATTGTTCGACCAGTCAAAGAATCTTGTTCTCATTTAAACATTTTGGTTGACAAATGAATTTGAAATTCTAAATAAACATGTTTATGACATAAAATAAATGTGTAAAACAACACAAACATGGTTAGGTCATAAATAAATGTATAAATCATATAATGAATTTAGTTTTGTGTCAAAACCATCAAAATTTTAAGAATGAAACAGCTCAGAATACAAGAGCTGGTTCCAGCTATCCGGGACTCCAGAGAGACACCAATGGCTACAATCCGCCATTCTGTGACCGCCAAAACCGTATACTGAAGGATGTCCATCTTTCCTTAGCTGAGACATCAATGTCACATCCATTAACCGCGCCTGATTCTTCATCGTCTTTATCACTTTCGCCACCACCATCTCGGCTGCGTGCGGCCCAGCCAGGTAACTCGATCCCATAATCGGCTTTGTTTCTCCTATGCAACTGCCTTTGCCACCTTGTTTCGACCATTCCCTTGCCCTGTAACATTATGTACCATTATTGTTAACAATATCAACATGAAATTATTTGGTTCTAACGAAAACTTATAGACTAATCCAACATATATCAATCGTGTTAAGTTTTTATCGTTGATTTAATGTATGTATCGAATAAAAAAGAAGTTATATAGAGGTAGAACTTACCGGCCATGGTCCGGAGAAATACCTTGGAAGAAGACTTTGGTTTTGGAAGGATCAATATTTTGATCAATCCACTTAGCCCAAGTCATCATTGCTTTCTCATATGCCACTAACCGGTCCATGTCTTTAACCGTTACATTCCCGGACATAATTGCGTCCCATCTGCAACCCCAAATGATTACATTAGTTAGATACTAATAAGTCCATAGTCCATAGCAAAATATGTTTGACGACATAAAGATGATTTTACGGTTGTTTTCGGTCTGTGTGAAGCCACCAATGCCAAGAGTTGAAGACCAAAACGTCTGCGGTTTTCCACAACGAACCACTCGAGATTGAGTCAAGCTTCATCACTCGCTTCGGTGGGGCTCCGACTATATCCACAAGAAACGCGTTTCTTGAAAACATAATCGAAGAATTGTAAGCCTGCATTGCATGCATTTAAATACGAACCGAACCAGAATTATTAAACCGGATCAATACCGGAACGAGTTTGATAAAGTTAGAAAACGTTACGGGGAATGAGAAGACGGAGAGGCCAGAAGGGGAACGTGTGGATGTGGAATTGGCTTTTGGTGCGGCGTTGTGGAGCAAACACGTGAGAGATTGCCATTGGTTTAGACTCAGTGAATCTCCTACGAACATCAGTTTCTTCCCTTTCATTATCCTTCCCAGAAAATCTAAGCCGTTGAATCTGCACCATTCATCATTAATCAATTTAACACTTCTATATCATTCATAGGAGAAAATATTCACGTTTAATAATTTACCACAAAATGGTTGGGTACTTCCGTTAATTTGTAACATTTTGTGACTTATTGTCTTTGTAACAGTTTTATTCCAATAAATGATAGTTATGGATTTATGTACCAGCTGCTTCGGTTACTAAATTCTATAACATTCTTACATAGTTACATATGAACTTATATGCGACATAAAAGGGGATTTGAATCCAATAATAAATCCTAATTAAAAACCTATTAATCCCCCTCAAGAAATACTAAAGACGTTTTTGAAAATGAAATTTTCCGATACAATGCTAGTTGATGCCCAAGTCGTCCTGAAGTATAGTGGTACTCATAGCAATTCACCTATGACTAGTTACATGCCTTAAAAGTTAAAACGCACTAGATCTACATATCGAAAAACGTTATAAATACCATAAAGAAAAGATGGAATCACCTGGGGAGATTGCAACCGGAAGGTTGCCATCGATACTTGAGGTACTCGCTGTCAGGGCGACCATTGGACTTGCAGTTAAACTGTCTCTCGATGAAAGGGCAATTCTTGGAATCATAGAGAGGGTAAGATTTGTCATAGACCCAACTTCCTTGATAAATATTACAAAACTTTCTAGGTGGTAGCCCTAATGATGAACCATTCGCACTAGCACTCTCTATTTGTTTTAACAACACAAGTATCATTAAAACCATGACCGATACTACTCCGGTGGGAGCAGCACCTCTCATCATTGCAAAAACTCACACAAGTTGTCAACGTTTGTGGTTTGGTGAAGAAGAAGAATTGTGTGATTTAATTTTATTTTCTTGTGTGCCTTTGGTTTTTATATATCGGCATATATATGATGTGTTTGTGTGATATATATGTCTATTGGCTCTGGTTTAAGAAAATACATGTAGATTTGTTTCTTAAATTAGAGATATTTTCTTTCTGTCTTAATAGGTAAAATGAATGTTGGAATCTTTATTAATGAGGAAAGAGATAAGTTTCCATTTTACGTTGGAGTCAGTTTTGGTCTAGAGATCTAGAGATCTTATTATGTGTGGAAGTTTTTTCAATACTAATATATGGAAGTTTATATCTTTGTATATTATCTTATCCTAAATTAATTTCTACGCGGTTGGTTTAAAATATCATTATTGTTAATGTGTAACATATGGTTTGATTTGTTTTTTGTTTTTTTATCTATTACTTTAACTTGATTAGAATGCTGAATGCTCAAACGGCCAAACCTAATCCTCAAGACACTCATACGTCAGAGACAGCATGAAAATAGGTAGTGTTCCTTCGTCAATTCCTCGGAAAATTTGGGACATTTCTTCTCATTCTTGATACACATGTAGCTAAAATTTAGGTTACGACTTAATCACTGCCTATGACTATGAGCATGTTACACTTGAAAATAACAAAAGAAGAAAGAAACTCGAAAGTTAGTCAAATCATTACCACTACAAATCAATTCAAATACCTTTGAAACTCTTTTTGTCTCCTAGAAAACAATCTCTCAAAGTAAGACCAAATTACTAATAGCTTCTTAGCTTGGCGCTTTTAGCATTTCTCTAACTCCGGTTTACTCTCTTCGACCTCGTATCCATGGCCAGTCTCTGCGGTTGAGATGTTGCTGTTATGATCAACGGATTGATTTCTGTTAAAGGTAGCTTGGCTTTGGATATAAGACCATTTATCTTGAAAAAGATAGACCAAGGCAATACAAGAGAGTTGTGCAGTGAAGAGTATGGTCCAAAGATTAGCACTTTTTGATGTCTTTTTGGCGTAAGCGTGTAAACCTGTGTATATGTTTATTATCCCAAGAATAGCAATTGATGTTCCTAATATCCAATGTCCTACAAACCACTTCCTTCTAGCTTTTTCTTCTCTGCAATGCGAGTAAATCAATTAAAGATTGAATATAAAGTACTAGACGCATTTCGTAGTTCTCGTCATCATAACATTTGATTAAGTCTAACTAATTTGCATTCAAGATTTTTCTTAGAAATATTCAAGAACAAAATAATGAGTGTTATTAATCTTAAGCTAGCTTAATTTTGTCACAAAGAATTATCGGTGTAACAGCTTATTTTATTGAAGAGAAAAGAAACAGAAGTACCTTGGAGGTCGGAGGAAGCCAAGAAGAGCTTGGAACCATACAATGACGTAAAGTCCAATTCCAAGCTGTTGGTGATGATTACTGAAGGAATTGTTGAAGTTTATTACTGACATTACTGCCCCTATTGTCACAAGTATCACTGCAACCATCTGCTTCATAAATTAATCACATTGTTAATTGCTCACTTAATATTCCAAGTAAACTATGAGCCGCTTGTTGATAGATAACAATAGTTAAAAGTACTTGCTGCTGTTTAATTATCAAATATTGTTTTGTAACAAAATTGACTAGCTAGTAGGTGAGGTTTCTTAGTTAAGTATCAGAATGAGAGAAAGAGAAAGTCAGAAAGTCGTTAAAGCTAAAAATAAAGAGGAAGAAGATAGATGCTTTAGCTTGGCCTTCAAGTTTCCATGATTATCAATGTGATTAACAATCTAGAATAACCTAAAAGGCCCTACTAATTACTAATGGAGTACTAATTAAAAATCACGAAAAAGTTGTTAATTGGATGCAATCTTTATTGTTTAGATGAAGAGAGAAGCATCTTTGCTTTACTCTCCATCCACCTATCTTCTCGCACCGACCATTAAATTTCATTTTCAACTTATACAATACTTTCAACATACTTATGATTTAGTTTGTTGAATTGTAATATATATTTGATATATATAATTTAAATAAGAGAGCCAAGAAAAATGAAACATGCCTGAGAAGTGACATGAAGAAAGAAGAGTCGTCGAAGAGTGATTATAGGTTGGTCTTTGATAGACATTAATCTGATGGAGATTATACCAATTGGCATCAAAACACCCATCGCTGCCCAAAGCATAAAGCCATGCACTTTGATTTCGTACACAAGCTTTGGATTTAGTTTCTGTTCAAGAAAAATAAAAATAAGAGCTTCATACCAATATATATTCAGAGTTTTTGATTAAAGTTATTAACACGCAGGCATTTTATACAGAGAGTAGGAAAAAAAAACTATAACCTTTAAGCATCATGGAATAATAATATGTACATGACTTACATACATTATAATCATGCGATGATAAATAAACTCAATAGGTTATAAGATCAGAAACAAAGGAAATGCCTGGAGCTTCATTGTAAAGATTTATCAGCTATATCAATGAGATTATGAAGAGTTTGAGATTATTAGATTTTAATTAGGATAAGCGAGAGAGAAAGAAGAGCATACGAACCTCGGAGATAGGAGAAGTTTCGACTGGACCATTGACATCAATGGCCAAGCTTCTGGTGTTTTCTTGGGAGGAGCATAGGGGAAGGAGGAGGAAGAGGAGAGAGACTAAGAGTTGATGATGAATCTCCATGACTTCATGTGGTTTGAAGTTGAAACAATAAATACAAAGTTTAGAATTGATGATAATCAATTCATGAGTTCATTTCATAAGTATAACTGTTAAAGTTTGTGTGTATCTAGCTCTTTGTAAAGAATTGGATGACGGTATATATGGAACTTGAATACTTGATCCACTAGTTTCTTAGCTATAGATAGAAGAAGAGAAAAGAAAAGAAAAGTTTTAGAATTTGCTTTTAGAGTGTAAAGAAATGTGATAAAAANAAAAAAAAAAAAAGTTAAGCTCGCAACTTTGTTATATAATATGGTTTTGCATGGAGGTTGATGGTTTATTTTACTAGTATCTCTGAATTTAAATGAAGAAAAGCAAGTGGAGGAATGGGCAATCGATTTGATATAACGAACTTCATTTTTGTCAATCTTAATTAGATGTTAATAATGATGTTTTATATCTAAAAAGGACTATATATATATAATTTGAGTATTGAATTTAATTAATGAATGTAAGAAAAAACAGAAGAATATTCAAGTGGATGTCACTATCTCTGCGACTCTACAGCACTTTTGGTTTTCTATGAAAAAAAAAAGAAGAAACTGAAACTGAAAATTCCTTAAGGTCAGATTCATCCAAAAGTAGAATTTTAATGGACTTTTATGTTTTGTGGAAGAATGTCAGATTTTGCAAGGGAAAGTGAGTCATGGCAGGTTGCACTAGCTCATAGACCACTAACAATATGTTACTGTCAACAAACATCATGATTTCACTATGGAAGGTATACATGAATGACCACATCACATGGATATATATTTTCTTATTTTCAAACACTAATCATAAGAACATACCAAATTTTAGATAAATGGTCAAACTTATAAATGTCAAAAGGTGTCCAAATTCTGTAGTATATTATATAGTAGAAGTTTCTTCTTATTTTGGAGATTGAATATAAAGGAGCCAAAAAAATATGGATTTTGATAGCTTCTTAGACGTTTCATTTAGGAAATATATGCATGGTTGGGTTGATGAGAATGCCATAGAAGTGAAAAACAAATGAGAAAATTCATACAAAAGGAATCTACATACGTAGAATAAAGCAAGAGGACCACTTCACGTTTTGCAGCTTTCCCACTTCAGTTAACCCCAAAATTGAATATTGTCTTGGCTTACATGTCTACTACTCTTTTGCTTTGATGCTTTTCAATCCATTTCTGTATCCCCAACAAGTTGTTGTGTTTCCTCCTCCTATGTAGTTATCAGCGCCTAGCTATTAAGGAAAGAGTATCATCATATCACATATGATTACTCAAATCTCATATATTATTGAATATTATGTTATGTACTTATATCATGTTTCATTACGACCATTAGGGAAGTTGTAGTACATTGAAAATCTTGAAGATTAAGAGAAAGTGTAAAGCTGTGTCTAACGCATCTATGTTTGAAGTCCCTGTGAACTAAGTGTCTAAGTCACCACTACCAAGCGTCGAAGCTAGTACGCAATATTTCACAATCTTGCACACATTTGAGATTAGTTGGGCAAAGTAAGAACTCTGCTCTCTCCTAAACGATTGGCTTGTTACAGCCCGGCCCATTGATGTTCCTTAGCCCATCGTTTATGTAAAGCTTCTCCCTTAACAAAGCCTACCTTCTACAGATCTACTTAATCATCCTCATAACCAAAAACAAAACAAAAGAATCATGTGATGACACCTCCACCGTCAGATCAAAAACCATAAAAATGAAGTGAACAAACAAAAAGTGAGAAACTCAAGAACCGGTTCATTTGACGAGTAAGCTGATCCAGTATCGTACCGACCGGTTAAGTTGATTTGATCGCGTTGAAAGAGTGAAGACAGATTCAACTGCAATTCCGCGAAACCAAACCTAACAGCATTTTTCTCCAATTCCTTCTTCTTCTTCTTCTTCTTCTGTAACCTCGTCTTCTTCAGCTTATACTCATAGCTATACCAAAGAAAACCTCTTAAAACCCTTCTTCTCTCGATCCATCGATCAGCAACAATTCACTTCTAATCGATCAAGAGCTTTCCGATCTCGTCGATCCCAATTAACATGGCTTCCAACGGCGCTTCTCCGGTCTTTTTCTCTCTTGATCTCTGTGTGCTACAATTTAGTCTCTTTCTTTTGGCTGCTTTTCTCATTCACACTCTTAAATTGACCCATTTTGTCAATTTCTGAAAATGCGCAGAGAATTGTTGATGCTACTGAGAACAGCTTGGATAAGATCAAGCGACAATTGGCATCTGGCTCTGGTCGGAACTTGCTACAAGGACCTCTTTTCAAGCGATCTGAAACTGTAAGTCCAATTTTTTTAAGTGAAAATGATCAAAACCAGTTTTTGCTTTATTGATTGGGATTTCTTAGTTAGCTCAAACTAAGAAGACTCTCTGATAGCTCACTATTAGATTTCTATAGCTTAAACAAGTCTTTTGGCCTGAAATGTCTTGGCTTATTCAAAGGTTCACAATGATAATATCTTTTGTTTGTGTTTATGTATGAATAGCTGAGAAAATGGAACGAACGATGGGTGATACTTGATCCAACAACAGGGAAAATGGAGTATAAGTGAGTTATATCAATTTGCTTATGTAGCTGCATTTGTGTGTAGACCACTTCATCATGGTTTTATTCATTTCTGATGTATTTCCATGACTCAGGACGAGGCGAAATGAGCCAACTATCAAGGGAACAATTTTGTTTGACGAAAATAGCACAATCTCCATCTCTCCTGTCAACTTCCAGTATGGATGCTACATTCTTTTTTTTGTTGCTCTGTATAATCATCATTATTTGGTGTCTGTTTGTATCATTGACTTTGTTTCTTTTGTGTTTCAGGGGGCTTCCAAAATATAATGGTTGCTGTATTTGTATCCTTGGTTTTAGTAAAATGTTGGCATATTTATAATTGTTTCTTTTGTCTATAAGGAGATAGTTGATTGGAATCTAGAGTTGAATTTTCTTCAACTTGATATAAGATATTGGTACCCCACAGAAGAAAGATTACTTTTTGTGTGCAGAGACTCCTGGTGCAGCTAAAGCTTGGGTCACAACCTTACAGTAAGTCATCTGGATCTTCATCTTTTTGTTTGCTTCTCTTTCTGTCCTTTTTATTTACTTACCATTCTCTAGAGAAGCCACCCCGCTTATTTCATCTATCTTAAATAATTCATAGTTGTGTTGATTTAATGGTTTCGTCGTCGACCATGTTGAAAGAATCATCTTTCTCTCTCTTTTTACGTTTCTTACTGAAAATGTAATACCTTCTAAATGCCCCTCAAAAGCCAATCTGATAAACCTTATCTTTCTTTGTTCGTTCCAGTGCGACACAGCTAGTTCTAAAGGCCCATAAGGAGGCTGTCGAATCTCTAAGTGGAAGTGGTTCTGCAACACTTGGTACCGTTGCAACCGTTGTTGCCGCTGCCAATTCAACAGCATTGGAATGTTCCAGAGAAATTCAAGCAGCAATGCAGATCTCTTTGAGGAATGCATTGAAAATAACGCCAAATAAACCGATTGATGGACCACTAGATGATTTGACAATAATGAAGGTGTGGTATCTTTGCATCTCTCTTTCTCTTCGAATTTGGGAAACTTTTGTGAATAGCATATTGACATCCTTTGGCTGTTGAGATTCTGAAATGTCAAGATGAACGATGAAAGCATATAGGGACACCTTACAGGAAACTCTGCTTGTCAAGGATGAAAATTAACAGAATTAGCATAAATCTTATTCGTCCATCTTCATTCTAATGTCCAGGTTAACCTTATTGAGCCACTTACATCTTACAGGAAACTCTGCGTGTCAAAGATGAAGAATTACATAATTTAGCCAGGGAACTTCGTTCTCGTGACTCAATGATAAAGGAAATAGCAGATAAGCTATCTGAGACTGCTGAAGCAGCTGTAGCTGCAGCATCTGCTGCTCATACAATGGATGAACAAAGGAAAATCGTTTGTGTGGAATTTGAGCGCTTGACTACAGACTCACAGAGACAGCAAGAAGCCACAAAATTAAAGGTAATGAGGCCATGTCATATATAGATACTTTTGCATCCTTGTGTATGTTTTGTTGTTTATTTGATCTTTATCTCCTATGTAGCTCAAGGAATTGGAAGAGAAGACCTTTACTTTGAGTAAGGAAAAAGATCAATTGGTTAAGGAAAGAGACGCTGCTCTCCAAGAGGCACATATGTGGCGGTCTGAGCTTGGGAAAGCCAGAGAGCGTGTTGTCATACTTGAAGGAGCTGTTGTGAGGGCCGAAGAGAAAGTGAGGGTTGCAGAAGCAAGCGGTGAAGCAAAATCAAAAGAGGCTTCTCAGAGAGAAGCAACTGCTTGGACAGAGAAGCAAGAGCTTTTAGCATATGTGAATATGTTACAAACTCAGCTTCAAAGGTGAGCCTATCTGAATCTATCTCCCAGGGAAACTCATGACTTTTGAAGGGTCATAAATCTCTTTATTTTTGAATAAACAGGCAGCAACTAGAGACAAAGCAAGTGTGTGAGGAGAAGACTGAGTCTACTAACGGCGAAGCTTCTCTTCCAATGACAAAGGAAACAGAAAAGAATGTGGATAAAGCATGTCTGAGCATTTCAAGAACAGCCTCTATACCGGGAGAGAATGTAGTCCATATGAGTGAAGAGCAGGTAGTAAACGCTCAGCCTCCGGTGGGAGAAAACGAATGGAATGATATTCAGGCAACAGAGGCAAGAGTTTCTGATGTAAGAGAAATATCTGCAGAGACTGAACGGGACAGAAGAAACAGCTTGGATATCCCGGTAGTGTCTCCTGAACCTAACGTTCCACGCAATGATCCGCCTTCCGAATCATTTCATCACCAGCCTTGAATAAAGATTGGTAGATCTTCGTACATTTTAATATACTCTTTGATGGTCTGGTAATGTTTGGAGAGTTGATTCTTCTAACAACAAAAAGAATTTGTCTTTTTAGTTTTCTTGTACATTCAAGAGTTGTTATGTATCTGCCGCTCTTGAATTTGTCTGACTAGGGAATGATTCTTTTTCCCTTTTATTACAACATGAAGAACAGAGAGATATGTGTTAAACTTTGACTTATGTTTTTGGATTCATATAAACCAGTTTTCATATAAATGCAATCCTTCAACAAACCACGATGGTTGTGATGTTAGTACCAGTTTTATCAAAGACCTACACTGAATAGAGGAATATACATGGGTTGAGTCACTCTGATTTTAAACTCTTATTGAAAAGCTTGAAAAGTTACAGAATACAAGAAACCAGAGACAACAAATGAGACAGAGTTCCGTTTCTTATTGAAACAACAAGACAATCGACCCGAAAACGAACTCCCTCAAAGAACACAAAGCTCACACAAACCCCCCAAGTCAACATCTCCTTGTTTAAACAGGTAGTGAGTACTTAGCGGAAACCTCCTTCCACGCAGCACGGCTACTAATCTTATCCCACCAAGCGCTAACATGCTTCCTATCTTTGATCAAATGAGCCTTCCCAATAGGACCAACAAGATACTCGGTGAAAGGAAGGTGAGCCAAATCAGCTAGACTCACAAAATCACCAGCCAAGTATTCGTTCTTAGAAAGCTGAGCTTCATAGACATCAAGCACTTCTGCAAGCTTCTCTTCACTCTCCTTAATAACTTTCTCATCAGCAGGGAAACCCATAAGTGGTGCAAAGACAATGTTGAGCGTTAAAGCCAATAGTGGTGGATGGTAACTTGTAGCCTCAACGTCTAACCATTGCTCTACTTGTCCTCTCTCTTCAATAGTCTTCCCCAAAAGATCAGGTCCTTGTGATCTATACTTCTCTGCTATATACCTCATGATCGCACGCGACTCTGCAACACAAATCGAAATCTCTTCAACACTCATTTACCTAAACAATCTTTTCCAAACAATCAAAAAAATCTCAAAGATCATGTGATTCATTGATCATGATCGCAAATGATCAGATCCATTATCAGATCATGACTCGTGTAGTAGTAGCTTAAAAGAGAAGAAGTGTACCGAAGATTTTGTAGTCTCCGTCGACGAGGACTGGGATTTTACCGAAAGGCTGCATCGATCGGAAAAAGGGATCATGATCGGAAATAGTCACCGGAAAAAAAGAAACATTTAGTAAAAAAGAGGGAAAATCGGAACCTGAATCGCGAGATACTCAGGCTGTCTCTGTTCTCCTTTCATGAGATCGACATTGACAGTTTCGAATGATACTCCCTTCTCCACCAATGTCACAACAGCTCTCTTTGAAGAAGCGAATAAAGGAGCATAGATTGTCAACACCATTTTTCTTCTCTCTTTTTTTTTCTACTATCAGTTTCTTTCTAAACTCACTATAGCAGGACGCGATTTTATAGAGGGAAAGAAAAGAGAGAGAAAAAGGGATCTGGTTAGCTGCGTTTGCGGTAGTAGGCTAAACGCAGTCGCACTTATTAGTATATTATTATTTATACGTGTCGGTATAGGTGGCGGCTAGCTAGTGGCGGCAACGTTTCACGTCATATTTGACTTTTCTCAGCACGAAATTTCCAACGTCCCATCAAATTATGAATTACATGTGTGTGTTTTTTAACAATGTTATTTATTCATTTTTAATAAGCCTAATAAAGAGAGAGACCACTTGTTGTAAGTATATTTGATTAAAGATATTCCCCACTTTGTTGTAATAAGATGCCAAAATGATTCTCACTTTTTTGAATCAACACATTTTAATAAAATAGTTACGAGACTTGATTACACTTTGTTTTGTTTTGGTTATAAAAAAAAAATGATCAGGCAATGGAAAACCTAAGTTAGCCGATTAAAATTAGGTTGGTGGGTACAAGAAAGTATTTATAAAACGTGATCGAATGAGCCCTCTTATTTTTGTAATTTATGTTCTGACAGATAACATTACTTTATCAACGCAATTATTAGATGCCTTAAACAAAAATTAGTGATCTAATTATCGAAACCAACTTTCATTATAGTGTCTATACTTTAATTTATACTATCCATCATTGGCCCCGAAAGACCAATAAACCTTTTTTCTTTCACTTTTGTCAAATTTGGTAGAGATGTTAAAAAAAAATCAGTGTATCGTCTGATGATGCACTTTATTATCCATAAATAAGCTGAGAGGCTTCTCTCAAAAAGCTTCATGAAAATCAAGATTTTATTCTTAGGGTACCTCTCTCTACTTTGTTTTACTGGTAGAGTGTTTCTTGCTAGATCAGTCACTTCTTCCAATATTCGAATGGTCTTGGTCACAAAACCAAGAATCTTTGGTTATGAATCAAAAGGCCGAGTAAAAGAAGCCAACCTAGATTTTATAGTTGTGGAAGTTCTTTTGTTATCAGACCATGTTCCAACCTAAACCGCAAACTAGTTTGAAGGTATCATCAATTATTTCATACTTCAGTACCTATCCATTATTGAGAGTCGATATGCAATCAATAAGATAGATTCCATCGACTAGGTCTCCCGTCTCGCGCGCTAATCCGACCTTTCATTCATAATTAATTTTCTTAAGCTAGTTAAATCATTCAAGTAGTAGAACTAGGGGAAAAGATCATTTCCTTAAAATTGAAAGCCTCACAAAGCCATAAAGATACTTATTAAACTACAAAAGGAAAGAGAACACAGAGGTGGCAACATTACATTAAGAGGTACATTTAGTTCCACTTTTATTAAACCTCTCATAAAACACAAACCACATCACCAAGAAGATGAACACATCTTAAGCTGGGAATGAATACTTGGCAACAGTCTCCTTCCACGCAGGACGGCTGCTAATATCATCCCACCACGCGCTCACGTGTTTCCTATCTTTGATCATGTAAGCTTTCCCAATCGGACCAACCAAGTAATCAGTGAACGGGAGGTGAGCCAAATCAGCCAAGCTCACGAAGTCACCGGCCAAGTACTTGCTCTTTGAGAGATGTGCCTCGTAGACATCAAGAACACCCGCAAGCTTCTCTTCACTCTCCTTGATCAGCTTCTCATCAGATGGGAATCCCATGACTGATGCGAACATTATGTGAAGCGTTAAGTTCAATAGCGGTGGGTGGTAAGTGGTCGCTTCCACATCAAGCCATTGTTCAACTTGACCTCTGTCTTCAACGGTTTTCCCCAAAAGATCAGGTCCTTGTGACCTGTACTTCTCAGCTACGTACCTCATCACCGCACGGGACTCTGTCAAAAGATCAAAAACCATCTCTTAGCATCACTATAGATACATACAACCAAAACAAACATGAGCCAACACAAATCATAACTATAGAACTTGACCTAAAACAGAACTTGGTTGTTCTGTGACGAAATTGACCTTATTATAGAAACAATCAAAACAGATACTGAAATTTTCTTAAAGATCTTACCGAAGATTTTGTAGTCACCGTCAACAACAGCAGGAACAGTACCAAAAGGCTGCATAGGAAGAAGAATCAAGAAACCATCAGAATCGGAGAAAAAAGGAAGAAATCAGAGAAGATGAAGGAAGAAGAAGAAGAAGGAAGGAACCTGTAGAGCGAGATAAGCAGGCTGCTTGTGTTCTCCTTTCATGAGATCGACGGGGATGGTCTCGAAGGCAACGCCCTTCTCGATCAGTGTGACCAAAGCTCTCTTTGGTGAAGCAAAGTGAGGTCCGTACACCTTTAGCACCATTTTTCTTTCTTCTCTTTTTTACTCACAGTTTATGGTTAAGCTTTGTTGAGTGAAGTTTTAAGAGTGTCCACGACACAAGTTTTATAGAGAAAGATGGGAGAGAGAGTGAGAGAGAATCGCGACTCGTGGCGGAACGTGGCGTTGCGTTTCCGTTGTTGATTGGTGGAAACGTGTGTTATTATCAAATCCATACAATCAAAAAAATTATGACAAAATTTATCAGATATAACTATTTCGGAAAACTAATTACATAAAATATTACTGGTATTGAAAACTGATTTTCCAACATTAATATTACTTATCCTCTTTGCATATAATTTTTATTTTCTATATTAAGAATTTTAATGTTGTATGAAATCAAAATCTCAATCTGTTGAATTTTATTTTTTTGAATGTTGATTTTTAAAAATGTGAACTGAACACTTGTTAGTTGTTACTTTGAAAATGAATATTGTCACCATTTTGTAGAACACAAATTATTTGCTACTCTTGTGTGGATAATATACAATTTTGTTACCAAATAATAATAACTTAGATATTTCTATCTTGTCGGAGTTGATTGGCCAGAGCCCACAGGTCAATATCTATCCATGTCACCCACCCTAACCCATCTTTGGGTTCAAAACTCTTGTAAGAACGTCGTAATATCTGGTCAACCGATGAAAATAAAACATTTAGATATTTCTATCTCACTCAATTAGAAGTATATGTCATTTCATTGAAGTCGAACAATGCAAATCTACTTTGTATATTGAGGATACTTCTACATACAATATTTAGAATCAAAGTTTTCCATGAAGTTATATAAGTATCATTTTTTGGGTTCAAAACTAGATTCTAAACTCAAACAGTCAATTAGTAAAAGAACTCATTGTTTTTGACGTTTAAGAAAAAGAACTAGGTTTCGTTGAATATAATAAAAAGGGATCCCATAATAAAAATAAAATTGATTGATGATGCTTTGTTTTTTTTATGAGAAAAGGAAAATCAAATGAAGGAAAGACGTAGAGAATGAAACAAAGATGGTTAGTGGTTTGAAGTGGGTAGGTGGAGCCAAAATAAAACGTGAGAGAATGAGCCCATCCGTTTAGCTAACCACTGAACCACATGCCTCAATTGGTTCTTTTGGTAGGTGCGTATGACTGGACTTATTATTTGTTGTAAGATCGAGGGTAAATGAAAAAAAAAAAAAAA
>Ga0041059_1002078_pt1 | contig 15319 bp, 11 predicted proteins | sample AraColnosormetaG_FD_56232 | JGI IMG/M metagenome (GOLD analysis project Ga0041059, IMG submission 56232) | Arabidopsis roots microbial communities from North Carolina, USA - Col MF nosort | ecosystem: Host-associated > Plants > Roots > Unclassified | place: USA: North Carolina | collected...
AATTAATAATATATAATAGTAACGGGATTAATTATAGCTATACTATCTATAATTGTAAAAGTATATAATCGATTACAATTTCTAGTAATATTAATATTTAACTAAAGATTATGTATTTGACTTTACACATTATTTCAACGAAAAAAACTTATTATTTTAGCTCGTTACTCTAGAACCATAATTTTATTTTGTAAATCAGGCGACTAACCAAAGATGTACTTTAATTGTGTAAGGAAGCTGACAAGCACGACACATTTTAATTGAAAAAGTTTGATCTAGAAATAGATTTTTTTAAGCTTTGTATGTCTATAAAGTTAACACATTTTAACTTTTATAACGATCCTACTAATTTTAGATACGTATAATTCTAGTTACATATATTGTTTATACAAGTATTTTTTTCAGCGTGGGAATAATTATATTAGGTGCTATAATCGCTGGAATAAGAGACTTATCGTTTGATAGTTATGGGTATGGACTTGTATTCACAGCAAATATATGTACCGCAACTTACCTTGCTTTGATTTCACGTATTGGTAATATTTCTCACATCTTAGTCTAGTCATGAAGTTCTACTTTAATTGCATTCTTCATTAATTTTTGTTTTTTCATATTCTTAGGGAAATCTAGTGGCCTCAACATCTTTGGACTAATGTGGTGTAACGGTGAAAAAATCATTTACAGAATTATTAGAGAAAAATCTTGTAATATGTTTAAACTGATCTCATCTCTCACATAACAGGAATAATTTGCATCCCATTTTTGTTGTTATGGACATCTTTAAAAGGTGAACTAGAAGCCATGTTATCATTTCCACATCTCTACTCTATTGGCTTTCAGGTAACATTTACTACTTTGTTTGTTAACCTTTTAATAGGATCATTATACAATTCGCATCGAATATCTTCAACTCTTATACAAATCTAATCTAACTAATTGTCAATCAACATTCTGATGTACATTAGTTCACTTGGAAGATTTAGTTAGAATTATAATATCTAGGATTATATGGGAGTTGTATATGTTTTATTATAATGTCTGAGCTACATTGAGGAAATTTTATAAGTCGAATAAGATAATCCAGTACTTGACTTAGAAAGGGATTTAAGTTGTCTTGAAGAAATGAAAGAAAGGAGTTTCATGGCTCCCCCAGAATTTTGTTCTTTCAAGGTAACACAACAATGAGATTCATCGATATGCAAAACTATACCGATATAGAATTCGATGAAGGGGCCATCACAACATCACATTCTAGAAATTGTACTTGCAAATCATCAATGATTTATATGTACAACTACAAGGTATAAAAATAGGGTAGGATAGGTGTTAAAGTTACAAGTTATAAAACATTTCATGGACGTTTAAACATAGTATCTATAAACTAAATAAAATTTCTTGCAATACACACAACTTAAAATGATGAATAATTGATGTGAAATATATATGCAGGTGGTGATATGTCTTTCATGTATGTTGGCTTTCATGATAAATTACTCTGTGTTCCTCAACACAACCCTTAATTCAGCACTAACACATTCAATATGTGGTAATCTGAAGGTACATCTAAGCTTGTACTGTTTATGTTTTCTCGGTACAACCTTGGATATTTGGTTCAATTACATAAACGACACTTATCTCTGTATGAATATAGTGTTATTGCACAATACTCAAATCGCAATGTCATATTATTGATAACCGTAAATGATATGCATGGCAGGATCTATTTACCATTGCACTAGGTTGGCTTATATTTGCTGGACTTCCCTTTGATTGGGTGAGTATATAATAAACTATTCTCGACAATTTTTCTTTCTTATTGAGTCTTCACATGATACATATTTTACATGGATGTAATGCAGGTAAACGTAATGGGCCAAGCGCTAGGTTTTACTGGATCTATGTTTTATGCATATTTCAAATATAAAGGCATGTGAAAGTTAACATTATAAATCAATATTTTTATATTTTTACCAATTTTCAAACACTTGTAAGAAACTTTAAACAAGTTAGCTTACAAGATACAGTTCCAACAAGTTTATTGTGCTGTCAATATTTATAATAAGGTTTTTAATTTTTGTTCATTTTTAAGTTTGAGTTCTTTCATTTTAAAAGACTTTAATTTAATCATTGAGGTTTTTCATGTTTCTTTCTTACATTGGGCATGAAAGAGCAAAATTATCCATCTATTTATTCCCCGAGAAGAACTCAAGACGTGCGTATATAAATACTTGTGTGTATATTGGTGATTCTAGAAATGGTGATTCCAGAAATGGATGGCAAAAAGACGTGTGAGAAGAATATGAGAGCTTAGTTGCCCTAATTTTTTTTAATCTGTTTTTAATTTAATTCACAATATGTTTCTAATCTTCTTTGCAAAGCCATAACTCTCTCACTCACTCTCTCACAATATGAACCATATTTTATATTTCGACCTAGCATAATTAATTAAAGCGCTTGAGTTTATTTTAAAATAATAGGCTATAGGCCCATGTTTCTTTCACTTATATAGTCCAAAGAAGCATTATCTTAAGAGTAAAAATAGTTTAACTAAATGCGTCATAAGTTAATTCTCTCATATTTGACAGATTTTTAAATCATATATATGAAAGTTGGCCAACTCTCTTCATATGATTGACACATCATCACTTTAGCATTTGCCATGTATCTATAGAATAATTAATATAAGCTTTTTAACTTCTAATTTATAGGTTAATGATATATTTATTATTTAATTTGACATATTATTTTATTTTACATATTTAATTGTACTATTACTAAATTTATTTTAATATTACATGATTTTTTCAATAAAACTATTTTAATAGTTTTCTCATACCCGAATATTTTTTTTTGTAATCCAAACTCAAAGTATTAGTGTATAATAGTCGTGAATTACTTAATGATTTGAGTAAATTATTTTCTTAAATTTCTATTTATATTCTCTTAAATTTTTATTTTTATTCTTTTAAATTGATATTCATATAATAAATCACTGATAGTGAAGAATACGTAAGGAGCTTTATCATCAAATTCTTAAGTTTCTAGAATCCAACACTACCCTCTATTAAATTGGTTTAAGACAGATATTGTTTATAAATTATGTGTATGATGCATTGTTGAGAATGTTGTTAGAAAAAAATATTTTTAATTCTAAAAGTAATTATTTATTGTATGAGTGAATAATTTGATAAATAAAAATTATATTTAAATGAAATAATACAAAAAAATCCGAAAAATCGTGGATAGCACATCATTCCCTGAGTGACAATATATATTACAATAGTCGATGCAAATACATATTATCCTATCAATGTTTCTTATCACCGCCGCCACAACCTGTACAAAATTTCGAGCTCTTTCACATAAGCATATCAATTCTGCAGTAAGGAATTAAACGTTGGAAAATATATTTTAAAGTATCTGAATTCCAACTGAAACCTAACTTATATAATTTAATTTCTTACGTACATAGATGGCATGATTTGTTCAACAATTTATATGTTATAAGCTTAATTAAAGCCTTTAGAGCCACAATTCAACCCATAAGCATCACATCAAAGTTAACGTAAGAATATTCTAGATAAGACAATAACTCAATCTCAGACCATATCATAGACACATCATCTCAGACCAATATCATCTCAAGTTCAGATAATTAATTACAACAGTTTTAAGAAAAGAGCCGCTCCAGCATGAAAATCGTACCAGGAAACTTCACCAAACTTCTTTTTAGGAGAAGGAAGAGGTAGTTGAGATCTGGCTAATAGAAGGCTACATCCTGCTTTTAGCATGCATTGGGAAAAGCGCCTGGGATAGATATTTCAAAATTTTACCTAACAGATAAGGACTAAACCTTAAAATCGAATTACATAGAAATTGGTCAAAATCACATAGAAATGAGAGTAGACGGAAATGAGAGTAACAAAGAAAGACATGCCTTTGATTTAAGTCTAATGGTGATTGCGTTGGAGAATATGTCAGGGGGAGAAGAACAAAATTATGGTTGACGACAAGGTTAGTGGTTTTCGCTAACTACAATCTGACGGTGGTGAGTTTACAAGGTGGCTGGGACTAGATTCAATTTGTGTGTGTGAGATGTTTGGGTATGAAATGTTTAGGTTTGAGATGTTTTTCGAGAAAATGGGGAGAAAAGTAAACAAATGGTGCTTAAGTGGATTACTTTGGCTAAGTGTTGGGAGAGTAAGTTATTTTAGATTCATCCTTAGAGATTTTCTATCTTACCGTTGGTTAAACGTTATTATATATTAGTAAAATTACAAATTCATCTTTAATAACAGTTCGGAAAAATAAGATATTATTTTGTGATATCAATGTGGACCTTTTCTGTAGTGCTTATGATCCTAACACATGTAATGTCATACGTAATGTCATAAAGTAATACACATTTTTTGTCCCAACTTAAACTACTTTCAAATAAAGCAAATTTCAATAATATAACTAATATATTTTCAAAAAAGAATTTTACATAAACATATGTTTTTATTATCATAAATTACTAATTATAAACATTTACTAAAATACCGCTAAAATATAAGTAAGAAAAATTACAGAAAGTAGATTAATTTTGTTGCAACATATATATGATATAATGATTCGTGAATGTTTCTTATTTTTTTTATCTAGCTTTATATTTTCCCAGTACTGTTAAAAAAGGTGACTCACCAGTTCAGACACATAAAATTATTGGGTTGACTTTAAACATTAAGTTTGTTATTTTTCTTTTTCTTGAAAAAAGAACATTGAATTTGTTATTGTAATGGATTTTGGATGCTTTCATTTACATTAATCAAAATAGACCGTACAAAAATGTCTTAATTAATTGTATTTTTGAACATTTTGATTTTATTCACATGAACCATGCACACACATATATTTTTGGGTCATAACTAATTTAATGTGTTTTCTCGTGAGATGTATTTGCAGTTTCGATTAAAAGTATATTTTCCCCCCTTTACTAAGGTATTATTTCTTCATTAGTTCATTGATTATATGTAAAATACAGTTTTAGAAAAAAAGAAAAAAAAAATAACACTTTGAGACACGAAAGTTTCTCTAATGTATATTAAAAACAATTATATATATGAAGTTATCACTACATGCATTATAAAAAAACCTTACCTTGGTGTTCTAAAAATAGCTTATATAATTATATTAATGTTATAGTATTAATAATAGAACTTTAAAACATTGCTATACAGTATATACAATATAAAGATAAGAAAATTTGAAAATTATACTTATTCCACTGGCATTATTAAAATAAGAAATATGTATATACGTACCTTTTGTGTGCTATATAATAGTTACTTATTTCATGATAATGGATTAATCCCACAAGAAGGGTCGTCATACATATCTCATTGAGGATTTTTGAGTTCTCAATTGTCACAAGAAAAGATGAAAAGATTCAACTATGGCTTTTTCCACTTGGTGCTTTTCCTCATCTCTCTTCTTCTTCTTGGTTCAGGAATTTGCATGGATCCTTTCTCCTACGACCAGTCTCTAAAATCAGAGGTATAACAAAAAGAACAAATCTATAAATACATTTCACTTACAAATATTAATGGAATGCAATGTTTTGAATCTATGTAATGTCATGAGAAAGTGCCTCATGGAGCCTCCACAAACAACTGCCAATACCGGAGGTGAAGGAGTCAAAGAATTGAAGATCAACGAAAATGGTGGAATCAGAAATGTAGTAGAGGGAGTTGATCTTCGGGAAGGAAACATATACATCACTTCTGGTAAGAAAATGTTGGTTTTGTTGTTGCTTGTGTAGTAAGTTATGATGTTTTTGAATTGTGTGTGAATCAGCTTGGGTGAAGTTGAGAAATGAGAGTCAGAGAAAAGTAGGAATGACTTTTAGTGAGAAGAATGGGAGAAACGTTTTCGGAGGTGAAGTTATGGCGAAAAGAGGATGCTGGTCTTTGCTTAAAGGCGGTATTACCGCTGATTTCTCTGGCCCTATCGACATTTTCTTCGAGGTAAAGGAACTAATTGTGTGTTCTTTTGTGGAGATTTCAAGTACTAATGTAGGAATTTACACGAAGCAGAGCGATGGCTTAGCGGGTTTGGAGATATCAGTACAAAATGTGAGGATGCAACGGTTCCACAAAACTCAATGGAGGCTACAACAAGACCAAGTTATTGAAAAGGTATTATACATACATTATGAAAACGTTTTATAAGCGTTTAAAACAATCTATGACTTTGAGAAAAACTCGCAGATTCGGAAGAATAAAGTGAGATTTCAAATGAGTTTTAAGAACAAAAGTGCATTAGAAGGATCAGTGATTTCCATAGAACAGATCAAACCATCATTCCTCCTTGGTTGTGCTATGAACTACCGTATTTTGGAAAGCGATAGCTATAGAGAATGGTTTGTGTCGCGGTTTAGACTCACTTCATTCACCAATGAAATGAAATGGTATGCAACTGAGGCAGTGAGAGGTCAAGAGAACTACAAAATAGCTGATTCAATGATGCAGCTCGCGGAGGAAAATGCGATTCTAGTTAAAGGACATACGGTCTTGTGGGACGATAAGTATTGGCAGCCGAATTGGGTAAAGACGATCACGGATCCTGAAGATTTAAAGAATGTGACACTCAACAGAATGAACTCGGTTATGAAGAGATATAAAGGGAGACTAATAGGATGGGATGTGATGAATGAGAATGTACATTTCAACTACTTTGAGAACATGCTTGGTGGAAACGCTTCAGCTATTGTCTACTCTTTGGCCTCTAAGTTGGATCCTGATATACCGTTGTTCCTAAACGAATTCAACACGGTAGAGTATGATAAAGACAGAGTTGTGAGCCCTGTTAACGTGGTAAAGAAGATGCAAGAGATTGTTTCATTCCCTGGAAACAATAATATTAAAGGAGGGATTGGAGCACAAGGTCACTTTGCTCCAGTTCAGCCCAACTTGGCTTACATGAGATACGCATTAGATACATTAGGCTCTTTGAGTTTTCCGGTTTGGCTTACGGAGGTTGATATGTTCAAGTGCCCGGATCAGGTGATTATACAATGCACGTTTGAGTTAGTTTGAAACTTTGAGCTAACGTAACATAACAAGCAAGCCATGGTTCAATTTATTTGATAGGTAAAATACATGGAGGATATTCTGAGGGAAGCTTACTCACATCCTGCGGTTAAAGCCATAATCCTATATGGAGGGCCTGAAGTGTCCGGTTTCGACAAGTTAACGCTTGCCGATAAAGATTTCAAAAACACACAAGCAGGGGATCTCATTGACAAATTACTCCAAGAGTGGAAACAAGAACCTGTAGAGATTCCTATCCAACACCATGAACATAATGATGAAGAAGGAGGTCGAATAATCGGGTTTTCTCCGGAGATTTCCTTACTGCATGGACATTACCGAGTGACTGTAACTAATCCATCGATGAAGAACTTGTCCACCCGCTTCAGCGTGGAGGTAACTAAGGAGTCAGGTCATCTTCAAGAAGTTCAACTTGTAATTGATGCTTGAAAACTGCACTATATTATGTATCACATATTGTGAATCATCCCATGAGAGGTTATACAAGAGATTTTGAAATCAAATTCTCAATAAATTATATTCACAGAGCCACAGACCAACTTAAAATGCCGGTAACAAACTGAAGAATGAATTTCAATGGTGTTGTTCTTTCATTATCTCGGCTGCTAGAATAACAAGCTCCACCATCTCAAATCCTGCAGCAGAAACAGAATCGGTCCTTTCACAGCTCGACTCGCCATCAGTAACTGATTCAATGTCTGATTCCGCCGACCAGCTAATTGGTATGGAGATCCCAAGGGCAGTCTTCAAATGGGTTGCCTCCACAAGGATGTTGGCAATCGCTACTTCGCAACTTCTTGCAGTTGTTTCAGTATCATTTAATTCCTTTACCTGAAAAAAAAGAAACAACTGAAATTTGGCCTAACAGGAAGGAACCAAAAAGTGATCCATATCACGCTAGTGTTCTTAAATTACCTTCAAGAGCGCTAGACGGAGCCTGCGGATTGAAGTCGTCAAGTGCCCCATGCTTTCCAGGTTCTCTTTTATAGCTGCATATTCTACTTTCATTCTGCCAAAACAATAGTGATTTATCGCAGAAGCTTCCAAGTACGATAAGACAATGTAGATGTAGGATGCCAAACCTGGAATATTCGATGTTACTGGCATAATCTGCTTCAGTGTTCAAGTGACTTCCGCCTCTTGAACTTGGGTCAATCCAACGGTTTATGTAAGATTTCTTCCACATATTCTTTAGTCTTCCATCTTTCTCATTGGAGATAACTATCCTGCCACTGTTTCCCGTTGATTCTTCCTCTCTTGTACCACTCATTTTGCTGGCAAATGATATAGTATTTTTAGAGGAATGTAACAGTTACCTCTACATAAGAATCAAAAATATTTACAACACAGTATCATCCCTGAGAAATGTCACTAGCATCGCAGGTACAAGGAAACAACATTACAAAGCAAATCCCTGACTTCAAAACAGAAGATAGAGCGAAATTGGTTTTAAAAGACGGCTTACACCATTTACAGAACGTGCCATGCCTAACTTTTAATATCAACAACATTTCAGGTTGTCTACATTGTTAGCGACTATGCAATCAATTGCACATATTACTATGTATTTCAAGTAGACGTAACAGAATGATAGAGAGAGCAGCACACGTATTCAGAATATACCATGTGGGTAAGCATGTAATGTAAGCACCAGAAACGGAACTTCATGCAAAATAAAACTAGGACAAATCTGATTAAAAGAAGTTATGAGGAAAGGATGGTATCATACTCTCTTAGCGACTGATATTCCTGTCGTAGTTGGGCTAACTCCATAAGGGTTCTCACCTTTTCATTGGTCACCTAAAAGAATATTTCAAGATTATTCAGAACTGGCCATAGGAGTTAAATAGATTATTTTTTTCTATCTCAACATCTGGAAACAACTTAATGTAGAAAAAGGAAACCTGCAAGATATTCCTTTGAAGCTCATCTACTTTCTGCTGAAGAGCTGCATTGACATTTTCTTCATGTAAATGCCTCTCCTCCTGCTGTGATAGAAGTAAAAGAGCTCCAACCTAACAATACATCCGAAAAGAATCAAAAATCATATATACACATTACTACAACAGAAATAAATGATATAGCATACTCATATGAATAAAAAAGACCCAAGGATTGTTTCTTCCGTTAAGCAATGAAGACTAGTCAACAGTCACGATACATGAGATGCAATTATGTTATGAATCTTCTCCACTAGTGTATGATGGATCGTTAGGAAATGAGAATAACCTTCTCTTGTAATGCTTGTGCAAAGGCTTCAGATGCATCCCCTCTACTTTCAGCCATGATTTTGGCAATACTAGCTTCCGCAAGCTGCATTCAGAAGAGAAACGCTCTTACAACAACAACAAAAAAAGTCATGAAAAATTGTAAGAGACAGTAACGATCCAAATCTCAAATAGCTCCAACCACTTTCACATTATATAAGATCAAGTATGCTATTAGATGCTGATTGTCCATTACGGTTGAGGAATTAGGATCTAGGAATCTCTAAGGTTCTAGACATTATGTCTTAAGTAGCAGTTGCAGACATCGATGTAAGTTTGAGCTAACCAAACAAATAATGAGGAAGTCCAAAATTATGCCTCCTAAACAAAACACAAAAAATACAGACATAAAATGCAGAGAAAAAAAGAGGAAATTTGGTAGCAAAATCACCCAGCAATCACACCTTCGTTACTTGGCAAGATTCAACAACTGTAGTCATATGCACATCCCGGCATTCAGACTCATCAGGTTTTAAATCGTGTTGCGGTGGCACTACATTCTGTACTTCTGATGAGTGAAGTTTAAGTTTTTCTTCAACATTTTTGGAAATCGATTTAATGTATAGTCCTTCTTCATTAAGTAAAGCAATGATGTAGGCCCTCAGTTGGGAATGATGATGGCGAATATCTGTAATGCCATTAACGATCAGCCCATCTGCAACAATCTGTGAGCAGGTTAACAGTGACACCAAAGGGTAAGAGAAATAATTCTAGACTTCAGGAATTATAATACATTGAGTACCCACATTCTTCTTTTCCAATGCACGAACCCTCTTCTTCAAATGATTCTCAATTTCTAAGCCCTAGAGTAACAAATATCTGACGTTAGTGAATGCTGCATCTAGGTTCATAATACTTGAAGATAAACAGATGAGGAAGGAAAGGATAAATACCACTCGTAATTTACTCTGAAGATTATCCACAGTGTTCTTAACCTTTCCCAACTCTCCTTCCAGTGCAGCCTGTCTGAAAAGAGTTGTTCAAATAGCAGATAGAAATAACAAATCACCTAATAATCCGACACATATTGCTTAGTGCCATAACCATGTCAACACTAGCAAACACAAATAACTCTTGAAACATTTTCCCATAGCTTTTAGTGAATATAGACAAATACTTCCTAGAAATGATCTATTTTGCTAAAACAAAAATTCCATTCTATCTATGCTTCTTTTGTGGTTGACGGAAAAGAATAGGAGATTCAGAATCTGAAGAAATAAGCAGAGTGGAATATACTAAAAAGTATCTACATGATGCGAATAAGTTCCAAGATATTTGATCATTAATAAAAATGGCCAATTAGATTGCCTCTGCCTTCAAATGCAATGTCAAGGTTCTCGATGTTTTTCGTATCCAAGAACGAAAAGTCTCTCCGGATTTACAAATTAACAAGAACCGATATTGAATAAAATCCATAGAAATTTTATAAAACACTACCTTATTCTCAAACCAGACTCCTGCCACTTTAGCAAACACGAACTTCTATATTCCTGCTAAGTACGATTTTTCAATATGTTCTGATAGTTTTTACATTTACTATCTGTACTTTATGGCAATCATACAATTAATTGTAACAACCAATATCCAAAACAATTTCCAGAAAACTCATTTGCTGGTATCCAGAGGTACTAGTCAATAGAAAAAAAATCTTCTACTGCGACCAATTTTACCAGCCAATGGTGAATAGCCAACACACAAATGACGAAATTAGAGCTTTCTCCGGAAAAAAAAAAAAGAGAGAGAGAGATTGGATATGTTTTCAGAAACTTACTACATAATCTGAAGTTGAAGGATCATTGAAAGTCCATGATTCTATAGGATCATCCAATAAACTTGCACACTTTTCATGCAAACTCATTTCAAGGGACTCACAGAGTGAAGCTTTACGGATATCATAGAACTTCTCAATCACCTGAGCAGATAGAGAGAAAAAAACAAACCTTTATGGAAGAATTTAGTAACTGAGAATCATAAAGATTCAGATATACGTGATAGCTTATTCAGGAGGTAAAATATAAAAGATCAGAAGTTGTAGACTTCAGAGGACAAATAAGGGGAAGAAAACGTAATAAGACTATTAGGGATGAATTATGTGTAGACAAGAACGAAAAATTTACCCCTGCATATGTTCTAGTCTGTTCTTCAAGTTTTGCCAAGTCAGCTTGCAATGTGTCATTTAGTCTCTTCTGTACAAGACAATCTGAGCTAAGTTCTTCCAACCTAGCTCACCAGCACCAGGGACCAAACAAGGAAGGGCGGAAAACATAAGTAACACAGGGCTTAGGTAATAACATCGATATTTTGCTAAATTCTTGAGGGCGGAAAGTTTTTATAGAACATCATTTTTAGAGAGATTCAGATAAGTCGATGCAGCTACAGAACGTCAATTTTTCAAGAGAAATGGAGCTAGTAAAATAAATCAGGGTGAACAGGGTCACAATTACCGCATCTCAATTTCACTAAGTTTCTGTGACATCATTTCAGCATTCTCTTCAGCTTTTTCGGCCTGGTCAAAGTCAGGAAACCATCAAAAAGTAAGTTAGAAAGAATACATACTCAAAATAAATGTTGCTTCTTTTCATTAGACTGAGATGGAATTCCCTCATACCTCCATTACTGACTTATCCCTTTCAGAAAAAGCAGCTGCCACAGAACCCTGGAAAAATCTAACCTGCTTTTCTGCTTCCAAGTTCTGGAAGTGAAAGAATACATCACAACATTTAGATCTTAGAAGGATATTTTCTAAAGCAGATTGAAAAATTAGTATGAAATGAGAGAGACCTTTGCTACTTCTCCAGCATGTAAATCTGCTAACTGAGCCTGAAGAGACAGCTTGTAAACATTTGCTTCGGAACATTTTTAAAATCAAAATCCTTTTATTTTAAAAGCTTCAAAGAAACTGACTTTCACACGGTAAGCTTCTGCAAGCTCCTCTTGAAGATTGTGTTTCTCCCTTGTGCAAGCAGCCAACTTCAGTTTTAAGCTCTCTATTTCCTGCTCCAAGCTAGCTGTCCTAATAGTATTACCCAATATCATTTAATATAATTGTTAGCAACAAGGCTCTTATTTTACACATCTATGAGGTAAAATAAGTTATGAAGTATCTTTCATTGGCTAAATAACGAACTTAAGTCAAACCATAAGATACCTCTGGAAATGCATCCGAGCAGCCACACCAAGAATGCTAGGTCCACCTTGTTGCATGCACAACTGTTCAATATCTTTCTGTAGTTCATTACGCTCTGGTGATAAAAAATAAAAAAAAATACTATGTTCATACTCAACATACATCAGGTAATCAACCTGCAGATATAACATGGAGTCTCAACAACCTTGATACATAATATCTTCAAACAAGCATAACGCACACAGTAGCAAAAGACATATGATATAAGTACATAACCCAAAAGAGAATGAGAACAACTTCTACAAGTGATGTCTTCAAATGTTTCTTAACTCATCCCCATTTGCTAAAGATAACTCATTTCTAAGATTATAAGAAGAAGAAATAACTAAAAGGAATCATCTTTTGCATCTGAGAAGGCAGGGAAATGGGAAAAGCTAAGTGGTCATGAGAATAAGAAATAGCTATCGTATGAAATAGATTGGACTAGATGACAAACTAATGGAGCAGAATACACTTCAAGAAGGCTTCAGAGAAGCAAATGTAAGACTTTAGAAACCCATTTCTATAAGCTTATAAACATGTCCAGGGTCTAAATAACTACCACATAGAGACTTGTAGAGAAAACGTACCATGTTCAAGTTGTTTGATCCGAGCCTTTAGATTCTCATTTTCATCTAAATTAAGATCCATAATTTGATCTGCAGAAGATCAAATCAACACTATGAAAAAGTAAACAACTTGCTTGGAAATTTACAGACTTTTTGAGCAGATTTTGGTGCTTAGAAGACATAAAAACAAATCCTTAGCAAAAACCCAGAACTCATCTCAAATCAACAAAGAATTCAGATGAGACCCTGAAATTAGTTTACAGATCAAAGCGAAGTCTTAAAATTCAACATTCCAAGGGCAATTCCAAACCCTAATCGAGAAGATTGAAATTGAGAAAAAGAAATTAAAAAAAAAGGATCAGAGAGAAAGTGTTTGTACCTTTTTGTTCTTCTTCGTTTTGACCAAAAATGACTCCTTTCGTCAGATTATTATGTTCGTTGGGATATTCCTCGTAATTTTTTCAAAACCGAATTTCTCCTTAACCGAGGATCAATCCGGTTTAGTAAGTGTTTTCTATCTTATTCTTTTTCCTACCTTATCTATTAAAAAAAGTGAGATTTATACACAAAACTTTTGATTAGACTATTTATTACGTAACCTATAATTAGTTCTATGTTAACCATTATGTCATTTTCAGTTAATTCCCTAATTTTTTAAAAAAAAAATTGTACAAAAAAATTCAGTGTAGCTATAGACTTATGCAAATTTCTTATTCAAGTGACAGAGCTTTGTGGATTTGTTTGGATTTCTTTTCTTATTTAAGAGAGATTTTGCATTAATAATCTGATATTTTGGTTGTAAACGATTGTCAAATATGTATTTGTTTTGACTAACTCTAATCTTAGGAAGATATATAGAAGAATAGTTCTCTATCTAGTAATGACGTTAAAATCAAACGATCATATATTAATGTTAGAATAAGATTAAAGAAAAAAAATGTTAGAATATGATTAAGAAATAAGAACTTAATATAAAAGCTTGAGATTAGAACTTTTGAGATAAGCTTGTGTATGATAAGGATTTAAGAGACCGGTGAAAGGTGTTAGTGTTTTGGCAATTGGTTCTATCTTTGCTTCGGTTTTGTCATTGGCAAATATTGTCGGACTACGGACCAGTCAGTGAGTCTGTAACCGTAAGAGTTTAAAAAGGCTAAGAGAGGGGCAATCATGAACGTGATCAAAATATGGTACCATTTGAGCTGATGGAAGATGTGTGGAATGATAATGATTGTTAAAATGACTTTTAAACGATTAAATCTTACAAATTCGAAATGTTTCTCTAAGCTTTTCATACAACTCATAAAATGTTAAGTTTACATTTAACAAAAAAAATATTATGTTTACTTAGACCAATACTTTTTTGCAACCCTTAAATAATGAGAATACTATAATAAAACCTAAAATCAAAGCATAAACCATAAACTCTTAACCTTAAACCTTAAACCCTTCTCTTGAATTCTTTCGCGAAGAGAAAACTCTAAATCTTGTTATTATATTTTGTTTGTCGATTAACATCTGATTTCTTTAGATTTTGTTTTATGTTTTAGCCTTTTAGGGGGGTGTATTGAATTAAGAATTTTAGAAGATTTTGGTTTTTATTTGAAATCTCTTGATTTCAAAATATTTTTCCAAATAATCTGTTATTGAACATGGAATTTACCTAAAATAAGTCAAAATCATTTACAACTTGTTGTCATTTATAAAAGTCATACATTACAGAAACAAGAAATTGAAAAATCTGTCACGATCTCAAAATAAATTATATAAAGATAAGATAATAAACCGATTTCTGTTATATTAACGTTAGTCTTGTCATTATTACAACAATCCTATAAGGATATATGCGTTATAGCCTTACTATAAAAGATTTACCTTCAAAACTATTGAAACACAGAATCAAAACATTTAGATATATAAGTCTCATTCCTCTTCTTCACCTTGTCTCTAAGAGACAAGCCTTGTTTCTTTCATCTCATCCATCACCAACACCAAACACAACCTCTAAGACAAAGTGAAGAAGATGAGTGACCTCCAAGCAAAAAACGATGTGGTAGCTGTAGATAGACAGTCTTCCTCGTCGTTGGCGGATCTTGATGGACCATCTCCGCTGAGAAAGATGATATCAGTGGCTTCTATTGCCGCCGGTATTCAGTTCGGTTGGGCTCTTCAGCTGTCTCTGCTAACTCCATACGTGCAGCTTCTTGGAGTCCCACACAAATGGTCATC
>Ga0041059_1002079_pt1 | contig 15313 bp, 11 predicted proteins | sample AraColnosormetaG_FD_56232 | JGI IMG/M metagenome (GOLD analysis project Ga0041059, IMG submission 56232) | Arabidopsis roots microbial communities from North Carolina, USA - Col MF nosort | ecosystem: Host-associated > Plants > Roots > Unclassified | place: USA: North Carolina | collected...
AGTCAAGTCAATCAAAAAAAAAAAAAAAAGTATACATATACAGTCACATGTGCTGGTGTTTGTTAAGATATTTATATATAGGAAATTAATTTAAAAAAATGTAAAACTTTCAAAAGGATAATTTATTCTCTTTCTAGAAATAATCTTATTTTAATTTATTCATTTTTGACTTTTTTTCTCTCTCTCTCTTCCTTAAATAAAAAGCCTCCCTCCATAGATTTCTTCACCAGTCTTCTTCTTCTTCTGCCTCCAAACTCTCTCTTTCTCTCTCGAGAACCTTAAGAAAACGTTACAAATGGCTGTTGAAGCAAGACACATGAATCTCTTCTCTTCTCAATACATTACCAACAGGTAAATTTCATTCTCTTCACGATTCGGTTTCGGTGATTTTTTTTTTGCAGTTGTATTGATTTTTTTTGTTACATTTCTTTTCTTCCAGAGAATGTGTTAAATCTCAAACGAATATGAACAACGGACAACAAATCGCCGGCGGTGGTTTTCCGGTAACAATCGGTGATCGGAATTTACAGTACATAGATCCGATTAACAGCTTCAACAAATCAGAAAGCGAGCTCACAGCTATTTCAAAACGTCAGAGAGATTCAACGTTTGATTCAGACGCTTTAATCGCATCTCAGAAACGCAGAGCAATCGCGTTTTCTCCGGCGTCATTAATCGACGCAGAGTTAGTTTCACAGATCCAACAGCAAAACTCAGAAATCGATAGATTCGTAGCGCAACAAACGGAAACGTTGAGAATCGAATTAGAAGCGAGACAAAGAACGCAAACGCGGATGTTAGCGTCAGCGGTACAAAACGCGATATTGAAAAAGCTGAAAGCGAAAGACGAAGAGATTATAAGAATGGGGAAATTAAACTGGGTTTTACAAGAACGTGTGAAGAATCTCTACGTAGAGAATCAGATCTGGCGTGATTTAGCACAAACTAATGAAGCTACTGCGAATAATCTCAGATCAAATCTCGAACAAGTTTTGGCTCAAGTTGATGATTTAGATGCGTTTCGTCGTCCTTTGGTTGAAGAAGCTGATGATGCAGAATCTAGCTGTGGAAGCTGTGACGGAGGTGATGTAACGGCGGTTGTTAACGGAGGATGTAAACGGTGCGGTGAGTTAACGGCGAGTGTGTTGGTGTTGCCTTGTCGTCATTTGTGTTTGTGTACGGTTTGTGGATCGTCGGCTTTGTTGCGGACGTGTCCTGTATGTGATATGGTCATGACTGCTAGTGTACATGTTAACATGTCATCATGACCATTTTTTTCGTTTTTAAATTTATTTTGAAGTTAAATTTTTTAGTTTTATTGTTTTGATTTGAGGATTAAAGAGTAAAAATTAGGTGAAAAACAAAAGAAGAAGAAATGTGACTCTTTTTTGACTTTTTTTGGAGACTTATAAAGATGGATTTGATTCATTATTTGTTTGTAGTTTTTGTATATTTCTTATTTTGGTAATGACAATTTGTTTTCCTTCATTCGTACGGAATCAATGCGATCTCTTTGACTTTGAATATATTATGTAACCGTGATAATTAAAAATATGTACGTAATTAGGATCATTAAACGAAAAAAATTGTTTCAAATTTTAGAGTTAAAGAATGTTATAATCCTTGTAAGTTTATCATTAAATTTGCGGAACTGCATAATAGAATTTGTGGTGTTGGTGTGTTCATGCTTCGGAACGCACTAAACCAAATTTTACCCTTTCAAATCAATGTTAGTTAGTGTCTTGTTGCAACATTAACATTAAGTAGGAAAATAATTCTTATTTTGTTTCCTAGTCTTTGGTTAAATCACGATGCAATCTTACTGATTGGCTTAAAACTTAATCTACTTCCTTAGTCCTACCTTTTTTCTAGATAGAATCTGAAAATCAAATATCAGTCTAATTAATCTGTTAACATTATTATCGTCATTGATCGTCATTAATATCTATTTTAAAATATATACTTTTGGTTATTTTCCTGGAAACTTCAGAAGTGGAAGCCAAAAACGGAAGTTGCAAAAGACGACATAATAATTGAATGTGGGAAAGAAATTTTAAAGAATATCTCCAAAACATGTGAGGTTGTCCTTGGCCTTTTACTTCTCCTCTAGCCAAAGCAATCACATATAACCAAAATAGAAAAACAAATTCTCAGTCCTAAGAAAATTATCCTTGAATTTTAGAAAATATTAAAAGCATTGATGAAATAATTAAACTTATCTAAGAATTTTTCTTGTTATCCATTAGTTGGAAAATTCAAAATATTACATTGTAAGGTATTGTATTATTTTGTGAAACTATTTTTTTAAAAATTATTGTTATTTTGGTTTGATACAATTTCTAGTCAGATTTTCTTGTTATTTATGTATGTTTAACTATATTATTAAAAATGTTATTAAGAAACAAGCTAAATTAATAAACATCCTAAATTTTAAATTATGTTTGATGTTTACTCAAAGTCTCAATTCCCAAAGTGTCGCTGGGAATTATGTTTACTCAAAGTGTCGTCAATATATTATCAAGAAACAAAAGATTCATAATTTTCTTGGTCATGTCCTCTTTTGCTCTTTCAAAATTCGAATTTCAATGCTGCATTCTAACACCCAAAATCTGTTGCCCACTAAAAGTTATTTCATTATGTCGCAATCACTAATAATGAAAATGTCTAGTGACGTTTAATATAACAAAAATGTATATAAATCTGTTTTCTAAGAAGAATCAAATTTCCCTATCCCAACTATAAAAAAGTAGAAAAGAAAACGTCATATAAAGCAATAGTCTGAATTTGATACCTTCAACGACATTGCAATTCAAAGTCTATTAGTATTATTTGTCGTGTAATAAACTTCAAAATTTGGGGTCGTATCTTGTGCAGTGCATATAGACAAAAAAAGACCCCCATAAATTTTCAGATTTGATAATAAAATAAATGTATTCAAATATATATGCCATTTAAGTACATATCAGAACGCAGAACGATGAATACGATGTGTGAATTCACGATTTACGATGATTGCGTCCAAGAAACGTTACAATGTCGCTATCCAATATTTATACAAATTTTCGTCTTGATTATATAATGCGTCCAACAACTTTTTTTGGTGATGACATATCGATATTTGGTTAGATGATTCACATGCTTTCACATCTTCACTAAACCCTATTCCCTAAGAATATTCCAAAATTTGGTCCTAATAATTAACACTAATTATTACTAAATTGATTTAGTATTGGATAGGTTTTTGGTGAACCAAACAAATATAAATGTCATACGTCCATATCCATATAGTCTTTAAAAATATGCATGTCACGTCTTATCTTACATTTAATGTTGATTTAAACAACTTCTACCGTTAAATTTTAACTTCCGATAATGCTAAGTGCTAACACAGAGTAAGCTATTGTGAGATTCTTCATAGATTTGATATTCATATATCACGAGAATTTCATCACAACTCCTACTTTATCCGTAATCAAATTTATAGAATATAATATGATACAAAATTTCAAAACTCACTTATTGTAATAAGTACATAATAGTTTTAAACTATTTCCTAATTCGCGTGAAAATGCTAAAATGATACTTATATTAAAACAAAATTTAAGTATTCATTTTCTAGAAGCCAAATTAAATTTATGTGTAGGTTATTGAAATTTATGCACTTGAAGTGATTTGGAAATGGTTTAGGTTAGTGAACAACAAAATGTGGTGATATACAATTGTTCTTGGTGTTAAGGTGTTTAGAGTACTTTAAAATGTTTTAGGTGTTTGCAAGGATAAACCTCTTTTGTTGATTTTGTTGATTTAATATGTTCCAGAAATATACATGACTTGTCTTATCATTTTGTTGATTTTCTTATGATGACGAGATGCGTAAGTTCATTCTCTCGCTTGATGATGACGATTTGCGCTACCTTGGTTCGAAATGTGGATCTTTGTAGATTATCTCGTAGCCTGAAACCTGTATAGCTGTTGTAATTGGTTGATGTGTAAGACAAAACGATTCTCCAACATACATTCTTGGTAAATTATTACTCAGTACATTTGTGTCGTCATTTGTGCCTTTATAAAATGCCAATGGGCTGTTTATGTAAAGGGGCCGACCTCTTTTTCTTTTTGTCACCCAAAATGTGGCACTATTATATTAATAATGAATATTAATAATCAAAGCTATATACCAATATGGTTATTAGTACTTTTATATTTCCTTGTATTAGTATGTACATTGTTTTTGGTATTGTATCAAAACACCTCAATAAAGATGTAGTTTCCGGTTACCTGGAGGATGCAACCTCCGAGACTCATGCCTTCAAACATTTGATGGAAGCAAAGAGCCGCAATGAGACCTTAAATGGTGCATGTGTCATTTGTTGCGCCTAGACATAGCCCAATAACCACAGAGTGAACTATAATTCCTAGCTCCAACACATATCATATGTGTTTATAAAAACAAATAAAATGGTAATTAAGTACATTTGTTAAAAGTGGAATATTTATTTATGAGGTAGTCTGGTAGACTAACCATAGCAATGACACGGTACCGCAATAACTGTGAAGAACGAACATCTTTAGTAGTTAATGTAACGCCATGACCATGATTATGGCCATGAGTTATTATCGGATTCGCTCTCTCCTCACTCGGAAACAACATCATATATATCACTTTACTCAAAGGTACCATTTGATCATACCTTATTGGCTTATTCTCACTCTATTTTTTTGTAATCCGAGGATAAACTCAAATTTTTGATATTTTGGCAATAAAACTGGTTATAGGTTATAGGAGATGAAATGTCCCTAAAATTTCAAGATAAAGTATAAACTCAACTGCAAAGTCACATAAAATATAACTATAAAAACAAAAGCACAATCGGTTGAAAATCACATGGTTTTTACTTATGATCCAGAAAAATATATTATTTACGCTAACTGAAATATAATTATATTTCATAAAAGTCGAGAGGATAATGTGAATGTGTTTATGCCCACTTGGCCAGGACTGACATTCCGCCACACCCAAGCAAAGCTGCCCCGAAGCAGTTAAGCTGAAGCTTGACGCTTCTTTGGAGCATAGATCCCATAAACTCTGCGGCTAGAAGATCTACAAGTGCCATATAAATGAGCAATCCTGCAGAACAAGCATTGAGCAGTCCTACCGTGATTAATGCTGTTGGACTGTTGTCTTTGTAAACGCTCGACAAGGCTATACCAAGAGCGATTCATGATGGTGTTGTAACAGCAAAGAAGAAGGCCATCACAAATTTCTTCACATTTGTATATTCTGCCTGTTCAAAAAGAATTTGTATATATTTCTCAAAATTCTATATGTTTCTATCATCATATGTTCAACACTCTTTTATCGAAAATATATAGATTTATCAAAAGTTGCGCGTATTTACATAAAATTCAGATTAATATCCTTCAATCTATATGTTTGTGTTATGGTCAATTCTTTTAGATTTGATAAAGAACAAAATATTATGATTCTATTTGCTTATATATAATAATTTTATCTTTATTTTGAAATCGTTGTTTGTAGCTTTTACGGTTTTGTTTAGTATTGTTTTGGACCACATATAAAAAAAAGGATATTAAGAAAATATTGTACCTGAAGGATGCAACCGCCGAGACCCATCCCTTCGAACATTTGATGGAAGCAAAGAGCTGCAATAAGGCCTTTAATAGTGCATGTGTCGTTGGTTGCACCTAGAGATAGTCCAATGACCACGGAGTGAACTATTATCCCAAGCTCCAAGACCTAATTTTACACATAAGATTTTTGAATATGTGAATAAAATATTTAATATTGATAGTGTTTTCGGAAGTATGTGTATACATATGTTAAAGAAACAACTAAATGAGATTGTAATAAAGGCTCAACTAACCGTGGCGATAACTCGGTACCGCAATAGTTGTTTTGAGCATGTAGAGCTACGTTCTTTAGTTGTTAGAGGCAAATGATCGATTTGAATTATCATAGGAGTAGTCCTTTCTTCGCTGTCATCAGCGACAGCTTTCTTGGTGTAGAGACTTGTAGCGATAGAGTCAATAGCAAGAGTTACAAGACCGGACAACATAGCGACAAAGCCAGTGAAGGGAAACTTGTGCCATGGATTGTCTTCAAGACATGGAGAGGACAACATCTCGAAAGAATCGGGCAAAACATGCATGAAGCCGGTTCCTAGGATGATCCCGGATGCAAAACACTTAATGATCATAAAGATTTTACCATCTGGATGCAGGAATGTGACATATCGGCTAAAGAGAGGAGCTGCGACTCCGATCATGCTTGTCACGAGGATGGCAACGATTGCTACAATTTTGAGAGGTAAGGCTTTGGTTTTATCGATGCAAGAGTCTGTTGAATCGGTCTCGCATTCTTTTGGAACCGTTGAGATCGCCGGAGAGATTGCGAAGGAGATTAGGAGGAGTACGAGGAAGATTTGATTCATGTGTTGAGTAGTCGTAGCCATTTTTCAATTTTGGTTTTGTTAGTAAACGAAAATAATGTGTTATTTTGCCTCAAATCATATGAAGTTTATGACTCATATATATACGGATTATATATAATGTTCCGGCTTGTTGATATTGACATGCATGGGATATTATTCGTTTTATATCTACGAACAAAAAATAACGCATGACACACGAGTCAATATTAATGTAGATTAGAAGTATAGTTATGTGAAATGTAATCTAATCTTATCTTTAAAATGAACATTTTAAACTTCATATGCATATAGATATGCCAAATATAATTGACATTATTATTTTTTATGTAGTATCATATATTCCCTTTGTGTACTTCATTCCATGGAATTTCATCATGGCCAGGATCACGCCGATCAAGGATTTAAGCTTCATTCATGCTTTTGGATGTATCGGTAACAAGTCAACGTTAGTTACACGATTAAAATAAAGTTTCGTTAATCTATAAGACTAGAAATATATTAGATTCTAAATTCTGAACATATATTTGAAAGAACTATGATACAGTTGTTGATTCAGACCAGAAGAAAAGTTATTAGTTGTGAATTTGGATAATCAAGCTAATGATTATTATATTTATTTTCCATTTTCAAGTATATTACCGAATGAAAACTAGGTTTATCAAAGCTGGGCCAGACCTAATTGGAAACCCCCCTCACAGCATCAGGCCCATTAATTTCTGTAAGCCGAGTTTTGTTTGAGCTTATATGCTTTAGATTCTTTTTTCATTTATGGACGAAATCTTCTTTTCTTTCAGGTTAAAAATTTAGAATCTGATCAGTGATCCATTAATGGTTAGCATCGGGCCCATTAGTAAAGAAACGTTAGAATCTTATCAGTGGTCCTCTGTGACAGCATTTTCAACTCGATCCTCATTGTAATGGACGTTTAATCTGAGCAAGAACTGTCCGATCTCGGTTGCTTTCAATGTTTCTTAGCACATCGGATGGAGTTGTTTGTATATGTCGTAAACGATAGGAAAGAGTACAACCAATGAATGGTGAAATGGTACGGGTAAATCTACAATTTACAAACACATTCTCCAACTGTTAACTTCTACTTCGAGAGACAAGACTACAAATAAACTCTTCTAATTGGATGGCAATCTACAATCGATGATATTTGAACGGAACAAAACTAAGTGGGAAAGCTTCATTAGTTACTTACATAAATAGTTTCATTAAATTGACTTGTTGTATGTTGTTATTGACAAGTAGCTGCGGTTTATTCCTACCAAATTGTTGGTTCTTTACAAAGAAAATAGTTTGTTCAAAACTCTGTATGCCTTTTATTTTTACTTTATTTATGCAAACCTTTTCACATAGAGTATTTTGACACGATTAAAAAACATTGTTGTATATGACCCGGTCCAAGCCACGCCAAGTCTCTTTTAATACACGAAAACTCAAATATCAAAGGTGGAAACGCATGTTATATAAACTTTTTTAATTGATATTATATCAAATTATTCGATATTATAAAAAAATTACATAAGGAGACTTTGTATGATAAACCATATATTCCGCGTAGCTTCTCAGCAGGAACTAGGAAGCATCACCGACACTGACACACCACCCCATTGGATCGATGCTTCAATTTTTATTTCCAGTAATACATTTACATGAGTCATCAAGGTTGTTTTCTCTTCCAAAATATAAAAAAGTTCATCATATACAGGTTCATACATTTTAGATGCTTTGGGACAAATTTAAAAGATATATTCCTTAATATCATAATTTTTTTATATACTTCTTCTTTTAACAAAAACATTAGGTGCCTTTTGAGTATATACAAAAAACAAATTGTGTCCATCTTGTATAGATTTTTTTTTTTGTGCCCTATAAATTTATGTATATGTAGTTATGTACCCTATAAGTTTATATTATCGGCCCCTATAGTTAAGCCGGCATTGACTATATATTTTTATGGAAAATTTAAGAGTTTTCTTTTTGTTTTGTTATTTTTCTTTTTAATTGTTTCATCAAGTTAAGTTTCGTTTCCAATTCCTCTTAGAATGATTTTTATCTCTTGTGTTAGGTCACGCTTTACTAGTTTACACTCCTCTTTAGAATGATTTATCTCTTGTATGAGTTTTGTTTTTGTCTTTTTGTTAAGAATTTAAATATTCCACTAAAATGAAAAGTGTTAGGATTTTCATGAAGTAAAGCCTGAAGTTTTTGGTCTTATGGCAAAAAAAGAAAAAAACATGAAAACAAAAGAAATCAATCCATTGACATCAACAAAACAAATTACGTTTTTGAGTCATAAAGTGATATAACAATTTTGAATAACTACCAATATATATGTCCTCAATCTTGTGTGAGTTCAAGGCTTTATGGGTTACATCGTTATACTTAGTTTATGTAAGAAATTTGTAAATTTGAATGGGTTAAAACTTCTGATCTAAATAACGAATTGGTAGGAAACTTTTTTTTGTCTTGTTAATATTTGATGGTTTTAGCCAAAGTAATACATAAAATAATTATTTAGTGACCAAAACTTATCGCATATTTGATGATTTAAGCCATAGTAATATGATTTGTATTAGTGACGTTGATGGTTTAATATATGATTTAGTGATACTTAGTGAACGAAAGATACAAATTAACATATGGTTTACCAAAGTAACGCAGCGTCACTAGTGACCAAAACTTAGCGTATATTTGATAGTTTAAGTCAAAGTAATATACTAATATGATTTGTATTAGTGACGTTGCATTGTCACTATCCAAGTTTACACTTATATGTTATTTTTTGTTAAAAATATATATTTATAGTTAGAATTCTATATTCGATAGCATTACCGAAAGTCGAAAATTTAATCATAGGAATCATTGCCAATCGAAATAATGCTAATTAAATTTTATTTCATATAAAAATTTGATGAATAAACTATTCAACGACTATCCTTAAAGAGTTTTTTTTTTTTTAATAGTCAGCTAACGCATTTCACCGATTGTATTTGTAGCCTTGTAGGTAGAGTCGAATTTCCGACGCGACTAGAATGCTAGCATAAGAGACTTCACCACTTTGTTACGAAGCCAAGAATCTTCTTGTTTTAAAAAAAAAAATCAAGACAAAATTGTCGTCCCTCATATCTATATTCAATTCATTTCAAAACGTTATTTATGTCTTAAAATTTGGAACTAGGCCACAAAGAATGACTTTGGTCATCACAAAATTATAAATTTAATAAAAATTTGGACCACTATAGGCATAGCTATTGCCTATTATAATCTCTACTATTACTTTATGATTTATCTACTATTCCGAAAGTGTAATTGTTTAATACGTCATCACATTGCAGCAATCCACACACAAGCCACGTCATTCATATGCCGTTCGTATTTGCTTTCGTCACTTCCTTCCGTCATCAATAGTGACGGCTATTTCTTAATATTAATCTTCTTGACTTAATGCTATTTCGTGACGGCATTAATTGGCATATCATTACAAGTTATTTACACCTAAGAAACAAATTAAAACTATTGAATAATATGATGTAAATAAAAATATATTAATGATGTGATATATCGCAGTCAAATAAAAATAGTGATTTTGATGAGAAAAAAAATATGTGTTTATCCATAGATTTGTTAAATTAGAGAAAGATGTGGAAAATGTTAGTGAGTGGCGTCATACACGGAGAACCTTTGGCATCATACACGGATTTTTCTAGTCTTTGTTTTCTATTTGTCAACTTTCATTTGAGTCTTTCTTTATACACTTTATTAGACCATGTTTTTAATTCTAATGCTTATTAATTCATATTATTAAATTTACAAAAAAAACTATTATATTAACTCTCTTGTTTCCTCTGTATCTTCCTTCACATTGAAGCTGTCTCTTTCTTTCACCATCACTTGCACCTGTTGTGTCCTGTTTGTTCTCAATTTCATCATCATTTATCCTTTATATACCTCTCTTTCTTTCTTGACTTTTCCTCTAAATTCTCTTCCTTTTTATCTCTTTGATACATCTCAATTTGGTTCTTTTGCCTTCTCTTTGATCTTATCTCTTACGATTGTGCAGATCTCAATCTCTATATCCTTGGTTGTGTCAGATTCTCTTAGGGTTTATTTTCTCTCCCAATTTTGTTTGATTCCTTGTCCAAAGTTTCTTCCTTTCCTTTTGACTTTTTTTTGTGGTACATTGAATCAGAGGTGTAAGAGTAATAGTTTCATAACTCAAATCCCCAAGTGTACAAATTTTCCTCTTTTGGTTCTGGGTTTGGTTGATTCCTTGTTAGAAATGTAAATTTAGGGCTTTTGTATCTGAAACCGATCTTCAGACTTGTGTAATCTTCTTGATCTTCATGCAAGATTGATAATTCTACAAGAAGAAGAAGAAGAGAAAATGGCTACTTTGACTGAGCCATCATCATCTTTGAGTTTCACATCTTCTCATTTCTCTTATGGTTCTATTGGGTCCAATCACTTCTCATCAAGCTCAGCTTCTAATCCTGAAGTTGTTAGTCTAACCAAACTCAGCTCCAATCTTGAGCAGCTTCTTAGTAATTCAGATTGTGATTACAGTGATGCAGAGATCATTGTTGATGGTGTTCCAGTTGGTGTTCATAGATGCATTTTAGCTGCAAGAAGTAAGTTTTTCCAAGATTTGTTTAAGAAAGAAAAGAAAATTTCGAAAACTGAGAAACCAAAGTATCAGTTGAGAGAGATGTTACCTTATGGAGCTGTTGCTCATGAAGCTTTCTTGTATTTCTTGAGTTATATATATACTGGGAGATTAAAGCCTTTTCCATTGGAGGTTTCGACTTGTGTTGATCCAGTTTGTTCTCATGATTGTTGTCGACCTGCCATTGATTTTGTTGTTCAATTGATGTATGCTTCCTCTGTTCTCCAAGTGCCTGAGCTAGTTTCATCTTTTCAGGTGTGTGAAAAGTCTTCTTTTTTCTTCGGTCTCTTTGTTTCTTAATTCATAGACCTCAATGAGAACTAAAAGGTTTGTGTGCTTGCAGCGGCGGCTTTGTAACTTTGTGGAGAAGACCCTTGTTGAGAATGTTCTTCCCATTCTTATGGTTGCTTTCAATTGTAAGTTGACTCAGCTTCTTGATCAGTGTATTGAGAGAGTGGCGAGGTCAGATCTTTACAGGTTCTGTATTGAAAAGGAAGTTCCTCCCGAAGTAGCAGAGAAGATTAAACAGCTTCGACTTATATCCCCGCAAGACGAAGAAACCAGTCCCAAGATTTCGGAGAAATTGCTTGAAAGAATCGGTAAAATTCTCAAGGCCTTGGATTCAGATGATGTTGAGCTTGTGAAGCTTCTTTTGACTGAGTCAGATATCACTCTAGATCAAGCCAATGGTCTGCATTATTCTGTTGTGTATAGTGATCCGAAAGTTGTTGCCGAGATTCTTGCTCTGGATATGGGTGATGTGAACTACAGGAATTCCCGGGGTTACACGGTTCTTCATTTTGCTGCGATGCGTAGAGAGCCATCGATCATTATATCGCTTATCGATAAAGGCGCCAATGCATCTGAGTTTACATCTGACGGACGTAGCGCAGTTAATATATTAAGAAGACTGACAAATCCAAAGGATTATCATACCAAAACAGCTAAAGGGCGTGAATCTAGTAAAGCCAGGTTATGCATCGATATCTTGGAAAGAGAAATCAGGAAGAACCCCATGGTTCTAGATACACCAATGTGTTCCATTTCTATGCCTGAAGATCTCCAGATGAGACTGTTGTACCTAGAAAAGAGAGGTAATTGACTGAAAATTACTGAATTCTTCTGTATCTTTACTACATTTTTGTTAAAGCTTCTACCTTTTTTGCAGTGGGGCTTGCTCAGTTGTTCTTTCCAACGGAAGCTAAAGTTGCTATGGACATTGGTAACGTAGAAGGTACAAGTGAGTTCACGGGTTTGTCACCTCCTTCGAGTGGGTTAACCGGAAACTTGAGTCAGGTTGATTTAAACGAAACTCCTCATATGCAAACCCAAAGACTTCTTACTCGTATGGTGGCTCTAATGAAAACAGGTAACAAAAAGCTTGCTCTCTGTAAGTCTACCCTTCATCTTCTTATGTTGCTCATTTTCTCTTGACTGACTTCATTACCGTTTCACAATGCAGTTGAGACTGGTCGAAGGTTTTTTCCATATGGTTCAGAGGTTCTAGATAAGTACATGGCTGAGTATATAGACGACGACATCCTCGACGATTTCCATTTTGAGAAGGGATCTACACATGAAAGAAGATTGAAAAGAATGAGATATAGAGAGCTTAAGGATGATGTCCAAAAGGCATATAGCAAAGACAAAGAGTCTAAGATTGCGCGGTCTTGTCTTTCTGCTTCATCTTCTCCTTCTTCTTCTTCCATAAGAGATGACCTGCACAACACAACATGAAACTGCACCATAAGTCAAATGTAATTAGATATCTTTGTTAAAAGGGTTTTTTCTTTATGGATGTTACTCAGATTTTATACAGATGCTTTAGGTTCAGTTTCAATAAAGAGAGATGGATAGATAGATGTACAAGATTAGGAGTGCTGATTAACCCAAAACGTTCTAACTATACGCAATCTTTTGTTTTCAATACAAAAATCTAATATTTAGGTTATCTACAAGATATTCTCAGATACCTGAAACTTAAACAAACAAAGACACTCCACAAAAAGTCAGGAAAAAACATGATCATTTGTCAATCATAGCTATCTCTTTACATAATTACAGAAGATAAGACTACTGGTGGCTAAGAGTAAAGAACAAAAACCATTCTTCCAAACAACCTGTAATAATGCATTCTGAACAGAACTGTCACATGTATGTCCCAGTAAGTAGATGTTAGCTGCTCTCTTTGGCATAGGGTCGGGGCAGGGGCTTGTCTGACCAATACTGTCTATCTGTCTTCTTCAACAAAGAAAGCATTTCAAGTTGCATTATATGTTAAGTGTGCCTTTCCAACATCGTAAAGCAATAGAAGAATATTGTACCAACGAAGGACTGTGCCTTTCCAATTTGTCACTCTGTTCAGTCCAGTCTAAAATTCACTTCACTGAGTTCAGTGGCGTTTCAACATTACGGAGAGCCTTTGTTCTTTCAGCTTTCTCGAAGTCCTTCCTTGTTCGTTTGTTGGCATCTATATCTATACTGATGAGTAGAGAGGTACAATCAAATCCACAGGCGGAAATACTTCACTATGCATCGACATATTCTGTGATCCTCTCCATCGCACTGAGAATTTCCAGGTTTCACTGGTTGTGAGCTAAGCAATGAGAAAATGTTATAGATCAACAGACATCTGCACTAGATTGAAGATAACGTTATATCATTGAACGGACCAGTTAATCAGGTAGATGCTTTCTTTATATTTTCCCAAGTAGCTGGACCTTCCGGGTGGGTATTGACAAAGTATGGCACAATAAGGGTATTAGAAATACCGACAACAGTGCCTAGTGTCAGCCTCGGTATTACTGCATCTCTTTCCCTCAACCAAATGTACATTGTGAATCTCTGATGTATTCTCTTCATACTATAACACAAATATGTTGGGGACTCTATCACGGATTCTATTGGATAAACCAAATAATCTATTAGCATAATGATCTTCTTTTCTATGATATCTTTCGGCCGGTTAAGTATATGAGGCGCCCGCTTAACAAGCTGGCTAACCACATTATAGTCCAAACCAGCCTTCACAAAGCAATCAAATCTCTCCTGTAGCTCATCTCCCCTCCCTTGGAACTTTTTCAGAGCCCTCACCATCTCATCGGAATTCTCTACATACCCTAACTTCAACAAGAATGTCGTCTTCTCTGCATTCCTCGAATCCAGTGAATCAAGTTCAATTCTACCTTTATTAGTTTTAGAAGCTATACTGAACAATCTCAAAGGCTCTTCCTTAATGATCTGACATAACTCATCTCTTCTGATTTTCAATCTATTCCAAACAGCTCTAGGTACTAGCAAAGAGGATGAACAGATATGCTTCATGTGACACTGTAAAAACCTAACGACAAACTGCTTTTCTATTCTGATACATTTCAAGAATTTCAACGCCTCTAAAATTCTTTTTACAGATTTCTCTAATAACATCTCGGAGTTGTCTATCAGTAATTTATCAATTTCATTCATCTGAAGTCCAACTTTATGAAACTTTTCAAACATAATATAAGCTTTATTGCCAGAAGTTTCACCTACCAAATCTGGATACGCTTTTAAAAGATTACTCAACTTCTTCTCTTTAAACCCCACCTTCTCAAGGAGCTCCATTGTCTCAAGAATCCGGCGCCAGTTATATGTTTTTCTAACTGACAAATACCGCGCAAGCCAATCGCATCCTAAGTTTAATCCCTTCAACTTATTTACCACAGAAACAAACTCACAATCAATGCCACCAACCAGAAGCAACGGGCAACAAGTAACAAGCTTAATGACTATAGCCTTTCTAAGAACCAAGATCTCATAAGGTTCAAGTTTCGATGCCAAAACCCCATTCTCGTATACAAAAATCTCTCTTGCTTCCTTATACAAACGACCAATCTTGTCACGGGGAATCCCATAATAGCAAAGAACATGAAAGTTCTCAAACATGGTACTGCCATCACTCAAAGCACCACATTCCGTTGAATGAAACGCAAAATATCAGATGGACGCAAACCCAAACTCTCGAAAAATGGTTCAAACTCATTGATGGGATTGTTGAAGAATAAAGTCCGTTGCTTTCAGTTTCAGTTTGAATAAGTCTTATGACTTTGTTTGTCTTTCAAATAACATCCCTAAGTATTAGGAGATAGACTAGCATTTCAGTTCCGTTTATTTAGCAGTCTGTTGCATTCTTGTTATCTTTGTAACTTGA
>Ga0041059_1002080_pt1 | contig 15311 bp, 10 predicted proteins | sample AraColnosormetaG_FD_56232 | JGI IMG/M metagenome (GOLD analysis project Ga0041059, IMG submission 56232) | Arabidopsis roots microbial communities from North Carolina, USA - Col MF nosort | ecosystem: Host-associated > Plants > Roots > Unclassified | place: USA: North Carolina | collected...
GGTGCTCATGTTTGAATGTTGTTTCTGTTTTAGGAGGCTGGAACATCTCAGCCTACAATGGAGCTCCAAGAAACAACACATGGAGCTGATACAATCACACTCACTCAGAGAAGCAGTCAATGGGATCAATCGGACCAGTTGGACTAGTTCTAGTTCTCAATCCTCTTTTGTCTATTTTGGAACAATCTTAACCATCTTCATCCTCTTTTGTCTATTTTGGATGATGTATTATTCGGTTAATGTTTAGGATGTTCTTTATCCTCTTGAGGCTTTGTAGGATGATGTATTATTCGGTTAATGTTTAGGATGTTCTTTATCCCTCTTTTGTATGGATTCTTATCTATTCTTATGTTATGCATCGATTCACATTAGACAAAGACACATAAGACATAACATAGATAGATTCACAAACCCTCCATCGTTTAATCTCGACACTTACACAATCCAAAACAAAGACAAACATAGCCAAACCCCTACAAGCTTCAAAACAGAGACTAATCCAATACTACAATTTCACTCCAAAACCTCAACAACACCTACACTCTTCCCCAAAGCCATACAATAGATGCAACAATCACAACAGCAACCCCTACAGTCTTCAAAGCTGACTTTGCCATAACATGTCCTAGCTCTTCCACATTCTCCTTCATGGTCAAGAGTTCACCCTCCATCTTCTTAATCAGCTCTTCCTCCATCTGCTTAGCGTTTTTATTAAGGAGCTCCATATTAGCCATCACGTTCATTCTGAGGTCACTAATATTCTCTGCAACTCTCTTACACTTCTCATTTACCATCTTAATTTCGTCCAAGAGAGCTTCATCAACCCATTTGAACAAGTGCTCTTCATTTTCTCTCTATAAAACAGAATTTCCAATCATTTACTCCTTCAATCAATCAAATATATCACAAAATCGAAATGTGTACCTTCATTGCTATCGCACAACGGTAGAATCTCCGGTATGGATTCTCCTTTGTTTTCGATGTGAATGTAATGATCTCTTCTCCACACCAACATTTCGAGGGGACACCAGGAGGACAGACACGAAATCCTGAACTGGAAGCGGATGAGTAGTAGCTGTTGGTGCTCATTTTCTTATAAAATTGTCGAATGAAGAACCCTAATCGACNAAATCGATTTTGCAGAAGAAGAAGAATGAAAACGACGTCGTTTTCTTTCTCTTTTTGATGAGTTAAACGAAATGAAAACGACGTCGTTTTCTTAACAGGTCTGAGTATTAGTCGGGTTAATCGCAATCGCGGTACAGTAAACGCGGATTTGTGGTTAATCTCGGTTAAATGAATGGTTCAATTGGAAATGTATGTTTAAGCATGAATCCGAAAGTAGATGATGTAATTTTAGGAATATGAAAGTTGATGGTGGAAATTTAAGGATCCAAAAGTCCGAAGGTGAAAACTGAGAATCGAAATAGTTTATGGCTCGAAAATCAGCCAACCCATTTTCTTTTAATAAGTCTGTGGATGTGTTGGCAAAATTGGTTTAAGCGATTTGTCGCTTTAATGCTTATGAGCCGGTACGTTTCCGTTGAGCTGATGATTACAGATTTTGATTTTAGAGATTTGCAATTTGTGTTGAAGAAATGAAGTGGTTTCCGACGTTTATTACCATAGCCTTAAGCTGTTATTTCTTTGTGGAGCTTCGATTAGTTTTTCCAGCTAAAATTCCAAGAAAATACATGTCCGATTTTATTATCGGTGGTGATCTTTTACCGGAATTGTTGCTCTGACGGCGAAGGATGTTATCGGAATACTTTGGTTACTCATCTAACACGTGTTATGTTGTTGACACGTTCTTAAGGATGGAGTCAAATTGAAGTTTTCTTCTTGCATCGACATTTCTCTTTTGGGTCTGATAGATCTTGTTAACATCTGTAATCGGGCTTTTGAAGTCCATTTTGTATGTTTGGTTTGTTTAATACAATATATTACACTTATGGGAAAAAAAACAAAAAAAAAAACAGACGTGTTACATATATATTTTCAATCTATATTTTCTGTGAAAAAATGGCTTCCACCAATTCAGTTTCTCAGTTAATAGTAGTAATCCATTTCGTATAGTGAACACCAGTCAAGGCTTGTGGTACAGTTCTTGCTATTCTACAGTGTACCGACGGGTTTACACATGACATCAAATAGTTTCTAACCAACTTCCGGTACTCCCAAACCGGGATTTCTCTCAGATCAGAAGCTACAACTCTCATCTCAGGAGGTTTCATTAAGCTTCGTCAGCACAAGTAAATTCAAAGGATTTCTTCTACTCCTTCTCTCTGTCTGCGTCTCTGTATACAAAACCCAGCAGCTTTTCTTTTGTTCTGGCCCTTGCAAGAAGTTTGTCTTTCTTCTCGTCCATCTAACACGTACAGCTCAAGCCTTGGGGTTGATACTATGTTCTGAAAGAATATTGTTTCTTGAGAGCTTCAGAGATGTCTGAGAATCTTAGTGGAAGACATTACTTTCTTTATCAGTTGAAGAAATAAGGTGAATCTAACACCACTTTTAAATCCAAATCTCCTCGTTCTGGCAGAGGAGGAAAGTCTAAATGAGGAAACGATTGCTCAAAGCTCTCCAGCAACTGTTAAAAAGGGAACAAAAAACAAACTCAGTTCATGAAGCAGTCTTCTACATGCCATATATACTGAACCATTTGAACATATGACACTTACATTCTCTAGTATCGGTTGTGAATACAGCTCAACAAACTTTTCCCGTAGTATTATGTTTAGTTTATCCACATCACACGCATGCGTCCAAAAAGAGTCATGAACTCCTGTTAGAATAATTTTTACATGCCATGTGTTAATTGACACAAAGACCAAGGTTAAGAAGAAGATGGAGGTCCAAAAGATTTAACTTGTGAAAAAAAGGACAGAACCTGCAAAACACACGCCTGCTCTTTTACAGGCAACCGCAGTCATCATCATATGAGACCCATCCAGGGAGTGAATAAAATTTGGAGGAAAAGCTGTCCTTTGTCGCCTCACAATGACCTACAAAAGCCCACGAAACTCTTTTAGGAATAGGCCTCTGCATCGTACTCTGTTTCCTTACTTATCTTTTGTTTCTATGTAAAACCAAGGTAAAGTGGAAGCAGACCTGATCAGTTTCATGCTGAAGCGATAGGGTCTGGAGGGATGTCTTTACCTGCATTCATTTTGATAGAAAGTGAAAACAGTCACATTCAGATTCAACAGACGAGAGTAATGGTGTCAGTGATAACTTTTAGGAAGACTTACGAGTTTTGTTCCCATTTGGTGGTAAGGTTGTACAACAGGAAGACCCAATGGGGTTGTCCATCGAACTGTTTCATTTTCTGAAGCAATAATCTGCTCATGAAAATTATTAAGGATTATTAAAAGTCCAAAAGCATATTTAATTGACGCTGGAAAAAAGTCTACACACCTTCGCACATTCACCAAACCAACGCATGATGGCGCGTGCAGCTTGAAACATCTCATCTATAGCAGCTAATGTTACCTGCCCCAAACATAACAAAACAAAAGATTATCCCCTCATAGCATTTTTACTTTTGAGAAGTTTCCAACGTACATGAGAACTAGAAAGTAGTAATTAATCATTTGTTAAAGCACACGCGTTCTTTGAAGATTAGATGAAGGAAATTGCCAAATTAAGATTTTCTAGTGCCAGTGCTTTATCTGTTGCTAATATACCTTTGCTGCATAGCAAGCAGCCCCAAAAACTTCTTTTTCATCACCAAAATCACTTCGTTCCTTCAACCTTCTCTTTATTTGATCCCGAGCGCCAATGTAGGTGACACCATAGACTGATGTCATAACCGTCTGCTTTACAAGCTTACGATCCACCTACAGATTTTGAACAACCGTCAACAAGTTGTATCAGCTGACCAGTTATGTGAATGAGTAAACAATGTACCCAAACAAAACAGATATCAGGCAACTTGCTCACATGCCAATACTACTACATATACATTAGAACGGTTCATTAAAATTTATTGGTGATTTAACAATGTTTTTTGAGGATGTAATGTATGAGATTTCTACTCCACTATGCAAGCACGGAAGCGGAAACCGAGAAACACAAGGTTAGGACAATGGAAAAAGAATGAAAAGAATTTCATACGGACCTGGTTAAGTAATTTTCTTGCACGCAATGCCTCTGGAAAAACTTCAGGATCTCTGTCTGCATCTCGGCGCATAATATCAAGAACCCTGCAGGTATATGCATATGAAATTTTGAATGGACATTTATTTACTCGATTAAACTTAAGTTAGCTTTAAGCAGTAGATGCAGAGCTTACCTGGTAGCTATTCCTGAATAAACATCTGCCGGCTTCTCACCTGCAACTAGATTAACAGCTTCTGCTCCTAACTGATAATCATCTTATAAAACCATAATCAGTAAAGAAAGATGACAAGCAGCCAACAAAAAGAACCATAGAAGATTAAAAACAAGAGAATTACTGTGTCTCTCCCAAGAGCGGCATAATGCTGTAAACCATTGCAGGAACCATCCTGGCCAGAACCAAAGTGAAGGAAGGGAAGTTCATTTGAAGAAACACACAGATTGAACGAGAAACTACAACGTAAAGTCAAAAAAAAATTGAAGCCTTCAGGAGAAGATGCCAAAGTGGCAACTTCTACCAGAAAGTACCTGATGTATAGGAATATGTGACAGAACTGTCTCTGGGGATGGGCTTCTCAGAGCTTCAGTCAGACTTATGCAGACAGCCAAGCACTGAAATGGGTCTTCAGCCTGCAGCCACCATCTGCTTCCTTCAAGTGGTCTGTCTGCCGAATCAAATATGTCATCCAAGTGATTTTCAGTGAAAGCTAGCCGTCCATCAAGTGATAACTTATCTACACCACCAGCATACAAGTTTGCTAAGTGTATCTTCAGCCAGCGTAAGCCTGAAATTCCCATAGGCCTTCCCTCAGCAAACTCCAAAACACCCCGACACAAATCAGAGCCAAGATGATTTAAGTGTGGGGGCATGGGATATGCACGACCCCGGAAGTCCATATTGTGGGGATAGTAAAAAGCTTCCTCATCTTTCATTTTCCGTGCTACCTGCTCACATTTAAACAGTTATGAACAGAACTCTCAAACTGGCACATTACTTTAATAACAAGGCGGATAAAGCTCACCGAAAGCTTGAGTTCTGTGTCACATCGCTGAGAATGTCTCTCGCTGTTCACCTTTTTAGCAGATTTGACTTCCCACTTCCATTTCTTAAGAATGCCCTCATCTTCAGTATCCGGCTTTTCTGGTAAAGGAACCTGCAGTTTGAAATTAAAGAATTAAAGAGGCCTCGTGATGCACAAGGGATAGAAAATATGTCTGCGCCAACAATAACTAATGTCAAACTGTTGTACAGATGAAAAACAGTAGCCATTATAAGATCAAAGTAACACATGGAGTAACTCACATCACTCCGATCCACCATATCAGCAACACATCCGCCACTGCTCCATATCCTATCTACAACCGTTAAGACTCGCTTATTTACTCTCCATTTAGTACTTCCAAGCGTATCCAGGGCCTAAAAATGTCCATAATATATTTACAGAAATTAAAACTGTAACTGATTCCCACATAACGCACGTGAAGAAACATTAATCTTCTACCTCAAAGACTGGTTGTAGTTGTCCTTTAGGTGCGCTCTTAAGTGCCTCTCTTTGTTGCTTGGCTCCATGAGTTTTCATTATATAAGACGTCAAGAACAAGTAAGCACCTTTGTCATATCTGCGAAACACAAAATAAAAGTGAAATGACTTACATAAGTTTCACCAAAAGTAAAGTATTACAAGCATCTTATGAAGAAATGTTGACAGTTCTCGAAGCTATACAAATCTAAATTTCCTTTCTCTTAAACTTAGATAGATAAGCTTTAAGGTTTCTGTCTTCTCTGAGTAACTAAGCTGGCCACAAAAGAATGTACATTTTTAATCATACTGAATTCATTTTGGAATTTATGTTTGAGATACCATGCAATGCAATTATTTAATCATTTGGGGTAAGTATACAGCAAAGAAAGCTCATTTACCCCGACCATTTGAGAGGAGGAACCAGCATTGGCATGTATGGCATCACTGCATATCTCCCCTGCACCACAAAGAAAAAAGCGACATTCACATTTCCAACAATATATAGATTAGATGTCTCAGTTATACCTTAGTCTTCAAATCCCAGAAATATTTAATCTAATTTACAGGGGCTACCCAAGTCAAACCCTCTTTAGATATAACATTCGACAAAATGACCATAATAAATGACTCCGAGCTCTGAAAAAGAGTCAACACTATTTTTGTCGATTTTGGGTTAAATTTGTTCTGATAACAAACAAAACGCGAATAGATCACCTACACTTTTTTCCAAGCCTTTGCGGACCAAAGGGTCACACTCGATTACACCATATTTTCTCCCAGAATTCCTGTTGTACAAGAAAGACTGGAATATGAGCCTATGACATTCAGGGCAAGAAGATAAGCCTAGTTGAAAGTCATAGACCGAAATTTCTCACATGCTTCCTTTCGCTACCTTGAAGGTATGCACAAATGCAGGTCGGACATCAGGCAGATCATTATCCTGCTGATCAGCTGGAGACTGTATATAAGCTGTTCTTACGAGTAACTCTATTAGACGACTTCCAACCTGGAATATATATTAGAAAATATCAAAATATTAGCAACTTATGCAGCCAACATAATCTTTCTACCTCTCCAACAATTTTGCAGCCAAGCATAAACAGACCTTAGCCCTAACATCTGCGATCCATGGTTTCGTATAGTCATGTGACTGCAAGATCTTTCTAACTGCTGACAACTTCTGTTTCTTTATCAACTCATTGACCTTTTTTCTTAACTTATCTTGTTCCTTCATAGAAGTTTCATTTTCAACTCCCCCACTCTCCTCATTGTCATCCCCTTTTTTCTTCTTATCCAAGAATGTGCATATTCTTATCTATCAATTCACATAGAGAAAAACAACACCATTAGAATACAAACCATCCAAAACACCATAGAGAAGATCAAGACAATCAAGGAACCCTAAAGGCTAATAATACAAGAGAAAATATTACTTCACACCTCCATATAAAGGTTGTTTTTATATGATTAATTACAACTGTAACATGCTAAAATGAAGGAGTTCCATTCACAAATAGTGAATATTTTATCAATATCATGTTCCACATATTAAAGCAATCGGTTTTGCTTTAAGATCAGGCTAACAGTTCCAGTATCCAGCTATGGTATACATAGAGTTTAATCCTCAATGGTTTAGGTTCACTAGTGAGGGAAACAGTTTAAGAGATCAAATTTCCCACTATACCGGCAAACCAAGAAAATTACCGGCAGATGATATGATATAATTATATAAACAAAGTAGAAACCAGATCAAGATGAAGCTACCCAACCTCTTGTTCAATGGCATCGCCTACTGTACACGCAGCATGAACAACCTTAACACAACCGTTATCACCACCAGTCATCAAATGCCCCATCAACTTGTGCATTGTAATAACAGATATCTTGTCGGCAGGCAACTGATCAAGGTAATGTGCATAAGTTGCTTTGCTCTTCCCTAATCTATACAACTCCTGGTCTTTAGCAATTGCATCTCTTAATGGTTCGAACCAACCCAGAAATAAAGACTTCACATAAGGCAGATTAGGCGCAAGCTTTTGCTCACACATATCTGTCAAAAGCTCCATGTACTCTGCAGCAGCTCTTTCCCATTCTTCAGTCTCGATCTTAACTTGTCTTCTCCATAAATTCTGGAACTTGGTACGACCCATTCCAAATTGGTCTTGCTTCTTCATCCGCCACGAACGATGACTTTCTCTCTTCTTCTCTTTCTTCATCTCCTTCAACAATTCATCTACCTCAGGCTCTTCCTCAACATCTGTTGATAAGACCTCCTCTTCGGCTACACTCGTGTACCCTCTAGCCAAAGTCCCACTAAGGCACCTCTCGCTCTTGGAAAACTCCTCTCGCCTCGTGATCCCACTTAAACAACGAAAACCCTTTCCGTGACATGGTGATCCCAAGACCGGAAACCGAAAGCTCAAATTTTTCGAGAAAATAGACTCCGGAGAAGACACAAGAAGGCCACGAGTTTGGGAACTGACGTTTAATCTAGCAGCTGACCTCGAAATTGCTTGTTTAGCAATGTTTCTCCACATGGGGAAGGATTGGGAAACTGGGTTTGGAGAAGAAATAAAGGGTTTATGCAATGGAATCAAGTGATCGAATACCTTAGTCTGATTTGCCAAGAACAGTGGGGTTTGAGCACTGGACATCAATCGAACTTAAAAATTGAGTAAAATCGATAAACCAGAACAATAACCAACTCGAGATTGAATAAATTCGATCGCATGAGCAAAGAAAAATGGCAAATTGGGAAGAGTTTCATAGACGGAAGAAAATAAAAACAAATGGTGAGTGAAGCGTACACGACGAAGCCGCCTTAAACCCTCGCTTAAAAACCCTTGCTTTCTTAAGCCTCTGTTTTTTTTTTCTGGGTTGTCTCTGTTTCTCACATGTCAAACAATTAAAAAATAAATTAAAAATATCTACCCTAAATTCGACCCGTATAGGAGGATCTTACCCGACCCGGGAAGTATCTGATTAAGGCCTCTAATAACGGCCCAAAGTCTCTTTACTATGCAAAAAGGCTTGACGAATTTATGGAGCCCAATTAGTTAAATATATATATACAAAATGAATTTTATTATAGTTTCTTCTATTATTTTTACCATTTCATACAACTTTTTAGTGGAACCCAATTAATCAACAACAAAAAAAGGTGGAACCCAATTACAATGCCGAATATAATTAAAATATTTAGATTTTTGTATGAATAATTCACTTGGATTTTATTTTTTTGGTCAACAATATCAATTTGTGTTAATAATAATTATTCTAGTCTATTATTTGTAAATAAATTTGGACTAAAAATCTATTTTTCTTGGGATGTGTCGACTAGTGGTTGGGTTGCTAGTTGTGTTTCACCAATGATAACTCACACCTGATTATTCGCTCCAAATTTGATCGTTTCCACCTCATAGTTTTAATATATTACCATTTAACCCCTTAACTTTTGTCTGAGAAGTAACAAGCCTGATTTGTTTCCTTTCCTCGGAACTGAAGCTACAAAGAAATTGTATTAGGTCTCTCTCTCTATCTCTCTCTTCTTCGTGTTACTAAAAAGGACGAAGCTTGTTGCATAATATGTTGAGGTAAATTACTAATTACTGATCCAAAGTTCGAATCTTTGCTCCAACTCCAGGCTAGCTGATTGCGTAGCTTCCGATTGATTTCTACCTGAGTTTTGAGTTCCTTTGTGGCCACTTCGTTGTTCTTCTGCTGGGTTTTTTGCTCGAGGATCTGATACTTCTGTTTGGTCGATGATCGAGTGATCTTCGTTGGGTTTTGGGGATCTAAGTCGTCTATATAGCTAATGGTTTGGATTTGAGTTTGAATGGAGCGTTTAGGATTTTGGGGATTGCTAATGGGTAGTGTGGAAAAGTCATTGGATTCTGGAAATTCGTTGGCTTGCTCTGCATCTGCTAAGAATGGAGACGAAGAGAGTAGTACTTCATCGAAGCAAGTTTCACCATTGAAGGGTTCTGGGTCGAGAAATACTAGTCCTTTAGGTCGAGTTGGGTCGAGAAACACGAGTCCTTCTAGGCAGAAAGTGGTGAAGACGAAGCCTCGTGGTCTAGAGGAAGAAACAGTTGCTTCATTTGGTAAACAAGTTGTTGCTGATGTGCAGATGGAAGATGGTATATGGGCAATGCTTCCAGAGGATTTGCTCAATGAGATTTTAGCTAGGGTTCCACCGTTTATGATATTTCGAATCCGGTCTGTTTGTAAAAAATGGAACTTGATTCTTCAGGATAATAGTTTTCTCAAGTTTCACTCAAATGTGTCATCTCATGGGCCTTGTCTTCTCACTTTCTGGAAGAACTCGCCGCAGATTCCGCAATGCTCAGTTTTTAGTTTGCCATTGAAGACATGGTACAAAATTCCATTCACGTTTTTGCCTCCATGGGCTTTTTGGTTGGTTGGTTCTTCAGGTGGTCTCGTTTGTTTTTCGGGTCTTGATGGTCTAACTTTCAGAACTTTAGTATGCAATCCTCTGATGCAGAGTTGGAGGACTCTACCGAGTATGCACTATAACCAACAAAGGCAATTGATTATGGTCGTGGATCGCTCAGACAAATCGTTCAAAGTCATAGCCACAAGTGATATATACGGGGATAAGTCACTTCCTACTGAAGTTTATGATTCCAAAACTGACAAATGGTCCTTACATCAGATAATGCCTGCGGTGAACTTATGCTCCTCGAAAATGGCTTATTGTGATTCCCGGTTATATCTAGAAACTCTTTCGCCTCTTGGTTTGATGATGTATCGGCTTGATTCAGGGCAATGGGAACACATTCCAGCTAAATTCCCGAGATCTTTGTTGGATGGTTACTTAGTTGCTGGAACTCAGAAGAGATTGTTTCTCGTGGGAAGGATTGGCCTCTACAGTACTCTCCAAAGCATGAGAATATGGGAGCTTGATCACACAAAGGTCTCTTGGGTAGAGATAAGTAGAATGCCACCAAAGTACTTCCGAGCACTTCTGAGACTTTCGGCTGAGAGGTTCGAGTGTTTTGGACAAGATAATTTGATCTGCTTTACGTCTTGGAATCAAGGAAAAGGTCTTCTATACAATGTGGATAAGAAAATTTGGTCTTGGATTTCCGGTTGTGCTCTTCAGTCATGCAACAGCCAAGTGTGCTTTTATGAGCCAAGATTTGATGCATCTGTCCTCTGAACAATAAGTTATCGTCTGTCTCACATCATTCTTGAAAACTTACAAGTTCGCCAGCAAAACATGTCAGAAATATGAAATCAAAGAGGGTTTGATGTGTACCTTCAGTGTTAATGAAGACCTGGTCAGCAATGATATGCTTCACCAATGGTTAACAATATCGAGGAGAAAAACTGTAAGATAAACTTGTTTCTAGCTTTCTGTAAATTAGCATTCACTCGATATGAAAACTTTCTCAATATCCCCTGTCTCGTCCGCGTGAAATATATATACACTTAATTTTAGTTTCCTGTGCTGAATTTTCCTTTTCTATATCGTAAATTTAAGCTTCTCTTTGCAAATAGTGACTGCTAGTTCAAGAATATCTTGTTGGCTAACACTTATGAGAATGAGAAAGTTTTAAGTTATAACATTGGAATATAGATGTGATCTTAAACATTTGGGCAATTGGTACATACAAATCCCATACTTAATGTCTTCTAACTAGAAACTAGAAAACCGAGGAGACTCTTGAAATGGGGAGGTAATCTAGCTTTGAGATACATTTCTCTACAATTTAGCTAATTCATAGACACTGATAGGGTAGGAGTAGTTTGCAGACTTGCTGAAGGTATTGTGAGCTATTATTTTGTTGGCAGTTTCTGTTGGATGAAATGCATCCCAAAAGACATATTGATTCCTATCCAAGCAAGGTTGCTGCAATGGAAGGCATGTTAAGGCTCCTCCATATCTCCCGTTACCGCAGCACGCTTCGTTTGATACTACAAGACCTGCAAAAAGAAGAACTAAAACTCAGTACTGATATATAGAAATAAGAGTAAACCCTTATAAATAGGGATTGAGGTCATTTTACCATATCTAGAAGGATTCACAACCATATCATGAAATAGATCAAAGACGTTTTGATAGACAAAGAAAGATCCTGGCAGAGTTGTGTTGAGAGTATTTGCTAGATCTTTCAGACGGCTATTGAACATTGAAACCATATTGTTGATTTTTGTCACACACCCGCTGGTGTTGTTGCCAGTTACCATAGATAGCTGACTAGGTATGCAACCTAATGGTCCTGACCCAGCTAACACCATTTTTCTTGCACCTAAGTTGTATAGTCTCTGCAAAATGTTTGTAAAAGAACACAGTTTTCACTTTCTGAGTATGAGATGAATATCTGCATCACTATTGTCAATTTTGTACTAAGAGATGATGGGAGAGTCATAAAAGATCATTGACTTACGGATATTTGAGCTGAGAGAGTCTTGATCAAGAGATCTGCATAATCTTCTCCACTGTAGGTTTGGCTGGTGGAGTATCTCTCAGGCATAAGGTAGTTGTTGATATAGTCATTGCTTCCTATATTGATCCCAATTATCGATTTTGCAAGATACTTTCTCAGATCTGCAGGGTTTTGAAAGAAACGCCGGAGGCGTAACTCGATCGTAATCTCAAACTGCGATATCTGTCCATTAAATGTAGTTCTTGCTCCCTGGAAAAACAGAGGTAAATGAACCTATATGTAAGAAGAAGAAAAGGTTTTAAAATCTTTATTATGAAAGAGTTTAAGTTGCTTGACCCTCACATAATGTCGACCGGTTTCATCTAAAATCCCAGCTGCTGCAGATGCGTAGTTAACCCCTCGTAAGGCATTTTGCCCAATGGATAAAGGAGATAAGTATGGTGGCACCAATGGCAAGCCGAGGTACGTTGCTACATTACGACAAAATTGTGAGAAAGTTAAGTTAAAAATTGTGAAACCAATATTATGATCTTTAGTCTTTAGCTGTACCTCCATAATCAACAACGGTACGGCCATTGCAGAAACGACCAGTGGGGAAGCCAAAATCAATTCCATAAGGGAAATAATTAGCTCGTGCAAGAGTTGGAATGTAATTGTTGTTTCCACTATCAACTAAAGAATCTCCAAAGACAAAGAAAGCTGGAGCAAGAGGTTGATGATCTCTAGATTGGCCATTGCCTAACCAGACAAGCTCTAACAACACAAGACAAATCAACAAACTTTTCATGCTTGGTTACTATCTTTATCTCTTTCTCTGTTTTGAGTTCTTTGAGATAAGCTTATGAAGAAAACAACGCTACTACATATCTTTATGGTGATATAGAAAGAGACATGGTTACGTGACATAAGAGACCGTGTTTGGTTCAGAGGAACTGGTCGTGGTAAATGATCTCATGGAGTGTAGTGGTTAACTGTTACTGTTCTGAAAGATTTGTATTTTTTCTTTTTCTCATTTACTGCTTCTTTTATTTTCTTACTCTATTCGTCTTCTTTTTGATAGAGACAGCTTTAAGAAAAAGCCAACCTCTAAACCTCCTTATTTCGTAAATATGTTTACTAGTCATTGATGGTTTTGCTCATAGCTTCTGAATTCTGATTGAAATATAAAAGTGACCACTCTGTTATGTAATGATGGTTTTTCAGATGTGTCTAAACCGGCTTATAGTTTATGATAACCGGATGGATGTAGCTAGTGTAATGGGCCCTTATTTGAGGGCTGAATCTTCGGGTTTAGGTGAATTTTCATGATCCATCTATGTTTCATTAGTTAATATCATTTGGGATTAGTATTTTGTACTTCCTACGAATATTAACAGCTAGAGTATCATTTGAAAACGTTAGTTAAATGCATAGTAGGATTATTTTTTATAACAAAAGTATTAAATTTGTGAAGGTTTTCAAGGAACGGACCAGAATCGGAGAACTCGTCCTCGTGTCTCAAAAAGAATATATCAATTTCGATGTCACTACAATAATAAGGTACAATATATTTCATTAGAAATGGTCCAACAAAGCATATCATTTAGCAAATCGATGGTCAAGGGATCTTTCTTGGGTAAAATACAAAAACAAAAAAGATCAGACTTATTTAGAAACCCTAAGCAACCAATGTTATTAGTTTTCAATCAAGCAACTAATCAAGCTTTTCATTATAAAGATAGCTTTGAAATTTATATATCAACTCGGAAATATTTCAAGAAAATATGTGTGACTGCAAATAATCATTCCCAAATGAAACAAGAGTTGATTCGAAATAAATGAAAAAGCAATTTCCTATCGTGAAAAATGTCTCCAGTTTTTCGAAACAGTTATGTGGAATATGGATGATGTTTTAGTTTCTCAATAAAATACTTCTTTAGTTAATAAACCTCCTTTGCAATTACCAAGGAGAAGTATCTTTTTGTCGGAAAACCCTAGCTAGCCTCTTGTTTCTACAAATTCTATAACATCCCTATATTTGTATAATATCGAAATCAAGGTCAAGTATTGAAGAACTGATAAATACTTTACAAAAGCAACGCAACTACTTTTCAGTACAAACGACCAAGGATATAATATGAAGAAGACGAGTTTGAAGTTAATGACCCTCGTTTTAGGGTTTTGCTTCGTCATTTATCTTCTTCAAGGGCCTCGAGGTTTGAATCTACTCATTCTTTTGATGGTCATATGATGTTGATGTTGATGATGATGATGATGATGAAGATGCATATACATATACTGTTTACTTGCATGGTTCTAATATCCTTGAATATGATATATGTTTCTTCTCTTCGTACATGCATTTATGTAATTGTTGCATTCTCACAAGATCCATCGTTTTAGAATAAAACTTTAAATATGTTAGTGAGTTACAAATTTTATTTTAAGACCTGTAGTCTTAACAATTATATTTATAAATGTAGGCGGTTCGAGAAATGGAGATCTCTTGATAGCACGAAAGGTAATGACACATATCGAAAGTTTTGAGTTAAATTAATATTTGGTTTTATGTTTGATCATTTTCATTTTAGGATTCAGTTATTTGTCAGAGAATCAACGTTGATTCAGCTATCCATATTGGAACAATTTTAAAAATGAATCATCATCAATATCTTCTTCTTAGATTTGGTCTATTTTCCGCAGTTGATATCTCTGGAACCGATTGAAACAAAAAATGCAGCGAGATCGTTGAAAGATTCAATATCAACAGATTTAGAGGAAGAGGTTGATCGTCTGATGGAGCACGAATATCCTTCACCAGTAAAGCCGAGGAAAAGAACTCCGGTTCACAATGGCGTGCGTAATCGTCACTAATTGACCCTTGTTCTATTGTTCTTTCAATTAGTAGTTTAATAAGTTTGGTAAAATCATAAAATGGACGTATCCTGTAATGCTGAATATTAGTATATTACTTATACAAAGACTTTATCAACTATTTGGAGTGCTTGTATTTTTTGAGATTTAAAAAAAAATCTCATTGTTTTGGAGATATTTAAAATTTTCGAAATTAGTATATTCCACTTACATATACTTGTATATAAATATTGTTTTATCATTCTTTGTACTTCTTAAATAGATCGGAAAACTAGATCATAACCCGTGTTATACAGCACGGACATTAATATTTTGTATAAATTAAATTGTATACTTTGTTTGAATTACATAAGAAATAGTATAGTATAAAAGTGATGCCATAATATTTTTCAATGTTTTACTA
>Ga0041059_1002081_pt1 | contig 15304 bp, 9 predicted proteins | sample AraColnosormetaG_FD_56232 | JGI IMG/M metagenome (GOLD analysis project Ga0041059, IMG submission 56232) | Arabidopsis roots microbial communities from North Carolina, USA - Col MF nosort | ecosystem: Host-associated > Plants > Roots > Unclassified | place: USA: North Carolina | collected 2013-09-02
AAATATAAAAAAAAAAAAAATTATATCATGTTTAATAAAATATAAAATCATATTATGTTTAATAAAATATAAAATCATTTACACCCAAATATATATATATAAAATCAAACAAAAATAATAAAGTGATTAATATATTTAAATATAACTAAATGTTTAACAGCGTAACAAATATAGTAGGAAATCACTAATGACGAAAATAAACTAATAAAACATTCAAACAACTAATCTTGGTTTTCTCTCCCACCATTCTATCGATTCATTTTTAAGGCGGTATTGTGAAGTTTTCACCAAAATCTAAAACATCAAATGAGTTTAAGAACTGAAAAATTTTCTAAACATTTTTGAAGAAAGTTTAAAATCTCATATTTTATTCCAAAATCAAGAGAATTTTTTAAAACCCACACCCGGCCAATTCAACCGATTCATCGGATCACGGGTTATTTATGGGATTTTCCGATTTTGAACTTGTTGGGTTTTAACACTAAACCTAAACTAAAAAAGTGTTTGGGTCACGGGTTAACCGGTCGGATCGGGCAGTCCGGGTCGGACATAATAACCCTGCTGAAAACGCATATAATGTAACCTAGTTTTTTGGATTGAATTAGTTTTACATTCATTCAAACAAAAAAAGTAAAAAACGATCCTCATACACCATTATTCATATGTTGTATTCGGATTGTTCGGATTCGTGTTTTATAGAATCCGTTTGGATTTTTCTAAATTTTGATTTGGATTGAGATCGGGTACTCAGAGTTCAGATATTGTGCCCATTCTTTAAAAAACGGACTAAAAAATATTTGAATACCTTAAAAGAAAAAAAAGAGAAAAACTAAAAAACAATATCTAAAAACTCCTCGTCGAATGCACCGTTACCGTTAACGGTCAAACATAACGGACTTATGAAGTCACCAACTCTTCAGCTTCGTCCAATCAAACGGAATAGTCACACCGTACACCTTACTGTATCTGAACACAGCTCAGAGTCGCAGACAAATAGAAAACAATCAGAAAAACAAAACAAAATAAAAATTAGGAAACAAAGCAGATTTGCTTCTTCTCGATTCTTTGCAATTTGCATGCATTGCTCATCAAAAAAATTCCTTTCTGGCTTTTGTTGGAAAATAGCTGTATAACTTCAAATGTTGAAACTTTGCTTTTCTTCTTCTTCTCTTTTGGTCAAATTTTGTGTTCTCTCTAGAGCAAAACCCTAATTCTCTCAATTCTACTCAAAATTAATATCTCTTGCTTCCTTGAGAAAGATAAAGATTTGTGTTTACTAAGGTGAGAGATTCTGCTTCCATATAGATCATTTTGCATTGTAGGAATTTTCCGGTTAAATCATGGTTTAGGTATTGAAATTGATGGTTTAGTCATCCTGAGGTTAGTGTCTTCAATGGATCTTGATATTTTGATTTTGGGTATCTGGGAATCTTTAAAGGTCCAATTTTTACTTATTTAGGTTTACCTGTGAAGAAATTTGATTCCTTAAGCTGTTGTTTATATATATAAAGATTGCATCTTTGTTAAGCTTATGATGTTGGTCAGCTTAACAATGATAGTTAAAGTGTTTTTGTTCAATAAAAACTGCAACTTGTGTGGTTCTACAATATGATACTTATCTTGTATAGAATTGCTTGTTGGCTAGGTTGAGGAAATGATAATAGCAAAGCAATATCGTTGCATTCACTCGGCGACTTGTCATTGCACGAAAGGACATCTTAGCGAAGAAGTATTGTTTCTTATGGTTCAGCATCTAAACTGGAACCCTAATGTGATTGCCACTCTATCTTGTGTTTGTAAATGGTTTGATGATCTCGCTAAGCGGTTATTGTGGAAAGAATTCTGTAGAGCTAGAGCGCCTAAGATGATGAGTGACCTTCAATCTAGTGGTAGCCATAGTGTTGATGGGAGTTGGAGAGCACTAGGGAAACTTTTGATTTACTGCTCTGGTTCAAGCAAAGGTGGACTCTTTAATGATGTTCAAATCTCTGGTCATTTTGTTCACAGAACCCGCTTCTCTAGAACATCGGGAAGGAGCTTTCTTCCTCCACAATGTCGAACTGATGATATTCTCTATGTTTCTGATCCTTGTGAACATTTGGATCAAGGAGAAGATGGTGATTTGGGATTCTTCCGTGGGATTTTCAAATCGTTTTCTATGTCAAAGGTGAGGAAGTTGCTTATTAAGAAAGGGACACCATTTCATCCTACGGAAGTTTGTCCGTATTGCAAAGCGAAGCTGTGGAGTATGCTTCAGGCGAAAATGATACCACAGAGTGCTAGCTGTAGATTGGGGGCTTATGAAGATAGCATTGAGTATTATGTTTGTCTCAATGGGCATATGCTTGGAGTTTGTACACTCTTACCTTTGTCTGATTCTGAAGGGGCCTCCGAGTTTCAGTGACTATAAATTGCCGACCTTGCGTTTTCCGTTGCAGAAAATGCTTGAAGCTTGGTCAGAGGTTATGATGTCGTCTCTCTGTTTCTTATGTACTGGTGAATTGTTGCTGCTAAACTTTGGGAATCATCACTTTGCAAAGAGTTGATGTTAAGTGTATCATAAGCTCAAGTTGTGCAAGGTTTGACGATTTCAGATTCTCAATTTACCATTGGTGTGCATCTACAAACCATTTGTTGATTCTGTGCATGTATATGTATTAACAACACTTGCAAATTGTAATAGACGCATATATTTCTGCTACATTTATGATCATTTGAACCCAACAAAAAAACTAGATATATCTTCCACATCTCTCATCTTGTATCAACTGAATTACTTCTGATCTCGATTGTGCTATGACCTGGTTTCTTTCTCAATCCAACATTCTCCATCATGCTTCTCACCTTCTCCATATCTTTCCATCGTCCTAAAGCCGCATAGATGTTTGCCAACAACACATAGTTGCCCGTGTTCTCTGGTTCCAGCTCGAACAACTTGTTTGCTGCCATTTCTCCAAGCTGGACATTCTCATGTGTGACACAAGCAGCAAGCAACGCACCCCAAACGGTTGACGTTGGTTCAAATGGAATTGTTGTGATGAGATTGTAAGCTTCGTCTAACCGACCTGCTCGACCAAGGAGATCAACAATGCAAGTGTAATGGTTTGATCTGGCTAACGTTTTGTAATGTTCAAGCATGAACCTGAATAATGTCAAGCCTTCTTCAACCAAACCCGAATGACTGCAAGCATTCAAGGCAGATGTAAATGTGATTTCGTTTGGCGTTACACCAGATCGAACCATTTCCATGAAAACTTGCAACGCATTATGACCATCTCCGTGCATCCCGTAGCCGGATATTAACGCACCCCATAGAACTACATCTTTGCTCTTGTGTTTTTCCTGGATTCCATTGAATATCTTGTGAGCAGATTCTAATGTTCCACACTTTGAGTAAACATGAACCAACCCTGTAGCAGCATCAAGGCTTGACATAAACCCGGTTTTGGTTAGGTAGCAATGGATATTCATTGCTTGACGCAAATCTGCCAAAGCTGCATATGCTGGAAGGAGACTGTTTAATGTAGCAATATTGGGCTCCACATCTTCCCGTCGCATCCGTTTGAATAGACCTAACGCATCACTCACAAGTTCATTCTGTACACAACCAGCGATAATTGCACTCCAAGGACCGGTATGGTATTTCGAAGCCCCCGAAAATACTCTAAAGCAGAGGTCTACACGTTTGCATTTAGCATACATGCTGATCAAAGATGTTTCTATAATGATATCGGAATAAACCTGTTGCCTCACCGCCCAACCGTGTAAACATTTACCATCATTCACCTTCAAAGCATCACCACACACCGAAACAAGAGAAGCTATAGTCACAGCATTAGGTCTTACGCCTTCAAACTGCATCAATCTACACAACTCTAAAGCGTTTTCCACATCTCCATCTTCAGTATATCCGTTAATCATACAAGTCCACGTGATCACATCCCTTCGTTCCATCCTGTCAAAAACAAATCTCGCTTCATCCATACGACCACATTTCAAGTACATATTCACCAACGCATTCTTCACCTCAATTTTATCCCCTAACCGCTTCTCTTCCACCAACTTATGAACATTCCTCCCCATCTCCAAATCCTTCAAGTGACCACAAACAGGCAACATAGAAACAATCGTAGCATGGTCAAGATCAACACTTTCATTAACCATCCAATCAAACATCATTAACGCATCATTCATATAACCATTCCTATAATACCCACTAATCATCGTGTTCCACGAAATCACATCACGGTTCTTCATCACATCAAACACATCCCTCGCCATTTCAACCTTCCCAAAGTTCATATACATCGCTAACAACGCGTTCTGCACATACTTATCCCTACCAAACCAACTCCTCAAGATCCTCCCATGAACAACCAACCCCAATTTCATCGATTTCAATTCTCCAGCAGCTTTAGCAACAAAAGGGTATGTATAACCATCCGGAACACACTTAACCCCCTCACTAACCATCCTAATAAACACGCTAATCGCATCGTGATACAATCCTTCACGCACGTACATTCTAATAACAATGTTATAAGAAAGCAAAGAGCTTTGAGGCATTTCCTCGAACAGCTTCCGTGCATAAGTGATGTGACCACATAACGCATAAGTTACGGAGAGAGTCGAGAGAATGTGGCCGGAAACTCGACCGCCGGTGATGACGTGGCAGTGTAAAGCTTTGGTTTTTGAAATTGATTGAGTAGCTGCAAAGTGATTCAAGAGAGATTGGTATTGCTTGACGCTACTAAGTGCGTTGTTGGCTCTGCGCAAAACTTCACTCATTTAAAGAAAAAAACGACTGTTGAAAAATCTATTGGGTCGCAATTTTTTAAAAGCAACGACATATCTAACCAAACTGCGTGACGTTTGTATTTTACAGTGAGAAATGCTTGACGTTTTCTTATTTTACAGTAAGAACTGCGTGACGTTTGTATTTGACAGTGAGACTGCGTTGACGTTTTGTATTTCACAGTGAGAACTGCGTGACGTTTTCTTTCTTAACATTAGCTGATGGGTTTAACTTTAGGTTTCAGCTTTCACAGGGGACACTTGTGAGTGTTTGTTCTTGGTTTGTTCCTTTTGCCAATGTCTTCGTGAAGCTTTTTGCTTTCAGAGTCTATTCTTTTGCGCGTTGTCTTGTGTAGCTCTCCTTGAATTTTCTGCTTCTTATGATGCTTCTGTGTCTGGAAATATTCCTGTTTTTGAATACATAACTCACTCTTGTTCATATGGTCTTATGAGATGCAAATTCATACTATTCAGATAAGATCAGTACCAAGATTCAAGAGATGATGATACAAAAGATACATAGTATTGATCTATGAACAACAATCACCTCTCTTTTCCACACATTCTCAAGAGTTTTTTTTCTTTTTCGAAGCAACAAATTCGAGTAGTACTCGTCTGAAGAATGCAACTGGATGATCATCATCTTGCTGTTCTGTTGTCGATAGGTCTATTGTTTATATATCCACTTGAGGGATTCTACCACCAGCTTGGACAATCTGTTGCTCAAGCTGCAACAAAACAATGCAAGACTTATTCACGAAATTCGAAAGCAAAAAACCGACACAATTCACGTAGCTTTTCACTCACATTGAACAGATCTTGAAGCTTTGCTTTTAATGTCTTGTACTCAATATCCACTTGCTGCAAACATCTCACACACCTATAACAGAGATTGTTTCCCAAATTAGTTTCAACAATCAAATGAACATAGCAGAAATTTGAGATTCTCTTAAAGAAGAACCGGAAAACAAAAGCTTACCCTTCATAGTTCTGAGAGTCGCAACACTCCTTGAGGGTAACACAAAGACCTTTGACTCTCTTGGCACCAACACTTCATAGAACAACAAGAAAGGAGCTCTTCACTGAGACTAGATCCGAGATTAGACTAAAGGACCGAGACTATACAGATCAAATGTGACATACCTTGAGCTACTACCTTTGAGTTGATGAACACTAGAACCTACCAGTTTGAAATCTACATTTCCTGTCTGATCTCTGAGTATACATATGAACCAATCATTAAACCATATCTGCTAGCTTTTGATGATTAAACTCGTAAAAGAAAAGTAAACTTACAAAGCTCTAGCCATATTACTGATAAGCTTCTCACAGTCTTCAAAGAAGAGAGTAACAACCTCAGCCACAAAATCAGGACTACATTCATCTTGCAGCTTTTTCAATTCTGTGAATTGATCATCCAAAAACCCCTTTACAAAACCAACACAAAGAATCTCAGAAACCCATTTCACAAAATTCCCAATTCCAAATACAAGCTCCAAGTACCCTAAAAACAGTAGAGAGTAGTCATCCCTAAAAAGAAGACAACTTTGAAAAAGAGACAATAACCCATTTCACAGACCCTAAACCCAATTCCCAAAATCCCCAATTGCCATATACAAGCTTCAATAAGAACCCTAAAAACGTAACCACAAATTCAAAGTTTGCTTCACCAGAAAAGTAATCACTTTGAAAGGAGACGACTTTGAAAATGGAGACAATAACCCATTTCACAATCAGTAAACCTAACTCTTAAATCCCCAGTTTCCAATTTAAAAGCTTCAATAAGAACCCTAAAGACTGTGGAGAGCCATCTCTAAAAAGGAGACTTTAAAACTCAACCACAATTTCTAAGTTCTCTTCACAAGAAAGTTAATCACTTTTATCCTGAATCTCTAAGGAGAGATGCTAAAATTTACCTGGTGATAGAGACTAATGGTGAAATCACAAAATCGTCTCTGTAACTGAGCAATGAGTGTGTCCATGGCTCTCTCTACTCGTCGTGAAGGCAAAAGCAGAGAGAAGAAGAAGATGTAAAGTTTGTTTGAAATTGCAATCCCAATAAAGAGATTCTTACAGATCATCAAATTTGGACAGAAATAAATAAAGAAATAGTCACAAAGCTTTTCCATAAAGGGCAGAGAAAAAGAATTAGAATATGATTAGTTGTCAAAAAGACAACTTTTACAAGTGAGAAACATTGATTTAGGCCATAAAAAATGGAATCTCTAATTCATGATTGATACATTCATTCATTCACTCAAAGTTTTTAGCATTTTCCAATGTTAGGTATGTTTCTGTTATGTCAATCCACCAACACTAAGAATCTCTCACGCTGGAAGATTCTCTATAGACAAGTTCATTTGAAGCATTACCGTGTGGACAAGACTGAAGAACATTGGTTCTATTCTTTTGACATGAGCTTCAGAGAATCATATACTCTCATCAACTTGACCTCATGAAAACAACTTATAGTGGCAGATTTTGCTGTTTATGACAAACTAAAGGGTTTTTTGCACTAATATTAAGTTGTTTGGTAACATACTTATTAATATTATATCGTAGAGGCATTTAGAGTTCTTTCTTACCAAAATACTCTACCTTCTTTTTTTTTGCTATAACAGATTTTGATATTGGACTTGTTTTTTCGGCTGTTTAGATCTTTTTTTGTTTGAGTGAAATGTTTTATTTTTCAATTTGTTGGAAACAACTAATATGATCGCGAGTGTCATTTTGAGAGTTGCGGAGGCAGCGAGCTGGCTATATAGTAAGGTCAAAGGAGGTAAATCTGGCTTTATTCGGTAACACATCTAAGTTTAGACATCGAAAGCAAGAACTTTTGTTTAGAGGCATTCACATTTAAACTAGGAAACTTTGGGTGAGAAGTCCACACGTCTTGGCTATATATGAATTGCTAAGCTGAAGCAATATGAGGTGTTACATACCTCCTGCAAAATTAAGGTCTATATAATATAACTAGAGCCACCCCAAGCAAAATTAAACAATGGTTGTTAGCGCCAACAAATTTGTAAGGTTTATTTAGAAAATATTAGCATATATAAATGGTATAACTTATGGTGAAAGATTCATATATATGCTTAGGATAGTATATAATGATTAAGAAAACAAAGTGTAAAATTATAAGTGTTAAATCTTGGTGACCTGAGTTGAGTTGAGAATTGAGTTGTGAGATTAATACCAAAGAAAAAAGTGACCTGACTTGGATCTTAAAATCTTTCTCTTTTTTTGATGAGACGGATCTTAACATCTCTCTCGTTTATTGGTAAGGATCTTAACTACTCTCTTTAATTTAGTAAATATTAATTTAAAGAGATCTAAATGTCCCAAAATCTTAATAAAATTATAAAAAACTCCAAAAAAGAACATTCGGTCCGTGTGTAGCTATGTTCGGATTAAACGTTTTTAATAGGTAGGTATTGGATCACCCCATGCTTAGCAAATTTTTAAACACTAGATATATATATACAAATTTACTATCACAACACAAAAGATAAAGATCCACCTTTGGGAGGGCAGACCATGCACCACACCATTAATTAGAGATCTTGCATGCATATTGATCTCATAGATGCAACATTTGTGGAGAATGAAAATACCATCCCAAAAATTGAATATCATGGAGGAAAATAATTGCAACTTGTCCGTCAAGGATAAATGCCTCGTGTAGAAATCATCATAACACCACGTACAACTCCATGATATTGCTCTAGAACATATCTATTGTTCGTAAAGAGAGAGAATTAAGAATGTTCAACACTTAACATCTAGAAGAAATATATTCCATTAATTAATTTATAGGAATTTAATTTAGGTAAAGCAAGTCCATATCAAAACGCAAAAGAATTTAGAAAGTCCATCATTTGACAAACTAAAGAACAAACTATTGATGAAAAGTACTTAGCGAAGATAGCGGCAAATAGGGTGGTCTCCAAACAAAGTTGCATTCCTTTGAGAGCCAGGCTCGAACCTTAACATGGCTTCATCACACGCATAGTTCATCTTTCCACTTGTCCCATATCTACAATCCGGAAGAAGCAATCGCGATCGGAACCTTATTTCACCTTTTTCCTTGATATCCTTCATAATATCTTTTATAATCACACCCTCCATGTCTCCTTCAGAAGCAATCGATGAAACCCTAATCAGCTGAGCCCACCGTGGTATCAGACTGTAACTGATCAATCATGATAAGGAATAACACAAAAATATGTGAACAAATAAGCTGAATAAATTATTAAAAATTCTAAAATATAGACAATAGAATAGAAAAAAAGTTTAACCTCTCTATGGATGAAGTAGCAATGGTAACACCTCTGTATATTATGGAAAGCTGAAAATCTCCTTTGAGACACATATACCAACCAGGAAGATCTCTAGGGATCCTTAACAATAAATCCCATTTTACACTAAGATGAGTCTCGGTTATATTAAGGACCGTGAAATCCATAGAAGGTATTGTAATATTTGGGACATAGTTTTCTTTTTCTTTATCTTGTTCATACCCGCAAAAGGTCATAGCAATGAAGAAAGCGATACAGAACAAGATGACCACTAAGACGACAAACTTCGGATGGTCTTTTAGTGTAAACGGAGGCAATTCAGATGTGAGTTTGGGAACTAATGCTTCTTTTTTCATTTTTTTCTGTGAGAGAGAGAGAGAGACGTGTATATAATCAAAGTTTTTTTTTTTCTTTTCTTTTTTTCTTATAATCAAAGATTTTTATGTCGACGTTAATGTATTGCTATAAATAGCGTTTTTCTTTTACAAAAATTTAATGTGTATCGATCAAAAAAATGTTTTATATGTGTATATCTTTTTACTGATATCTTTCCCATTTTGTATTGTGTTTCGTTAGTTTTATTACATTATGCTTTAAAGTTTATAAGACTTTAGAGTAGTGTAAGGAAATCTAAATCAAGAATTGATTCAATAATCCAAAAAATATGTGTGGGAAATATTATTACCTTATATCAATGTATATTTTTGTTGATGAAAAAATTGTATCTGTTGTTACCTTTTTTGCATAAGGTTTCCAATAATATCTTTTGCATGAGGTTCCTAAGAAAATGTATCTCTAACCACTCTTTTAAAAGGGAGAGATACTATGTTTGGGCTTTGTTTTCAGCTCATTCTCCTTTTTTTATTTTTTGTAATTTGATTCAAATTAACCGAAATATAATTTTGGAATTAATTTTAAGCCCTATAACTGAACCGAATAATCCGAGTAGCGACCGACTCGAACCGAACTTAATTTCGGTTCAATTCGGAGAGATTTTTCAAAAACCGAATTTCCTAAAACCAAATAACCCGACCCGAATAAACCGATTTCACGTAACTCTCACACCTAACGTTCACAATGAAAAATAATAAAATATAATCAAAATAAGCTGAGGTTACTGTTGGAGATGAATGATGACAATAGATATGAGTAACCTCAGCTTAGTCATCTCCAACGAAAAGATATATCATTATGACATTGACATTACATATGAGTTACAATAATTTCGTGCAAGCAACCACTCTGCGACTTGCACGGACTCGCATGTTCTGTCCCACGTTCACCCACTACACTCTCACTATACAAGTCTAACTTTTGGACGTCCCTCACTCACTAGGCTAAGATCTTCTTATTCACAATTGTGAATTCTACCACAAGTAAGAAAACAATAACACTATTTACTTTCTTTCTGTTTTAACTTCTCAACAACAACCAAAGTTTACTATAAATCGGAGCCAATCCTGTGGTTTAAAAGCTTCGAAATTTGGTTACTTCTAACTCAAGTCTGGTTAACTCAATAGGTTATTTGATTTTTTTTTGTCAACGCAATAAGTTATGGGCTAGAAATGTTCCAGTATTTTCAGATCCGATCTAAAGAGATTATTACTATATTATTATACACCAATCTACAATAATTTAGACTTCAATTCTAGAATTTGATGAACAGGTTCAATTTTAATTGACTTTGAATTAAAAACTAAACCTTTATTGCTTTTTTCTAAGGAAACAACAATTACACGAGCTTTTGACAAAATGTGAAACACAAAATTATAAGAGCTTAGCATAAGAAACACATTGTAAAATGTAAGAAACAACTCTTCAAGACTTCACAAATCGAATCTTGAGACTAAAATTTATATGAAAGCGAAAGCAAAAAAGCACAAACAATGAAAGTAAGAAACAAGAATCAACCAGGTTTTGCCTTGTGATTAGACAAAGGCAGGCATGTCCTTGAGCCATGGGTCAAGTGGCTTACCAATGGAGTAAACAATGAAACCAATCTCTCTTAACTTGTTAACATTCATAATGTTTCTTCCGTCGAAGATAAAAGCCGGTTTCTGCATGTTGTCGAAGATCTTCTGGTAATCTAACGACTTAAACTCGTCCCACTCAGTCAAAACGCAAACCGCGTGTGCGTCTTTTGTAGCTTCATATGCGTCCCAAGTCACACTCACTTGTTTCACTGTGGTTGGACTCATTGGCTGCAAGTGAAGAGGATGGTCCCAGTCGAACTTTTTCATCGAGAGATCTCTCTGAATCTGTTCCTCTGTGACTTGAGGATCATAGATACTGATCTGTGCTTTGTCTCCTAATAGACCTTTACACACATCAATGGCAGGTGTTTCCCTTGTGTCACCAGTGTCTTTCTTGAATGCGAATCCAAGAATCGCAACCTTCTTGTTGGAGACAGTGTTGAACATAGAGGACACGATTCTGTTCACGAACCGGTTCTTTTGGTAATCGTTGATCTTGATCACTTGTTTCCAGTATTCCGCCACTTCTGGAAGTCCGTTGCATTGACAGATGTAGACGAGATTCAGAATGTCCTTCTGGAAACAAGAACCTCCGAATCCAACACTAGCGTTCAAGAATTTGGAACCGATTCTTGAATCAGTACCAACAGCGTAAGACACTTGAGTAACATCAGCACCAGTGGATTCACAAAGTGCAGACATGGCATTGACTGATGAAATCCTCTGAGCCAAGAAAGCATTTGCAGCTAACTTAGAAAGCTCAGCAGACCAGAGATTAGTTGTGATGATCTGACCTTCAGGAACCCAATTAGCATAAACCTCTTTAAGTGTCTGAACAGCTTTGAATCCTTCAGGTGTTTCTCGCCCTCCGATCAAAACACGGTCAGGGTTAAAAAGATCAGCGATAGCAGTTCCTTCAGCAAGAAACTCCGGATTCGAAAGAATCTGAAACTTGATTCCTTTACTGTTATGCATCAAAATCTTCTCAATAGCTTCAGCTGTCTTCACCGGAACAGTCGATTTCTCAACAACAATCTTGTCAGAAACCGATACATCCGCGATCATACGAGCAGCACTCTCCCAATAAGTGAGATCAGCAGCTTTCCCAGCTCCAAGACCAGTCGTTTTAGTCGGTGTGTTAACAGAGACAAAGACAATATCAGCTTCTCTAACATGTTTCTCCACATCAGTACTGAAGAAAAGATTCTTTCCTCTGCATTGCTTAACGATATCGTCAAGACCTGGCTCGTAAATCGGAAGCTGATCACTGTTCCAAGCGTTGATTCTAGGAACAGAGATATCAACAACTGCCACTTCAATATCTGGACATTTCAATGCAATCACTGCCATTGTTGGTCCTCCTACATATCCAGCTCCAATACAACAGATCTTCACCATTTTGTTTCCTGAAATCTCTCTGCAAAATTCAAATAAAGATCAATACAGATCTACATTAAGAGCTCAGATCTGGACTATATATAGTAGAAAAACGTCGAACACTTGGTGTGCAAGGAAGAGACTACTCATGATCCGATCTGATCTCAAATAAAACACAAAAATCACTCAAATCACACGGATCACACGGATCTAAACAAAAATCTAGCTTGATTTCGAAGAAATCGATACACAGAAACTAAGACTAACACAGGATCTACATACATTTCGAGAATTCTCAAATCTATATTTCAAAAACAGAGAACGGATCTCTTAGAACGATTCAGAAAGAGATCAGAGAAGATTCAGCTACAGATTCTAGAGAAAAATCAACAATGCAGCTCAAAAATGGTGAAGAGAGATCGAGATTTACCTCTGAAGATTCGTGGTTAAGAAGTTGTTCTCTTGAGGAAGGAGAAGAAACGACGAGGAAGAAGAAGAAGGAGAAGAATGTTGCAGTTTATAGAAAGAGTTTCGGTTAAAAAAACGCAAAGGGCAAAAACGGAAATTTCTTGGAAAGATTATTGAAATAACGATAATGTCCTTGTAGGAGGTAGCCCACGTTTTTCCATAGAGTCTATGCACGACGAACTCATTACTCACTCACTAGCCGCCGTCCGCCGACATTGCCGCCGTGTTATCGTCTATGAATAAAAAATGTCCAAAACATTTGTGGGTAGAAGGGACCTCGAAATAAATTTGTGTGTAAAAAAAGCCAAAAAAAAATATTGCCAACAAAAGTGTCCATAAATTTCCGACAAAAAAAAGTGTCTTATTATATAAATTTTTGTTTTAGAAAATTTAACTCAATAATTTATAGAATTAATTGTGAGAAAGGGACTGAAATGTTAAAATCTTTTCCAAAGTGGTACATTGCCGCAATGCTTCGAAAAACCCCATTTATATGACTACGGAATGACGCTTTTACCCTTCCATCATTATCTCTAACAAATTTAGGAAGAAAATCTCGATAATGGAGATTGGAAATGATGAGTAGGAAAATCGGTATGAATATATTTTTGGAAATTCTATGTAAATGTCTAATTTTTGGATCTCATGCTTTTTCAAACAAAAAACTAATTAAGTAACATTTAAAAAGGGATCGAGATGTGTTTGAGTTGATTTTTGGATCCAGTGATATAACTAAACAAATTCACATAAATATACATGCATATATATACAAAATTAGGTCTGAAATTTTCTCATAAAATCTGTAAAATTGGTTGTTTGGGTTCTCTATATACTATCTTAGGATTTAGTATTATATAACTGAAAACGATTTTAAGTTTCTTTGAAAAATAAAGAAAAATTGATTTTGACAGAAAAAAAAATGAAACAGACTCGATGAAGAAGAAGAAGGGAAAAGAAGACATGGGCAATATCGTCTTTTTCAAACAATAAATATGTCTTTTTTAAATACACTGCATTTGTGCCTAAAATTAAAGTTTTTATAAAACAAAAGTTCTCATATTAACAATAATCCCTAATTTATATGTTTAGGGGGATGTTTTTGAATTCTTTTGCTAAGGTCTGTGAAGGTATGATCCAAATTTTTCTAGTTTTGCTCTGAAGTCGACTTGAATAAACCAGTTAAATATCTATTCTCTATCTCTCTTTCTTGTAACACAACATATAATCTCTCTTGTAATCCTTTTAAGCTATGGTTTTGAGCTTGAGAGCAACCTTTGGTCTGTTATAGTGAATAAATGGGTTGAATCCAGCTCCAGACGTAGATTCACCACACCGGTGAATCGATTTGGGTAAATAATTTGTGTGAAAGATCTTGAGATCGAGTAAGGTTTCGAGTTATTGAAACGTAACATGGTCTATAAAATGTTTAACCTGACACTGTTACTTAATCGATAACTAAGAGCCAACATTGCCACTTACTCTAATATCATTTCTTGGGTTTTAGACACAATTTTAACACATCACATAAAATCAGAGCCGGCTCAACAAAAATGGCATCGGAATATAGAAAAATGTGTGGCCATCTTTCTATCTATTATTCAAAATCTTTCACAAATACTAGTTATAATATTATGTAAATTTCAGCTAAATCTTCTGTAAAACAACATTTTTTAGTGAAAATGTTTTCTTTACTCTTAAGACATCTCACTATCTCACTAAAATAATAATTTGGTAGTCTTCAAAAACATAAGATAAATTGGTGGCTCCAACTGGTTTGCTTAGTCGTTCTCTTTGGACTAGCCTGCATAATACGTACGATATCTCAACTATCTCTCCGTTAAACACCTTTAGGATAGAGATATAGATGTTAGTATTGATCAACGATGACTCCGAACTTTCTATTACACCTTGTTTTCACCACTTTACTCTCCGAGCTATATGAGCCGATCATCATATACGTACCCAAATCTAGATGTTAAAAATATATTAGTACTGAACCATAACCGTTGGCTAAACAAAAATTATAGACCTGACGGTAAAGCTTTAATGAAATTTCGGAGAATCCAGTCATATCTAAGAAGCCACAAAACATCTTCCTTAGTCTAAGCAACATCGTAGAATTCCAATTGAATCCCAAAAATATCGACAAGCCCAAAATTTCTTTACATAGCTATAAATACCTACATTCTCTCATCAACAATAATCAATAAGATTAGTAAGATTTAATATAAAAGAGATAAAGTCATGGAACTCTTAAAAAGAAAATTATATGCAAAAATTTTGATGATGGTAATGGTGATATGGATTGCACCTATGACTAACGGTCATGATCATGCAAGCCACGTACCCGGTGGAAGACCCGGTGCCCACCCATCCCATGGCGCCCACCCAGCC
>Ga0041059_1002082_pt1 | contig 15293 bp, 17 predicted proteins | sample AraColnosormetaG_FD_56232 | JGI IMG/M metagenome (GOLD analysis project Ga0041059, IMG submission 56232) | Arabidopsis roots microbial communities from North Carolina, USA - Col MF nosort | ecosystem: Host-associated > Plants > Roots > Unclassified | place: USA: North Carolina | collected...
ATATATATATATATATATATATAATATATATATATATATATATATATATATGACGATAAGAGCTTGATTGTTGACAATGTCCAAACGCAGGAGCAAAGAGGCCCGATTATCTTGTCACAGCCGATGATGTTGATTTATACCTTGCTATTGAAGTTCACCCCTTGGATGACAAGAACCGCAAGGTTTTTTTTACTAAATCTTTTCTGATGAATAAGAAAATACTTCTAAAGCATCCAATTCACTTTTTGTGGAGAACATATGATCAGCCCCTATTTCAAATATGTTTGGGGACTTTAATATTGTGCTAGATGTGATTACCATTTCGTTACCTGTCTGGATTTTTTATTCGTCTGCTTTTCTTTCGGAATCTAGGGGGAGCTTGTGAGGGTCTTCGCCAATGAAAATTGCAAGATCACGTGTCGTAAGTCTATGCTTTTACTCTGAAACTTTTGTCGCTCATGTACTTAACAAAACTCGATCTGTGGCTTGTTTGATCCATACCTGTTGAAACTCCGTAGTTTACCTCATGCGGAGAAAGCACTACTGCGTGACCTGTTTTGTGTTGAGTTAAAGATATCAAAACTGCATGACTTGTCAGTTTATAATTCAGTATTGGTTTCTTCTGGCTGTTTTTCGGTTGGTCTGATAATTCAATTCTATCTCCTTTAGATCTGAGCGTTTCTGGTAAATAAGAAGAATATTTCTTGAAAAGTTTCTTGGAAAGCTTACTTTGCTGTTAGTATTCTTAGATACTGCAGGGATTGCCGCTGCAAATATTCTGTGAATTATCTGGTGACTGGTTTCCTCTTCTATTTTCGCAGATCCAGAGATGCAGAGTCATATAGAGAAGAGTCTTTATAACGGTCATGCTTTATTCAAAGTCTCCTATTCAGTATGCCACTTCTCTTATTTCATCTTTTACAAATCTGGTCTTTGGTTTTCCTGCACATACCTCCTCTATGTTACTCTCTCACTTGTGCGCCTATTGCTTTTTTACTATGCGATCTCTCTTATGAAACAGATTGGTTATTTGGATATATGGGAAGCAGCTACATTGTCTATTAAGAAAGAAGGCTACAGCATCAAACCTACTAATGACCCTGTAATTACAGAAAAGTTCTCCTCTTCTACTAATGTAAGAGTCTTGCCTTATTTGCCCCTTTGTGTTAGAAATGTAATATTGGCTGAATTATGTTAACATACATCCCGAAGAATGAACTAATATTGTGATCTTTCTGATTCTGCTCGTAGATTGTGATTCCCTTTGATCAGCCTGCGGATTTTGTGATTATTGGTACCGATGGCGAGGAGCATCTCTGTCGAGTAGTGGACAATGATGCAACAGATCTTAGCTGGTAAGTAGAAGTCGTCTTTCTTTGGATAAAGTAAAGTAGATCAAAACTCCTTCGTCGTTTAAAACAGATTTTCTTCTATGAAAATAGATGAAAGTGAAACGAGACGCTTTTTGTTTTTGTTTCTTTCTGATTTCAAATGCATCACCAATAGTCTAAACTTGAATTAGAATAATCTGCTAGTGTTTTCTTTTTAAATGAAGTTGTTTAATGTGTTCCAAGTATTCAGTTTTGGGTTTCTTGTATTAAGCAGTCAATCTTCTGTTTTGTGTTTGTATTTGGCAGCTCAAGAGATACAATTGTGCTCACCCTTAGATTATTTCTTAAGAAGGTAATGTTTCAGACTAATAACCATTTATCTTCTTTGATAACATGGTTGATTCGTTTCCTTTCTAACAAAGCATCATAGTCATACTAATATTAGCGCTTTTTGAGAGAAGCAGTGGTTGATTGTTTGGTTCTCTGATTTGGTTGCAGACTCTGCAGAGAAAGAAGGGGAAGAAAAAAGGATTTTTGTTTAACAAATGAGAGTTTTTGGTAAATAGTATTGTTGGCTCTTTTGTTTCTTCTCTGGCCTCTCCAGCTTTAGAATATTAGAGATAGTCTTATGAACGATTCAGAGTTATTTATGTAAGGCTTCTGTAGCTGATTAAGAAAAAACTATTCAATCAATTTCAGTATATGAAAAAAAAAATATGAGCAAAAAAAAAAGTAGTAATAAACCAAATCTTTTGTTGATCTGAGTTCCACTTTACATTTCATTACAAATGTCGGTTTTCAGAAGAAGATGAAATGAAATCATTTCTAAAGAGAAGCCATTCTATATTCTAAGTCAACATGTAATTACCAAAATGCCGTCTTTGGCATATGTGATGTTCATTGAACCACATCATACAAAGCTAACAAAGCCCAACATATGTGATGTTCACTGATGGCATATGTGATGTTAAAGTGGGCTAGCAGCCCGCGGGCCTGAACGGGCTAAGTATAAAAAGGAGCTTAGAGAGGAGGTTATGCAACTAGGAGTGAGCTCTCGCTATATGTTGATGTTCTTGCTGCATGATGAAATTCTAGTGTGTTGCAGTTCGGCTTGAAGTTATGGAGAAGTGTTAAAAGCGGCCCGAAAATTGGTAGTCCCGTGGGGGAAAGGCTGCTTTGGTTATCCATCATGTCTCCTCGAGAAATATCAAACCAAAGAATGGAGTATATCATATTGGTGGCAAGTCAGTCCAATGGGGTTTGATCAGGACGGCTTGGGAGGATTTTGATGCTGGAATCAGAGATATGCACAATCTTTTTTTGATTCTCGAAAAGGGAACCTGGGCAGATGGCCGAGTGTATACCTCTAGTGCTGAAGAAGTTAGGTGGCAAGTTGAGGTGTGCCAAGGATGTTTCTGACGATATATAAATAAATGTTACAAGGAAGAAGTACACAAGACAAGATAGGCCAAAGTAACTGTAGTCTCTAATCCATAAATAAAATATAAAAAGTTTTGTAAGATAGAAGCAAAGCATGAAAGGTTTTTTTTAGTTGGGGGAGAGAAAATGAACACGAGCAAGAGTGTACTCTTTTCCAGCAATCCAAACACCAGTTTGTGACCACTGTACATCTTCCCAATCAAGATTCTCCTCCAACACCTACTCCATTCCAAAATCCACAACACATCATCAGCATTTGTTTTATAAAGAATTTTCAAAACAAGAAGAGTCAAATTGGAGAAAAATGTTAACCTCGATATGATCTGCTGGGAGTGGAAACCCGATAGACCGCATAAGCTTCTGTGGGAGAGGTTTCTTACATCGTGACCAGCGGAAAACATCAATTAAACTGTTGTCTGAATCTGTTTTGTCACCGTTTGTCAGATGGTTCTGTGACTTGTTATTATTATTATCTGTCTCCATAGCTTCATGTGATGATTGTTGTTGTGAGGCTTGGATTGCTTTGATGGTCTTCTCTCCTGCGAAACAGAGCTCATACCTTTTTGCATACACAGATTAGATTCAGCGTCTTATGTCATTAATGTCAGATAAAAGAAACATGTGATGTGCATACCTGCATGAATGAGTTTCTAAGTACAAAACTTCCCCTTTCTTCAAGCGGGCAGAGGTGAAAAGAGGCTTCTTGAGACCTTTATCAGCAACAATGCTTATGCTATATTTAATCCTGCAGACAAGTAGATCGATGCGTAAGTAAAACTGACCCTTGCGTCTGATAACTTTTAGGTGACAAAGATTTCTGATAAATTTAGGAAATTCTGTGAACAATTTTTGAAGTATTTGGAGATTATTGACAGAGAGTTACCAAGGTTCATTGCAGAGATTGTATTGTATTGTGACTTCTCGTACAAACCTTTGTTGCCGCAGAGCATTCTACAGAACAGTAAATAAGTCGTCAGTGTTCGAAAGATATGAAATATGAGAAAACTATGCAAGCCGCCATGTGTAATAATCCAAGAGTTGTAAGAAGATTAAGAGAGCAGATATTTCCAAAGTGGAAGGAAAATACCGAAGCTGCAGCTCTGGTGGTCATAGATCTTTCAACAGCCATTGGTGCAAGAGTTGGCTCCACAGTTGAGGAGTGTGTAAGGGAAGGTTCCAGTTCAATAGTCCCACCTCCTTTCTGGAATCATATCATCAGAATTTCCATAAGGAGTTTTACACAAATTCACTTAAAACTAGATATTACGCACATAGTGGGAGAAGATAATCAAGGAAATTAGAAAGACACATAATGGCACATGTCAAATCACCTTCAGTATATAGCACCGCTCAACTCTATAACTGCATCCGATTCCAGCTCCCCATGCTCGAGAACGGACATTGTTCCTTAGCTTGGAGGTGTAGTCTAACAAATATATCAGTTAAGTTGGAAGTTTGATAAAGATTCTTCCTTGATATAAAGCAGAGAAGAGCTCAACATAGTATGAAGTTCACATGCAACAGTCAGTTAAAGGAATCAAAAGCAAGACAGAGGTAAGCTAACTTACAATCTTGTGACGGCAAGACTCTAATAGTAGTGCGCAGCTCTTGCATTGTCGGTGGAGGAGGAGAAGCTGTGGGACGACAGTAACCTGTATGCATGAGAACTAGATGACAGGTAGACCAGAATCAATGTCATGTTCGGGCCAAACAAAGATAATAATTGCATAAGATTCATTAGGGTACATACCAGCAACAAGATCGGAATCGTCTGTGTATATATCTGTTCCCCATAGTTGGCCACCTCTTACCTGCACACGAGCCAAATGTCTCAGCAAGTAACAAACAAGGGAGCTGTGTTTCTCAAATTAATAGGCGAAGTGAATTAAACAGATCAAAAGACTGGAACTAAAACTATATGCACCAAGTCATCTAGAAGAAAAACAATGAAAATGATTATGAGAAAAATTTGGATATATATTCGACTTACTTGGCGATTTGTAGCAGTAACATGCTCAGCTGGAATCCTAACTTCAAGAGTGGGGCCATTATTAGCGAAATCACCGCTTTTATCAGGATGAGACAAATCATATTCTTTCCACAACTTAATCAGTTCTTGCATACATTCGCCAACTTTGTAAACAACAATCGACACCTCTGACTTGCCTGAATCATCAGTACAATAAAATTCAACAAGATCAAATTATGAAGTGCAAAGGGATTCAAATTGTGTAGAAAATAAAAGAAACAGAAAAATGATAAAAGTTAAAAAAAAAGCCAGGGCAGTAAGTAACTTTTAGCAGCCAAAATCTCAAGTAGCATTAAGGATCACATCGACTATTAGGTCCATATTTTTAGATCTTGAGGTTCTTTATATATTTGACATTCTACTGTGAGAGTAAAGAACAGTAACCTAAGGACGACCATAAGAAGAAAATCTCAAAATAGATTGCTTATCAAGTGCATGTGTGTTCGTAGATGACCATTTCAGTGATATGTAAAAGAAAAATGTCATAACCGGTTTTTTTTTACTATTGTTCTCCAAGCAGTGCAACTTGATCCTTTCTTGAGGATATAGAAATGAATGATTACCTTGTACTCTGCAAAATAAACACAATCAAAAACGGATGATACATTACAAGCCAGGCCAGTAATTACAAAAACAAAAGTCTTGAGCTTAGCTAATACCTAACTTACGTAATAAAAGACATAATATTCTTAACACAGATAGAAAAGGAGCGGAGAGGAATCCAGAGAAAAATCAAATTTGGTTTTCAGAGATAAGACACTACATAATACACATATGATTGCAGAATTTTATTTAAAGGCTTTTTATCTTTTAAGAGGAAAAACAATAATGGTAATAAGATATTCAACAATAATGGCCCCTTCATCATATAGTATCGTATCACCTGCAGATATTACTATATAGGCTCCAAATTTAATCAATGGGGTATGTCTCTCTAAATGGTAAAGATAAAGGATTCTACTAAGCAATGAGAAACATATAATTATAATTAAACGAGGAAGACAGAGAGACGCACCCTTCGTTGTCCTGACTCCGTGAGCGGACATTGTCGCGATTAGTGGTTTGTGGGCTGCCTCTCGGTCTCAGCGCTCTCTTCCTCTGCTGAACCCCATAATTGAAGGCATCCTTTTCCCTCTCGGTAGCTCCTTCACCCTCTAAACACCCATCTTCAGATTCTTTTTCACTGATTCTGCTGCGCTTTTCAGCTCTTTCTGCCTCTGAATCACCATCCCTCTCTCTCCTTTTTTCCTTTGTTTCTCTTTCGTCTTTTTCACAATTATCCGGTTCGTTCTGCTTCTTCTGCTCTGGTGCCACATATTCCTGCTCTGAGGGTTTGGCAGATGCTTCTCCCAGCTCTTTCTCGTTCTGCGAGATCTCTTTCTCAGCACCAGTCCTTGGCTCTCTTTTGATATGATCTTTATCTTTCTCTTTATTTCTTTCTCGATCTTTCTGCTCCATCCTCTCCCGTTCCCACCTATCGGATTCCCTTTCTTCTCTTCCAATCTCTTTGGGTTCACTCATGACACTACCAACAAGCACAGATACTCGACGGTCATTTCTATCCTTGTCTCGGTCCCCCCATTCTCGATGCTTTAACTCTTTTCTTTTCTTATCTTTTTCCTTAAATCTATCTTCGTTTTTGGCATCAACCTTGTTTTCTCCGACGGTTTCACGTCCTTCCAAATGAGACCCCTCCACAGGCGCAGAGAGATCTTTAGGCCCAACCTCAGTTGGGCCTTGCGGATTACCGCGGGATACAACCCACGGGTCCACATTTGCAGTCGAACCTTCAGCAACTCTCTTCCCTCTATGGTAATCCTTCTGCTCTTTCCAAGCCAAGTGAGCATGCCCTTCCTTTTCCATCTTAATCTCCCCCTTTTGTTCATTATAATTTTGATTCTCCCTATCAAATTTTGTATCCCTAGTATAGCTACCGGCATTACTTTTCCCGCTAAAATCATCCCCTGGACGCTCAAACTTGGCATCCCTGTCACTCTTAGGACCCTGAATCTCCCTCTTAGTCTCACCATACATCTCTCTCCCATCATTCCTAGTATAGCTTCCGGTATTACCTTTTCCGCTAAAGTCATCTACTGATCTCTCAAATTTCACATCTCTGTCTCCCTTAGGACCCTGAATCTCCCTCTTTGTCTCACCATATATCTCTCTCCCATCACTCCTATTTTCTCTACTCTCAACCCTAATTTCCCTGCCATCCTTAGCACCATCTCTCGGCTCCATCGGCACAGGGGCGTGAGTCAAATGAGGATCACTAGAAGAAACAGTTGTGGGCAGCGACGGAGACCGATAGACAAGAGGCAGAGGAGAGCGTCTCTCTCCATCTCTAGGCTCGCTTCTCGCAACCTTAACCACCGTTCTAGATTCAACCTCATAAGGAGCAGAAGCAGAAGCAGCAGCAGCAAGTGGTGAATGGGAGTGAGAATGAGAATGAGGGTGAGGAAGCGCCTGGAGGTGAGGTTGAGGCTGAGATTGAGATTGAGATTGGGGATGCTGATGGGGCTGTTGATGGTTATGATGAACCTGAGCCGGTGGTGGCGTCACAGGCTGATGCGGCGATTTAGGGTAAGATCCAGAATCCTCGTGAGGGTATTTTGCTACTGATGAAGAAGAAGATGGATGAGTAACACCCTCTTCGTGAGATCTCTTTGGAACACCACTCATCACTCCCAAATTCAATAACCCAGAAATTCACTGCTGCAACAGATAGAATTGCACTTAATTCATACACAACCTAGAGCAAAACACAGAATTTGAATCACCAGACTAAACATTGAATCCCTAAAATGAACACAGAGCCGAAGATTTTTTTAAAAAGGATATTTCTTTTACCAATTGAAACTGAAGCAGAGCACGAAGAAGCAAACCCTTTTGGATTTTGCCGCCGGGAAGTAATAAATGGCAAACTGGATTCGGACTTTTGCCTCTCTCTGAGTTTCTCTGATGAGTCTAATTTATTTTCCGTTCTCCTTGGTTTGCTACTTTATTTTGGACAAATGTTTATTTTTCGCGTTAATATTTGCTTCTTGTCACAGACCGTCGTGCTCTTACAAGTCTCCACAATTTAGGTTTTATTTATTGCCGTTATGCCCTCATACTTATTCAATCTCTCACTTTTTCCATAAAACTTTCTATTAATTGAATTGTTCATAGGATATAGATTTTGTCGTTTTTAATTTTTTTTATACAGTACAATAAAAAGTCAACGGAAAACAGAGCTCATTAAATTCACTGAGACGAAATAAAATAATAAATAAATAAATCGAAGGAAGGAGTCATATCACCTTGGTATTTATATATCTCAAGCGACCATGCATGATAGTGAAATATTCAAGTTTAAAGACATGATGATGATGTCTTGCACAGTTCAAACATTAGTACTTGTTCCATGGTTTCTAGTAGTATTTGTACTCGCCGGTGGAGAAGACTCATCCGAGACGACGGCAATGTTTCCGGCGATGTTTGTGTTCGGAGACTCTTTGGTGGATAACGGAAACAATAACCACTTGAACTCACTGGCTAGGTCCAACTATCTCCCTTACGGCATCGATTTCGCTGGAAATCAACCAACCGGTCGCTTCTCTAACGGCAAAACTATCGTCGATTTCATTGGTACATATTTTACATATCGGTCTCTACATGCATTTGGTTTTGAAATCAGTGCATGCATAAATTTAATTTGCACAAGAGATTCACCCTTTTACTTTTTTTTTTTGTTTTGTTAATTTTTTAGTTTGTTTTGGGTTAGCAATTAATTAATTAACATGATCATGGGGATGGATGTGGATGGTTGCAGGAGAGTTGCTAGGGCTGCCGGAGATACCGGCGTTTATGGACACGGTTGACGGAGGAGTGGATATTCTCCATGGTGTGAACTATGCCTCAGCTGCCGGAGGAATCTTAGAGGAAACCGGTCGCCATCTGGTACTTCTTCTTTTTTTTCTTTCTAAATGTCTATTTTTATTGTTCAAAACATTTTTTGGTTATATAGGATATGTTTCTTTTTTTTTACCATGTTAGTTCATATCAAAAACTTTGTTTAACGAAATTGGTCTAATCGATTGCTTATGTTCATATAAAGAATCCAAGTTCGAAATATCCAAAACTGAAACCGAAAATTGAATTGTACTATGCTTTTTTGTTAATAAGCATACGGTTTTCGATATTGAAAATTGAAAGTTATCTTTCGCTAAGTAAAAAAAATAAAAAAATAAAAAAGTGAATTTGGGGTGCATAAAGTCCGCCGGAACAGTCGTCCTTTAACCAATAGAAGTAGCCACATTTGAATCACGGGAGGTTATTTAATGTCGAGTGACTTTGATAGGGTGCATGAAAAACTTTTGCCTACGAGACATGAGTATTTAATAACCCCAAAAAAAAGACTATAATAAATGGGGTTGCATTCTTGCATGCATGCATGGATGAAGGGAGAGAGATTTAGCATGGGAAGACAAGTGGAGAACTTCGAGAAGACATTAATGGAGATAAGTAGGAGCATGAGGAAAGAGTCAGTGAAGGAATATATGGCAAAGTCATTGGTGGTGGTGTCATTGGGTAACAATGACTACATTAACAATTATCTGAAACCAAGGCTATTCCTCTCAAGCTCTATTTACGACCCTACTTCTTTCGCCGACCTCCTTCTCTCCAACTTCACCACTCATCTCCTTGTAAGTCTTATTTACGAATCACTATCAGTAATATCATTAACCATATATGTGTGTGTGTGTGAAGTCATCGAGTGCCTAAAATCCGTATAGATAATTACGAATTTTTATTTTATAACAATAATACTCATGTCAAACTAAAATTCGAGTGTTGTACAAAATTTTGTTAGGAATTGTATGGAAAGGGGTTTAGGAAATTTGTAATAGCCGGTGTGGGTCCATTGGGTTGCATACCAGACCAACTAGCCGCCCAAGCGGCTCTGCCAGGTGAATGTGTCGAGGCTGTAAACGAGATGGCTGAACTTTTCAACAACCGTCTTGTATCGCTGGTGGATCGTCTCAATTCCGATAACAAAACCGCTAGTGAAGCCATCTTTGTTTACGGTAATACCTATGGAGCCGCCGTGGATATTCTCACCAACCCATTTAATTACGGTTAAGTATCTAACTTATCCCTTGTTTTACATTTTTTTTAATCAAATGTTTCGTTTTAGCTTAGTTGAGAGCATTTTTAACTTGAAATGGTTTGATTTTGTTTTCTTTTATTGTTTGTAGGATTCGAAGTGACGGATAGAGGGTGTTGTGGAGTAGGGAGAAATAGAGGAGAAATAACGTGTCTGCCATTAGCGGTACCATGCGCTTTCAGAGACCGACATGTGTTCTGGGATGCATTTCATCCAACACAAGCTTTTAATCTCATAATTGCTCTCAGAGCCTTTAATGGTTCCAAATCCGATTGTTACCCCATTAATCTTTCTCAACTTTCTCGTCTCTAAACCCTCAACAAATCCTTCTCTTTTTGTTTATGTATTTTTGTTACTTTAATTTTGTAGACTTGTAGTAGTACTATTGCATATTTCTTCGCATTATCTTTTTGGTTGTGATTTGGTTCCAATTTGAATGTGGACCTCTAATGATTACATTATCGTTAACTGCAAACATATACGTAGAAAATGAGTCGATCGAGAAATTGTAGAATCTTTTTCTATTATTCTTGGTTTCACAAATTAATGGTAGAGACTTTCATGCATAGTGATGACATAAGATGTTGCATATTGATATGGCGGATTGTTCATAGTTTTTTTTTGTTTTTTTTTATGACATAAAATGTTGCATGTTGGCATGTTGCGGACTAATTCATAGATTATTATTAGTCCATAGATGTATTATGTACTGTATATACATCATTTCTCTTTTTTGTTACATGTTTGAACTTAAACAAAAATAAGTAACTAACTATAGGTTTAAAAGGCCCAATTAGGAAATTAGACAGGCCCAAATATAATTATTGAAGCCCAAAATGAGGCTAGCAATTCGAACAAAAAAGATAAGCTTAGGAAATTGTACCAATGTCTCGCAATCGGCAAATCATCATCCCCGACGACGTGATGGAAACAGAAGCGGTGGTTAATACCGTCGCCGGCGTCGACTGTTTCGTCTCACTCCCTCGTCAATTACTACACGCGCTTCAATCCACCAGCTCCTCTCCTCTCCCTCCGCTTCTCCCTGTCGAGCTACGCTCCGGTGACCGCCGTTGGTCAGTTGCTTGGTCCGGCTCTAGCTCCTCCTCTTCTGCGATCGAGGTTTCTATCCCTCTCTATATTTGATCCAGTTTATTCAAATCCAGTAATCGACTACTTTGGTTTTGGAATTCTGATTACTCTTACATTCCCCTGTTTTTGATTTTGATTCTTCTAATAAGATCGCTCGAGTGTTTGCGGAAAGCATTTCGTTGCCGGATGGTACAGTTGTTAAAGTTCGTGTTCTTCCTAATGTGCCCAAGGCTACTTTAGTAACAGTCGAACCAGAGACTGAAGATGACTGGGAAGTTCTTGAGCTCAATGCTGAACTTGCCGAGGCAGCTATACTTAGTCAGGTTAGTGCCTCTAGTTTGTGACATTGGCCTAATCAGTTTGCGAATGTTCTGCTGATCGAAACATGTGTGTTCAGGTGAGGATACTACATGAGACCATGAAATTCCCTTTGTGGTTGCATGACCGAACTGTGATAAGATTTTCTGTGGTTTCAACATTTCCATCAAAAGGGGTGGGTAAGACCATCTTTAATCCGCACTTGTGTTGTATTCCCGTTGTCTATACCATACTTTTCAAGTTTCTTCTTCTTATTCTTCAACTTATGTTCCCTGGGATACAACAAGGGGTTACCATTATGACTTGTCTCTTATACTTACAATCATTATAAGTTGATTAATGACAGAGTTTTCTTGACTGGTGGCTCGTTTTCAGTACAACTTGTGCCAGGAACTGAAGTGGCTGTGGCTCCAAAGAGACGTGACAGAAATCTCAAAGCAAAAAAGAGTCAGGAAAAAGAATGTAACAATGTGAAGGCTCTACTACGTGTACAAGAGACTGATAGATCAGCCTTTCATGAAGCTGATGTCAAAGGATTTGAGCTAAGGGTAGCCCTCACGTCTATTGCCTATATTCATCCAGAAACTGCCAAGAAACACTCTCTAGAATCTCTTCAGTTGATTTCTGTATCCCCTAGAATACCTTTGAAAGGTAGTGCAAAGAAGGATGAAGCCTTAAATATGAAAAACAGTGAAGCTTCAAAGGTGGCCGAGAATGGTACTTCAAGCGCCAAGAAAGAGCCTCGTCAAGCAATTCTTCGTCTTGTCTTTTCAGATTTAGCTGCTAAAGGACATCTAATGATGGTCGAGTCTCTTCGTCTCTATCTAGGAGCAGGCCTACACTCATGTGAGTAATTTTTGCTTAAACATTCAGATGCTTTTGTTTTATGTACCTCCAGTATTTTGATGTTTGTGTAAAAATATCTGTTCAGCAATATCATTGAAATGTATGGAGAGACTGAGCTGAAGTTAATTTGACTGGTTATTTGCAGTATGCGACACTAGGATTTTTTTATTTTATTTTTATTGTTGTGACCATCAGGAAGTAAACTTGTAAGGTATTTTGGAAGTTATCGTGCAGGTTGAATAAAAAGCATCATTTTGCATTTTCCATTCTCAATCGAGCATTGTTACCACAGAAAAATAAATGTCTGAGCAAGAGTTATCACTTGTATGTAGGGGTTTACTTAAGGGGATGCAATGTGAATGAAGACAAAGAAATTCCTGCTCTTTCACTTTCTCCTTGTGTCTTCAAGATTTCTGAAAATGAAAAGGTGCTGGATAAGGGTACGGATAGGCTTGGTAATAACAATTCTGTTAGAAAAAGCAGTCATCCACCGTCTGGCTTGAGCACCTATGTGGATGTTGTCGACTGGTCTGTGCACGATAAGGTTGTTACAGCTCTTTCATCTGAGGGTTTGCATGACGAAGGAAATCATGATAAGAATAAGAAAGGATTGGAATACCTTACTCGCCTGTGGTCATTGGCACAGCTTGATGCTATGGCGTCAGTCACAGGAGTTGATGTTAGTTCGTTAATTGTGGGAAGAGAAACGTTTTTCCATTTCGAAGTAAGAGGGCTCGAATCTTATAAATCCATAGACGGGCAGCCTTCTGTTAATGATCGTTGGGAAAGTGGGAAGAAGGATAAACACACTCCTTTAGAAATTTTGTACGTCATGACGGTCTCTGATGAGTCTTTGCTTGGTGATAAATTCGCTGGGTATGATCTTAGCCTGGATAGAAGTGAGAAGAGCGACAATGTGGTGCATATTGAGCCAGTGCTTGAGAAGATGAATCTTGGCGAGCCTATATATTTAAAGTCGGCTAAAGAGACACACTGCAATAAAGGTGTTTCCCCAGATATATCCTCCTTGACGTGGATGGGCCCAATCGTGTCGGATGTTATCAAGAGTAGGTTTACTCTCTTAGCTTCATCTTGCTTGAGTCGTATAATTATGAGGCCGCACACACGAACATATATATCTGATAACATAGATTTTGCTTAACCTTTGTTCTTTTATGTATTAGCTTTTGTTATAGCATGTGTTCTAGTTGCATATCACATGTCTTTGAAGCAATTGTTTGACCTCAACTAAAATTGCTTGATAATGTTCATATACGGTTGATCTTAACCTGCGTCTTTTAATGCATCTGGAGAATGTTTATGAACGGATCTGTTCCTAAAGCCAACAATGCTATTATGCAGGAATGACCGTGTTGTTGTCTCCTGCAGCTGGAATGTGGTTTAGCAAGTTCAAGATTCCATCACCTGGACATATTCTCATATATGGGCCTCCTGTGAGTTCTCATTTTAGTTGTTCCATTTAGTATTTCTCGAATATGAATTTAGTTCTTTTTATTTTGGCTCCTGGATTTACTTGGGTTTAAATTCCCAATTGATTCCTTCTCTCGCAACGTTAGTATGCTACCCATTCAAAGGCTACCCCTTTGGCCAGGCATTAGTATCAGACTGTTTATCTTGAATCTTTAGATTTGTTCTTCCTTACAACCGTGAAACATTATTTCTCTGGCTTGCAGTCGTTTCTTAATTTCCCATTTTTCTTACTGGTTGAGACGACCTGGTTGTTTACTGGTTCAGCTTCTGGTTGATAGGGTTCAGGAAAGACAATATTGGCAAGAGCTGCTGCAAAGTATTTCGAAGAACAGAAAGACTTGTTGGCACATGTGTGAGTCATTTTGGTTTGGTTTATGTTTGTCTGCACTGATCTACTCCAACCAACTCCATTTATTTTTAAGAGACTAATTCTGGTACAGATGTGGTCTTAAGTATTGGTTTCCTTGTGCAGGATTTTAGTATCCTGTTCTACACTTGCCTTGGAGAAGGTTCAACACATCCATCATGTCCTTTCTAGTGTAATAGCTGAGGGGTTGGAACATGCACCATCTGTCATCATTTTGGATGATCTTGATAGCATTATCTCATCGTCTTCTGATACTGAAGGAACACAAGCTTCGGTTGGGGTTACAATGCTTACAAAATTCCTAACAGATGTTATAGATGATTATGGGGTATGAACTCTTGAAAAATATAAGGTCCAACAGTTCACTATTTTCAAATATGCACGTTTATGATCACAATTATCTATGCATCACGAGTTACTTTCCGAAGTGTGGTGAATTTAATTATCTAAATGCAAGACTTCCTCCATGCGAAGACAAATGTCATTTCTCTTGATAGTCCGGATAACTGCTTTCACCTTTCTTATTAACGCATACAACATTAAGTGGTTGTTCTTGGAACTTCTTGAATCCACTCATCTCCATATGCATTTAGCCTCATTTCTAGATGATATATTTATATATCTGACTCACGTTTATTTAACCAGTTATATTTTTGTTCACTCAACAGGAATACAGGAATTCCTCTTGTGGAATTGGCCCACTTGCATTCGTTGCTTCTGTCCAGTCTCTAGAGCAAATTCCACAGACATTGAGCTCATCAGGTACAAACGTGTTATATACCACTACTTCTACCTGTTTTAACAATATTAGTTCTACCAGAATCAGTTCATGTGATTATTCATTTGACATTTTCAGGAAGGTTTGACTTCCATGTGCAACTGGCTGCTCCTGCTACCTCGGAACGTGGGGCCATACTGAAGCATGAGATACAGAAACGCCTTTTAGACTGTTCAGAAGACATTTTACTTAACTTAGCTGCTAAATGTGAAGGATATGATGCATATGACCTGGTATTTAAATTTTTCTATATGCTTTTAAATTTGCCGTTGTGCTAAGACCAGAAAAGACATTTGACAGAAATGTTGACAGACTTTGGAAGCTGATACTATCTGTGATTTTCATGTTATAAATTTTATTGTTCAAGCTTGCTATTTCGTTTTAACTTGATTATCATTCTGTCCGCAGATCTACAGTGTGCTCTCTTTGAATTCTCTTTTTTTTTTTTTTTTTTT
>Ga0041059_1002083_pt1 | contig 15291 bp, 11 predicted proteins | sample AraColnosormetaG_FD_56232 | JGI IMG/M metagenome (GOLD analysis project Ga0041059, IMG submission 56232) | Arabidopsis roots microbial communities from North Carolina, USA - Col MF nosort | ecosystem: Host-associated > Plants > Roots > Unclassified | place: USA: North Carolina | collected...
AGAAACTCTACTTTGGTTTGTTTATAAAAATGCTGATCTTTTATTGTTTATTTTTACGTTAAACTTAATAGACAAACAAAGAACTCTTAATTCGGTGTACATCTCTTCGTTAATATATGTAAAACATATTTTTTTTAAAAAAATTGTTTAGCAAAGAGTAAAATGAAAAATTCTACAAAAGATGTTCTCTTATTTGGCTCCTCTACAAAAAAAACTCAACTCCGATTACAAATTCGAGTTTAAATTTACAGGTTTTCAATATTGGGCCGTATTGGGTGCTAATGGTTTTACTAATAATAAGAATGGGCCTAGTTAATCATAAGGCAATGAAAAAAAGGTTTACAAAACCCTACATTTTTTACCTTCCACGTGTAAACTTCTTCCCCAATCTTACAAATCTTTAACTGTCATCGAGCGAGCTCAACATTTTTCGGACAACAAAGTGTAAGAGACTGATTAAACAAAATCGAGACTTTATAGTACTCAGGTTTGTCGGAATCGACTGAGTATCGAAATTATTGTGGTGTTTTGTGAACAGAAACCAAGGTATGCATGAAATCGTTTTGTATATAAACCCTAATATCGATTTCAGAATTTTCATTGATCTCGTTGTTTTAGCAGGATTAAAGATGGTTCAATCTGTGTTAATTTCGCGTAACAAGGGTTTGGCGGAGCAAGATCTAACTAAGCTTGATGTAACAAAGTTACATCCTCTGTTTCCTGAAGTCATTTCTCGCCAAGCAACCATAAATATCGGTAAATTACACTCTGCTTTTGCCAGCTCCTCTAGGTCTATAGTATAACTTGATGTCAAAGAAACCAATACTGTGCTAAATATATCTCAGGAACCATTGGTCATGTCGCTCACGGTAAATCGACTATAGTGAAAGCTATCTCTGGTGTTCAGACTGTGCGTTTTAAGAATGAATTAGAGCGTAACATTACCATTAAGCTTGGTTATGCAAATGCAAAGATTTACAAGTGTGAGGATGACAAGTGCCCTAGACCAATGTGCTACAAGTGAGTCATAATCTTCTTTTTGATATAATAAGGCTAAGTGTTATTATGTGTAGCAGCAGCTAATCTGTTAATTTTAGGTCATATGGGAGTGGAAAAGAAGACAACCCAACTTGTGATGTCCCCGGATTTGAGAATTGCAAGATGACACTACGGAGACATGTCTCATGTGTCGATTGTCCGGTATTAATGAGTTTAATTTACACTTTGTCTCTCAAAACTAGAACCATTGGCTATATGTAACTGAGTTGTTTTTTATTCATCAGGGACATGATATTCTTATGGCGACAATGCTCAATGGAGCAGCAATCGTGGATGGTGCTTTACTTCTAATTGCTGCTAACGAGAGTTGTCCACAACCACAAACCGCTGAACATCTTGCTTCTGTTGATATGATGCGCCTTAAGCATATCATAATCCTTCAGAACAAGATTGATCTCATTAATGAGAAAGCCGCCACTGAACAGCACGAGGCTATTCAGAAATTTATAACGGTTTGATCAATTTTCTTATCTCTCTGTTGTTAAATCTTTCATGACTTCATCAGTTTGGTTCTCATATTTTCTGTCACATATATAATGTTGCAGAACACGAATGCTGAGGATGCACCTATAGTTCCTGTCTCAGCACAACTGAAATACAACATTGATGTTGTGAGTGAATACATTGTCAAGAAGATTCCAATCCCTGTGAGAGACTTTGTGTCACCACCAAAGATGATTGTGATTCGTTCTTTCGATGTCAATAAACCTGGCTCGGCGGGTCATGAAATGAAAGGTGGTGTTGCTGGTGGAAGTATCCTCCAGGTATGTTTTTATCTCTCTGTTTCTCCTCTGTTCTTACCTGACTGTGAAACAATTTAGTATTAATATGTGTCTCTCTTTGTTTGGGTGTTTTGAAAGTGAACCAACTGATTGAAATTAGACCTGGTATCACTGGCAAAGATGAGCATGGAAACTCAAAATGCACTCCAATTTACTCGCGTATAACTTCACTATACGCGGAACAGAACGAGCTTCAGTTTGCTGTACCGGGAGGTCTAATCGGAGTTGGAACAACCATGGACCCTACGCTTACGCGTGCTGATAGGTTGGTTGGTCAAGTCCTTGGTGAAATGGGTACTCTCCCTGACGTCTTTGTTGAGCTTGAAGTAAGTTACCAGCTTCTGACTCGTCTCATTGGAGTGAGGACAAAGGAAAAAGAGAAGCAAATGAAAGTGTCAAAGCTAACCAAAGAAGAGATATTGATGGTGAACATCGGGTCTATGTCTACGGGAGCTAAGGTTATTGGAGTCAAGAAAGATATGGTGAAACTCCAACTGACGTCTCCGGTGTGTACCACCATAGGAGAGAAGGTTGCTTTAAGCCGACGTGTCGATAGGCATTGGCGTCTAATTGGTAAGGGTCAGATTATGGCTGGAACCACCATCGATGTTCCTCCTCCTCCTTTCTAATGAAGTAGTGATGAGTTTTTTATATTGTTTGCATTCAAAAATAATTAACATGTGCCTTTGTATGTTTAATCACTTTCTTTCGACTACAATATAAAACTATATTCATATTTAACACAACATTGACGAAAATTTAAAAAACAAATTCATAATTTCATTAATGATATTACTTATCACTAATTAGGAATTATATAATTCTAATTCCCTCCTCGTTCTGAGCTTTTGTTTCATCTTTACGCTCTCTCTTACTCTCAGCCAAAACCCTATACTCTCTTTCAATCCCAATGGAAGATTTGGTTTTGATGAAACAGAGTCTTCTAAAAAGCTTCATCGTCTCTCTTATTCTCACTCTCGTCTTCCTCATCTCACCATCATCATCATCTTCGAATCAAGAAACAAGAGTATCATCAACACAAAAAACGGAAGCTTATCTCAACGGTTACGAATCACCGCACCAACTCGTCTACATCAAGAAAACGACACCGTTTATCTTGAACCAGCGGTTGCAACGAGACAACCACCGTCGTCGTCGTTACAATCACCAATACTACTACTACTATCGACATACTCTTCGTCATCGCCGTGGTCTTCATCATCGTGCTGGCTACTTCAAGATGATGGCCAAGAAGAATAACGGTTTAAACCGTCCGGTTCGACAGGATACTTTCTCGGTTATGCTTCCCAAAGGATTCGTACCTCCTTCCGGTTCATCTCCATGCCATAACCAGAACCCTAATTCCGCTACTACTCTCTTTTGCGATCTTTCTACACAACCCTAGATATCGTTGCCGATACGTCGTACGTGAAACGATTTTGTTCCTCTCGTCGCACTTTTGTATTTTTCATCTTTTAAAGATTTTTTTTTCTTTTTTGTTCGGAATGACCGGTGCATTGATCAGTGCATTTTTGACGGTCAAGTGTATGAAAATAATTTGCATACTAATGTTTGATTGTTCGTGTCCTTTGATTTTTCAGAAAGTACTTATTTTTCCTTACGTGCAGCTGAATTATTTTATTCTATAAAACTAAACTTGACTGATCGGTAAAATAATATATGGAGAGAAAAAAGCATATGTGTCTATGTTTTCAAGGTCAAAACGCATCGTTTGTGGCAAGAACAAGGGAGTATATTGAGCCGATATAATTGGAAATGAGCATGTGAATTTGCATCGTGAGCATAAGCTCTTGTTTCATGGCTTTTTTTTCTTAGCTTCAGTTCCAATTCTTCGTACCGTCCACTCCAATGCATATGTTTGCATTCTAATATCTATATTATATAACTAGCTAGGGATTGTATTTAAAATATCCAACAACATATACAAATGAATTAAGCTATGCCATATTTCTTGAATTAGAGGGAAAAAAATATATGGTTGATTCTAAACCGCTACTGGTTATCGATTATATGCCTTTTGGTCAAAGTTACTACTTACTCAAACCTTTTCATATACGACAAGTTTTTCTTAAAAAGTAAACTTTGTTTCTTTATTATATATGTCAATTACTTGTTAACGACAACAATAAATTTAGAATTTTCACTATTGACCGACTTCATTTGAATGTTGAATTGAATATAAATTATATTTATCAAGCTTATAATTAAATTGTTTACATAAATATCCTAAACAATCGCGTTATTATATTGTCAATAACTTTTCCTCTAAAATAGTCTCAACATTACAACTTGAACCATCGCCAATATCAAAATTGTCCAATACTCCAAGCTCCTCTTTGCCTGAAAGAAGAAGAAAACAGAGAATTAATTCATTTTGCACATCTAGTCCTTTCACAAACTTATTCTCGTCGTGGCCCCAATAATTCCAAATTCTAACAAAATTCACCACATAATACTAATCGTACCTTAGTGGCAGAGGATGAATAAGTGACAGATTCTGAATTTGCCGTCGTTGTCGACATTGTAGAGAATCCCAAATTGTAAGCTAATGATCCATCTGGTTGGAATATACCGTAGTTTTTCTCCGAAGTAGGACCTGGTTTCATATCTTCATTGAACAACGCAAATATATAAACATCGAGTCTTGCATTCCGTCTCGCTGGAGTTCCTTCTCCGGCGAATTGCCTCATCATAAGATTCCGGTTATACGTGGCAGCATTCACAGGAGACGCTCCAATCTCTCCGACATCTCCTTTTGAAGGCCACCCTGTTTCCGCAACCCTAACTTCTATGTTACGGTACCCTAGTTTCGCAGCCGCGAAAGCAACTGCGTCAACTTGAGCATACATCATGTTGTCGTAGTGTAGTCTTGTGTTGGGATCGGTCATGCCGATGTTACGGTTGAATAGAACGTAATCGACTGGGATTTCTTGTGGGTTATCTTTGTAGGCAAAGTAAGGGTAAGCATTTATCCAAAAAGGAGATTTCGTGGCTTCCAAGAAATCTAGAAGTTGTTGCATCACGGAGGAAACCTCCGGCTTGAAACTTCCGGCAGATGGAGGATAAGATTCACCGAGGACGGCAAGAGAGCTTGGAGACGAGACTTGAATGTATCTATCTAAACCTAATTGGACCAAGGCTTTGTGGATGTTGATTATCGCCGGCATCATGTATCTATTACCAAAAAGAGGAGAGAATATAGTCAAAATTAGCAATTATTGGACAAAAACTATTACACTCATTTCTTATTGAAATTCAAAGTGGAGTTTAATAAATATAATATTTTTTTCGAAGGAGTTCGTTACATTTGACCAAGTGGTAGTCAAGAAAATGTGAAATCAGTTAATGAAAAAAAACTAATTCTGTGATCATGTAACAAATTAGACTAATATTCAACGATTAGTACTTACCCTATTAAACTAGAGTCGTCGTCGGTGAAAAGCTCGTTTCCGACCATAATTCCGGTAATCCTAGTGGCCGGAACATAGGGTTTAATGTGAGAATCTACCCATTGGGTAGCTTGTTGAGGATCTTGTAGTAATGGTAAAACCTGATTTTCGATGGTGACGATGATCTCGATGTTTGAATTTGCAAAGGCACTAAGGATTTGAGGGTTAGTGTCGTAAATTCTTGTTTTTGTGATCCTTAAAGATCTCAAGAGGTTAATGACTTTATCCGGTGAAGGCAAATTGTTCCCAACTTGTCCGTAATTGATGCCAAGAGACGTTACTGTTTGTAGTATATTCCCTATATTTCCAAACAAAGAATCGAACTTTTAGAAAACAATGCCAAAAATCTTTAATATTCCATTAAACAAACATTGAAAAAATGAATTCTAGACTTATTATCGATCCGTTATTTCACTATGTTAAAATCTTACACGTTGAGGTTTTAAGGCGGCAACGTAAAGCATAACTTAAGTGTTAAGAATTTGGTTTTAAAATTTCAGAATGAAAAAGAAAATAACCTGAGAAAACGAGAGAAAGCAGGAGAAAAACATGAATGAGACTGGAATGTCTTGTGAATGTTCTTGATGTCATGTTGAGGAAGAGAGAGGGAGGGAAAGAGATTGTGAAGGTTTTGGGTTTTAAGAGAAGTGTTTAATGGAATATTTATAGACATACACAATAAGCCAACCAAGGTGAAGAATACTTTTCTTCGCTTGTTTGTTTTTTTTCCGTGTTTTTTGTTGTGAAAAGGTTTAGTGTTGAAGTTTATGTTTTTTAAAAAAAGTGTTTTTAAATTGTTTAGCTTTGCCTCCCTATATTGCTTTTCTCATTTATGCCTTTTTTATCCACTGACGGCTTTCTATAAACCACAACGAAGGATTTCTTATTAAAGAAAATTATTAGGTTTTAAAATATTTGTATGTAGTTATTTATCATATAGCTAGATTAATGCAGACTCTATGACAAGACAATTTGCATGCACATGTATGGAAGGAAATACGTTGTTTGTGTGTTTCGTTTAATTACATGTACTATACAAGTGGTGTTAACTGTTGGGTTGGTAAAAAAAGTGAGCAATGTTATTAAATTAAGAAGAGATTGGGATACACATAAGTGGACGTGTATAGAATATTGAAGAAGTTTCATAAAGCACCGGAAAATATTAAAATATTCGTTTCAATTAAGTAGGTGAGTCGTGACTTAAAACAAACTTGTACTATACACCAAAAGTTTATTCTACGATAATCATGGAGAAAAAGACGTGGTATAAAAATTAATATTAACACAATGAAATTTTAATAGATAATCATGTCTTGTAGAATAATCATGAAAGGTAAAATATCAAATTTTCAGCTAAAACTTCATGACAAAAGAAATTTTATAATGGGTTATTAGTCCCACAAAAATGGTCTTTATTTTTCTTATTAACTTTTACTACTATTAATATTATTATCTAATTTATCTGAATCATTGATTTTACTAATCACGTGTTAATTATGATTAATTTAATGCTAATTCAAATTCGAAGAATAATGATTACATTTTCGCATGAATCTTGACCGCAAGTGTATCCTAGCCTAATTAATATGACAAACAAACCTTACTATATTTCTTTAGACAAAAGCTAATTGGAGATCCGATTTGACTTGACGTGTCAAAGGATTCAATAGTACACTGAGGAAGCCTCCTCCGTTTCTCCTTTAAAGTTTAATATTTTCAAATCTCCCGGGAAATATAATACATACAAATAAACATATATCACATATTTATTTTCTTTTTGTAATCCGAGGCTTTTGGACGGAAATTCATACAAGTCCTCGAAAGTTATCAAGAACGGGATATCCAAAATTGTATTCGTGAAAGATATATAAGTCGTAATATAATTTGCCATTAATTGTCAAGAAAAAATCTCAAATATATTGTTATTCGGATTAAGATGATAGAGAAGGGATATACTTACTTTCCTTTAGACAAAAGGATCATGCTTAATTTTGAGGCACTTGTAAAATAAAACAAGACAAATATGATAATGTATAAATTGACAAATAACTAAAAGCATTAGCATAACAAAAGTAAAATAAAATGGTCAATTGGGATAATGTTGCTAATATGCTTTCGAGGGGAATTAGACAAGTTGGCGGGGCAGTGTCACACACTTGGAGCCGTCGGTCAATTTCAACCATCGGTTGTTTTTTAATCACCTGACATAATAAACCCCAACAAAACTTATTTAAGAAATAGTAAGTGCTTTCGCTTGGTTGGCTATTGATTTGTTAATCAATTAATTTCTACTTACTATATTTTTAAATGGTAAAATATAAAGGGTTAAACTTGATCACGTAGACGATAGTCAATTCGTTTTCTCGAAAGGTTGGCTAGCCAGAAAATTACATTAATTTAAAGTGGAACTTTTGGCTGTATTGATCTAATCCAAAATACCCTAGTGTCTTCTTTTCGATTCTATAATATTAAATCTTCTCTCTTTTTCACGACACCAAGAGCCATTTTATTTGAACACATGTATACAACTTATAAGAAATATACCCGTCTCAAGCTATTGAACTTGTTGCAATTAAAAATGTAATCGTTCGATGTTGGAATTAAATATGTGGAAAGGAGTCAAAATCAGTCAATTATTCAGAGTGGCCTGTTTATAGTTGGCTGAAAACTTTTAGTTCGTCGTTTAAAAGTTTGATTTCGTGGCTTAGGATTGACCACCGGTCGACTTATGGCAGTTCCATATAGATTAATTTGATAATGACGTAACTATATACCATACACGGCCGAACAGATTGTTTTATATAGGCCTATATGTGTAAAGTTAAAGATAATTTGATTTATTATCGAGTATATGACACAAGTTTTAATTTATTTCTAATGTTTAAATTTAATGATTCTGGTTTAGTTCTTCATGAATATGATCTAGTTTGTTAATTATTTACTGAATGGACATATTTTTGGTTGCAGAATATTTCAAGTTTACGTTATCTGTGGATATTTTAATGTCCAAATCAGAAAGATCATATAATTGTCCAGCAAGTTTGAAACAGCAGACAGAAAAAGAGAATGATTTTGTTTTAGCTCGGATTGAAAGAATATGCCATTTAATCTGCAATTTATTTACAATATCGAATATGCAAATAAAATGACATGAAAGCTTTTTAAAGCAACACAAGTACTCAACGATATCAATGTTTTTGAACAAAGGTTAAGTTTCTTCAAAGAAAGGGTTTAACCCTTTTAACGCATGAAAAATAGAGTATATATAGGGTTTACTTGATTCGGATTTCCATGTTGGACATTTGCAAATGTATGATGCATCACACCCAACTGTGGGAATTTGATAGTGATAGGTAACTAAATTGGTTAACCATTTCCAACTTGGACCATGTGCGAATTGGTTTGAAGGTGGTAATATTAAGGTACCTTTGAATTCTCCCGCATGAATGATTCGGGAAGTGTTATAGCGGGTTTCTTAAAGAGAACAGTGTAGATAAGGGAGAAGATTGCAAAATCAAAAAAAAACAAAAAAAAAAAAAGATTGCAAATTTTACCTACTGTTTAACAAATGGATCAGGCCAAACCATCATTAAACATGCTTGACAGGTCTAGGTTGGGTTGGACCGACATGTTTTTTTTTTTACTTAACAATATATAGTTCACCAGATCAAAAATTCAAATTATATCTGCATAAAAGATACTAAGCTGCACCAAAGTGAACATATAGTTAAATAATGAGCCTATAACGTATCTAAAAATTCTTTTTGACGTCATACACTTGTATTTTATATTTGAACTGAACTCTATATACATATATTACCAAGATTCACATACTGTACTTAGTTTGGATTCATTAGACAAAATAAGATATTTGACGTCATATTAAAATACAGATATCGTGGGCCATTTCGAATAGTGGATATATATAATACTTATAATCGAGTCAAAATGGTGTAAAGCATTATTTCATAAAGCTGCCTACAAAATTGAATTTTTGGTGGATAATGGATAAGGATTAAGCGGCAAGATTTATGAAGAAGAAAAACAAGCTTTATGATCATATAGGAGAGGAAAGTTAATGTCTTATCCAACAACGATAATGCTTTCTCGATAACCAGTAAACATCGTGCATGCATGGCTAAAAGCTTTTACGTGTGCTTTTTTTTTCTTTATAGTAGTTAAAATTTAAATGTTCTTATACTAATCAAAGTGTTTTTCATTTATGACGCGCATACGTAAAAAGGGCCTTAAATCTATGTGTATGTTTCTCTTTTTACTCCATCTTTTTTGGTTAACGACAAGAAAATGAGAATTTCGAAATATTTTATAAAAAGTATGTAAATTTGGGTGCGACATTAAAGGATAAGACACGTAATATTTTAGAAATTTATATTGAAAGTTCAAATTTTTATATTATTAGGGGACAGCTTATCGTTGGTTTTAGTTGTATTTTGTTTTGTCAACTTGTCTGATGTCATGAGCTTTTAGGCATTTTCGATTCTAGAATTTTAGTTTTGCATGTATCAGAGAATTGTATTTAAACAAATTAGACACATATTCAATGATTATTACTTACCCTATTACAATGACAAATAAAAAAACGGAGACGAGTCTAAAATGATAAATCCAACGTGTAGTCTAGTCATACATCGTTGTTCAGTTGTTAAAAGATTATAAATTATACAGCTTTATTTCACAGTACCGAACGAGATCGATGTCACTTACTCTGTAACTTCATAATATCTACGCCTTTGTATATATACAGATATATGTTGGCCTTTCGTGTATAGGGTTGTGTATATATTTCTTTAATTTAGTCACTTCTTAGAACCATCTTTCTCTTTATTGTCATCCAAGGGATACTCTAGTATTATTTAACTTTTCTTCAACATTTCAATCGCTTTTTTTTGGCACATGGCTTGACATGTAAAAGGGTGATTGTATGCGTGTGTGGATTCACGTTTTTAAATATATGCATATATTATATGTGACGATTCGTATCAAGAATCACAAAAGGAAATCCCCCAAAAGAAAATACTTTTCTTATTTCCGCCAAAACACTTAAAGAACGACGACATTTTTTGCCGACGTTTAGTAAGAAAAAAAAGAGAGCAGTTAAAAGTAAATGTAAAAAACCCACATAGAACAAATTCTTTTGTTGATTTCCAACTCAAAACAATAGTAGAAACTAATTAAGTGAAAAGATACACATATGAATTAAGGTGTCTTGGTATCCATTTAAATTGTGTTTCCTCAAACTTCTCTTTTTCCACAATTCGCAAAAACTACTATTTATTTGGTCGTCTACAATTCAAACAGATGCATTACTATATATTGATATTGAATTCAATCACAAACGATATCTGAATTCGAAATATCTCCGTACGGAAAAACCAGAAAAGATTAAAACCTAAATAAATATAAACCAAAAAAGATGAAAATATATAACTTAAAAGAAAAAAAAAACTATAACCTACAAACAATACTAATGTAAAAATTTGTAAAAATTCCAAGGAAATGTATATTGCCGGCGACCAAATATCAGTAGACTAATATTGGGTCGAAACCCCAAAAAATATTGGGCCCAAACCCAAAAGAAGAACATACCAACAACATACTTTCCAGTAGGAGAAAGCACAAAACTAAACTTTATTGCAGCGTACTAGACAAAACATTAAACACAAACATAGATTTCAATTTAATTAAACACCCTCAGCTGGGTCACCAACTAGACCATGTAACAGCAACATCATATGATGATATGGGTTGCCTACCGAGAGATTTTGCTTAGGTACAACAGCTGAAGCCTGAAGCAATCAAGAGAGCAAATTAATGTCTCTTCTAAGTTTGACGTAGTTGACTACTGGACAGATGTACTACTGCATATGCTGGCCTCATTTCGCATCAAAATGAGGTTTGAAAACATTAGAGGCGTATGAGAATGTGAAAAATAAGAAATAAAGGCTATTGAACCCATCCACTATCCTTTGATGCGCTATGGGGATAATTAACACAATATGAGGGAGGGTTAAGCAGTTGATAAATATGGATAGTCTTGGTTCGGGCCGGGTTTGGACGTTTCCTTTTTTTGTTGGGTTTAGAAAAAGTAAACAAGTTTAAATGAATTAAGATTTTGGTTTGTTTTAGAAATAGATCATTTTGGGTTTTAGAAATAAATACTTTTCGGGCTGTGAAGCTGCTAACAACACACCTAAATACTAATTGAGAGTATGTAATTAAGTTAATATCATACTTTTTAATCTTCCGTTAGCTAATTTGGCCCATATAGAGACTTTAATTGAAATATATGATCCATCGAAAACAAATAATCTTATGCCGTAATGGGTTCAACATGGATGGACCTCATCATGGCCTTCTCTCAGATATTTGTAGGTTTTTGCTTGCTTTTGTCACTTACTACAAAAATTTAACTTTTTAACAAGTATTATATAAGAACTAATAATTTTATTATAAGTGATATATTGATATTATCGTCATTGCTAACATATTTTCAAATAATTTGCATATATATGTAGTGTTGTAGAAGATAAAAATAATAATATAATAGTCACTTGAATAGTCTAGATTTTTTAAGATAATATACAAGCTTATAAATGAAAATATCAAATTTCTATCATAGTTTAATTATTTATATACAGTCATTAACTATATTTTCGAATTAAACTAATTCAATATATATTTAAAAATAATCATTACAGGTACTTTTGTTTCATTTTAGTTTATTTAACCATTATTTTATCAATTTAAATTTTTAATTTTGGGAAACGTTAAAACTAATTTTAACAAATATCTGTCCAAAATGCAGATTCCCTCTCAAAGTATAAAGCTCAATTTATTTGCGTGAAGGCACACATAAAATCCCAAGATATATACCCGATTTGGAAATTTAGGATCTAAGTCAATGATAATGGTTTTGAGCCAAACCTTTTTGAGTTTTGAGTTGTAAGATGGAATGTTTTTTCGTCATAAATCACTTGTAGCATGAACATTCTTTGTTTTTCTTACTTAAAATAGAGATAATTTATTGTTTTTTTCGTGCATTGGCAAAACTTCTTTCCGTAAGCACTTAGTTGATACGAAAGAAACACGACTTATATATTCAACTATATCGATCAACGAGAAAAAAACGACCACATTCATTGGACCTGTTATTTTCTAATTAGGCTTCAAAAAATTCTTTAATTTCATTGAAATCAGGAAATAAAGCGTTTGAAAACTATATAACAAGTTCAACATTACAACAACGTGCCTTTTGAACATTAAATCTATACAGTAGCAGTATTATATACACACAGTATATAAATGTAACGTAAGGACCAAAAAAAGAGAAATTTTTTATATCGAATGAGCAACGAAATGATACAAGGAATTAGTATATATATATGAGGAAATTGGATAATATAGATACATATAAATATATGCATACAAATTATATGTATATACAAAGATTAAGGATCCGGCCCCTCTGACTCTGTTTGACTAAGGACAAAGATTACTTATAAATATCTTCTTTGTTTCAAGAAAGAGTATCTGAATGTAATTTTTGTAGAAGCATTTGACGTTCATTCCGACAAAGTCTAAATCACCATTTTTTTATAATCAAATACGAATAACAAGTTCCTATATTCTTTCTTTCTATGTTACACAGGTCATATAGTTCTAGAAATATACATTGTCATTATGAGAAGAAACAAAACCATCCATGATCTTCATTTTAAGTTTTATAATGGTATTCACATTGTCATTTTGAGTAGGGGTTACTATTGCGTATAATTCAAGCGATAGACTATTGAAGATTAATATTTGTAATGTTTTTCTAATAGAACCTAACTAAATAAAGAATATGGATCACAGTTTCATGATTTAATTATATTTTATACTATTAGTTAGTAGGGTCCCCTTCATGTCTGGAAAAGTTTTCTTTTTGTTGAGGTCGGTGGATATTTCAAACCATCAATTCTCAAATATCTTTCGCCTTTCTAATGAATATACGTGTGATATCTTTAAATTTTTATTACCATCATGATATTTTCTCAAATGTTTTAAGAATGTTCTTAAATTAGAGAAAAATGATAGTCAATGTTATACTTAGTTAAAAGAAACTATATATTCTCATCAAAAGTTTAACCTATTTATAAATATCTTACTTGTTCATGTTGGAACGAAAATGTGCATTGAAAGAAAAGAAGATTAATCTCTCTTTTTTTTGTACAAAAAGAGATTAATCTCTTTCATGCATTGTACTCAACAAAGGTATAATTATAAATAGATGATCATGAAAAGAGACTGCAAAGTATTACAACTCCTACAGGACCACTATTAGAATGCTAAATTGCTAACATGCATATATCACATGATTGTGTTGACATCAAATTTTGGTCTGATAGGTCCGCATCGGTTAGTTTTGTACAAAGATGAAGGTTTATTCGTCCCGTTGCAAATTTAATAAATTTGCAATTGTTTTCGAAATGTATTAATTTTTCATAGAGAAAAACAAATAGATGTATTGTTAATATATAGATGAAGATCTCAAAGTCGTCATTTCTGAAACAAATATTGCAAACAGGAAAGTTGTTATATTTAACAAGTTTTTTTTTAACAAGCTTATTTCTTGCTACCATGAAAAAGTATTTAGTATTTATTGACGAATCCGGTGATAAATAAAAGTTGTAAATCGACAAATAAAACGATTCAATGGATTTCTCAAATTAATCAGTGCTTAATATATATATATATATATATATAAGCTTTATTAAATAAAAATTTTACTTTTTTTAGTGGTCTTTGAATTGTGCGAGTGTGAATGGGTTGGTCATTGACGTAAAAGAATGGTCATGATCAAATGTTGATAATGGCTAGGATGGTCAACATATTTTTATTTCTTGATTTGCTTGTATCTTACCTGCCTTAGTTCTATTATTAACCACTCTCGAATTTGTTTTCGATCTTACCAATCAAAATACTTTGTACTCATCTTTATCTCATAGGTAGATAGCAAAGTCTAAATATTGACAGGTTAAAATAACATTACTTTTCTTGGCATAACCAAATTCATTATTTAATTCATAGAAATGACCACCTCAACGTGTTTAAAATACCTGTTTATTTAAGATTTTGGACACGTACTAACAATTGGATCTAGCTAGCAGCAAGCATTCAAAAACTTTCGACGACTAGATTAGCAATCGTCATGTTTCTGCCTAATTTGAATCGCTTTTATTGCAGTTTTCTAGTCGAATTCGATTATGGACTACGGTTTTAGAGTTGCAAGATTTTTCCTAACAATAATAAATTGACACTAAAAATCTTTCGATAGTAAATATATATTCAATACTTGCAACCATTCGAGAAAAATGAACATAGTCTAAAATACATGATCAACTCTCATCAAATATAACATATTACATTATTACTATATTAGATTACGACGTTATAAAAACAATTGGATTAGCATCATATTTAGTAGCATTCATATAAAATTATTGTGACATAAATTTTCATGCAATATTTGTATAGAATAATTCCAATATTATATTGTCATACATTTAGCTAAACTATTGTCGGGGTAAATAATTGATTCTAGGCTTTGGTCCTAGGTTTATCTACAAATATATTAATACTACTAAATTAAAAAATTCAGTTAGTGTATTTAGTCTGGTGTGATGGGTACATCAGTCTCAGCATTTTCATGTGCATTGAATGTGAACACCCTTACATCAAATCTTGACTTCTTTTTCCCGCTTTTTGGGATTGTAATCAGATGTCAATATTTAGTATTTACACAAAAACATTTGATTTGTGTAACAAAGAAGAACATGAATGAACTATATCAAAGCAAGGCCCAAAAATATGAAGCCTAAATATTAAAATTATTTAACAAATTCCCATATCTATGTCTACATATGTGGTAGAATTTAAACGTAATATTTGTTTGGCTGTCAAAAAAAAAAAAAAAAAAA
>Ga0041059_1002084_pt1 | contig 15290 bp, 9 predicted proteins | sample AraColnosormetaG_FD_56232 | JGI IMG/M metagenome (GOLD analysis project Ga0041059, IMG submission 56232) | Arabidopsis roots microbial communities from North Carolina, USA - Col MF nosort | ecosystem: Host-associated > Plants > Roots > Unclassified | place: USA: North Carolina | collected 2013-09-02
GAACTATATATATATATATATATCTTTTAATTATATATATTATAAAAGCTTTCAGTTTTTAATAAGATTCGTTAAGCTTAAGTGGTAAAAAAAAATACTTTTAAACTTGGAAACAATATTTTAGAACTCTTAATTAATTAATTACACACGTAATTAGTTGTTGGGGTCACATAGTCACATGCGTGTGTTGTTCCTTCTCTCAAGGTCCCCCACACACATCTAATTGATGATCCTAGGCTTGTCACTCTTATAGCCACTCATACAAATGAAGCTTAAGCCACTTGACATTGCCATTAAACTCCATAAGCTTTGTTTTTTTTCCACTTACAGGCTTCCATTAAATCTTCCATTACATTACATAACAGAAAAGCAAAACACTTTTGCCCTTTTTAGACATTTGCTTATTGTGAAGGTGTGAAGAGTCCACGTTTCTAGTTTATGTTTCTTTGAAGATTCCTCTTCTCCACGCGCCTCTTTACGCGTATTCTATTACCGACTTCTTCCTTAGTTAGTGTGTACGACAAACAATTACAATTTCTTTTTCGATTACAAAATTGGAACCACTATTCATATATTTAACACTAGGTTTTTAAGTTTCATCGAAGCTTCAGGCAGATCACTAAAGTGAGTCTAACCTTAGTAAATAAGGTTTTATAAGCTTGCCCACACGTAGACAGTAGACTCAATGTGGGATAAAACCGAATATGAAACTGTAGTAAGAAAAAAAACTTTTGTAAAGTTACGTCATGTTTTTTAAACCCAATACTATTGTATCACCACACGTATTTATTCACATTTTTCCGTTAACACTAAAAATCTTTTATTTTTGAAAGCGTAGCCAACCAATATTAGATAAAATTACTGCATAACTCGTTTAGTGTATTAGTAGATTTTTTTTAGTGTCTTTAAAAACACGAGTTCAAGTTTAGATAATAGAGAACATTTTGATAGAGTATTTATACTAGAATTTTCACACATATGAAAACGAATATAATTTTGGAAATTTTAAATTTTCTCTTTTCAAAAACAAATTAACAGAAGATGTTAGTTTGTAATATGTTGGTAATTGTGATTTTCAAAGTTTTAAATTCTGGAATTTTCAATTACAATTTTCTACTTGGTGTACATAAAGCTTGTAGTAAATTTGTTAATTCGGAAGTTAATGGATTTTTTGTAACAAGAAAATAAAAATGATTAGTACTTGAGAGTTGACATTAGCCAGTAGGGAAGTGCATATAACGCGCTTAAGAGGGAAGTAATTAAGAAAAGAGTCGTTTCCACTTAATTAAATCGTAGCCACAAATAATGGGGTTTCTTAAAAATGGCTTAAGTGTACTTAAACTTTTGTATGATACGCCAAATTATGTGCCCTTTCAAATATGGAAACTATTTAGTTATGCTTTAACGAGTAGGTTTTCAATCACTCATAACCCTTGCTATAAAATCTAAAATATATCATTTTTATTTTATTTTGCAAATATGAAAATCTAATGGTCTTATTAGCTCCATAGATCATTCACCTCCTCAAAGATAACATAGTTATTATTATTTTTTAAAGTTACTTATCAAATAAAAGTGCACCAATTCAGATGTTTGGTATACGGGTCCGGTACCATGGACTTGGCCCTTGGGTCTACCCATATTCGACTCGTACCCAAACGTTTATTTTGTTCTTTTCAATTGAACTAACAAACTAAGCATCTTAAGTATAAAAAAATCGTTAATTGTAATGTAAAAGCCAAAAACCAACAGACAAATATTGATTTTTGCGTTTGTGCTTAACATAATTATTTAATGAAAAAATTATATGTTTTAATTTTATAACTCAAAACCTATTTCTTAAACTGATGTTGAATTGTCGAAAAACTAAATTAATAATGTTGGCAGATATATATGGTCACGTCAAAGTCTATCTAATCAGGACTTTTGTTTTTAATCTTGATAAACGCATGTTATCGCATTAAAAATGAAAAGAGATGGGATGTGGCAACAAAAGCAAGTATTTGCTACTTGAAGTGTGAAGGACCATACATTTGATTAATTTTGGATGTGTTTTTGGTTAGGAATTAGTCACTTTTCACTTTAAGATAATGGATTTCGAATTTGGTTGGGATTAGAGTGAGATAACTTTTTAGAGTGTCAAGATCGTCGCGTCTCCATCTTAATTTGTACTTTCTTTGTCATGTTCTTAATTTGTTTACTAATAGAGTATAATAAGTTCAGTTACCTACAATTAATTAAGTTAATTTGGCGTCATTATTTATTACTATAAAGTAGTAAACTAATGTACTTTTATCGATTTCTTTATGAGACATGCCCTACTACAAAAGCATATAAAGATCATTGAGTTGTTGAAGTACATAGCAAATTTATTCTACCAATTTAATTACCATCCAATCTTTTTTTCGTCAACTATGACTTGAATATATGGACAATATGGTTGACTAAAGAAACGACAAGGAGTCTCATGCCGAAAACTTAGTACGTCGAGGCTTGTGTGTGGTAACGATGGAAGAAATAGATTGAGAAAAAAAAGTGAAACGGCAAGCAGTCTGTTTATGAAGTCTTTGGATCTCTTAAACCGGGCTTTGTCCAAAATTAGAATGGAAAAAAAAAAAGAAGGATCCCTTAAACCGGTAAGCAACCCGATTAAATTCAATATGTGTACAGAAACTTAATTTGATTTTTTTATAAAATTTAAATCAAGACTAATATGGAGACTTACAAAAGTTAATTATATGAATTGTATGTTACAGATTGAGTGCGAAAGGATGTTCCACGTTCAATCCACTAGCGAAACAAAAAAATCATTTATTTAACTGATTGTCTTCGTAAGTTTACTTAGTAATATCATGTTGAAACATTAAATCTGATATATGTGCCACTATGTAAATCATTTAGTTAACTTATAATTGAAACAAGAAATGTTATGTGTGCCACTATGTAACTTTTATTAGTACATATATAAAGGAAATAGCGTTTAATAAATCGACTGCTAATCTAAAACTAACAAGATAATTAATTATGATCACTAAGCTTCATTCTAACAAATCAGTTTATAGAGGACAAGAAAGCTTATAATTACTCCACCTTCTTTTGTCTTTTTGTTTGTGAAAGAGAAATATCTGATGGTAAAAAAGCCCAAGAAGACCTCCTCTCTACACCTTTAAAGTTTATGCAAATTTAGAAACAAACAAAACGGACCACTATAGCTAATTATCTTATATAGATAAGATATGTAGAAGGAGGGATATACATATGTATAATAACAATCTTGATATATAACTTCCATCATCCATGGTTAAGATTGTAACACCATGAGTTGGTGCGAGGATAATTCATATATACAAACCAAAAATCACGCGTATGTATGTTATTGCATGCATGTCTTGCATCATCCATGCATGAATGCATCAAAGAGTCTCCAGTCTTTAATATACATATCTACATGGATGGATGAAAGTCATGAAACCATGTTATTAAAACCCTTTTTCAAAACAAATAATAATGAAACCATGTTGTTATAATTGGTTAGGTTTGAAGAGATATACATAGATAGTCCCCATGCATGTGTTATTAGTAGTGTTTAGGATGAAAATAACCCCTAATACATAAATTAATTTTATGATTAATTAACACTCTAAGATTAAGGTAAAACATAATTAATTAAGACTTTAGATTAATTAAGGGTTAGTAATCACGCGGTGAATTTAGTCTCTATAAAAGCAGTACCTCACCTTCCACAACCTTCAATATCAACTCACCCACATCTTTCTCTCTTATTCTCTCACTCTTTTTTTTTTATATTCCTCTCTCTCTAAATCTATAAAATATATTTAAAAACTTGATCGTATATAATAAAGTAAATAAAGAATAATAACAAAAAAAATGGAGAAAAGAGGAGGAGGAAGTAGTGGAGGTTCGGGATCATCAGCAGAAGCAGAAGTGAGAAAAGGACCATGGACGATGGAAGAAGATCTTATTCTTATCAACTATATCGCCAACCACGGCGATGGTGTTTGGAATTCTCTCGCCAAATCTGCAGGTTCGTTTAATTTCTTCTTAAAATCAAATTCAATTATTTATAGTTATATACATATATGGTGTATGAACTAGGGTTTCGTCATAACATGCAAAGGTATATATCCTATACGACAAAAGCAGACTTTTTTTTTGTTAAGGTAAAATACTTTTTCTTACGTACGTTCATTTCTTTTATATATAAATCTATCTACACAGATATTAATTATATTTTCATAACTAGATTTTTTTTTTAAACGTGTATATATATATGCTCTATTATATTCGTTCTTTGTTAAAGAATCAATCTAAATATTAAAACGTTTTCATGTGTTGGATACTTGGATATATGATGCTTTAATGATGGCCTAGTGGTAGAGTAAAATAATGTAAAATACTTTTTTAAAACATCAAAAATAAATGATACACGTATTTTTATACTCATATGTCATATGTGCTACTACTAATTATAATTATGTGAATATATATCCACGTAGTAAGAGTCATATTGATTGTGATGATTGATAATATGAATGTATATAGGTCTAAAACGAACCGGGAAAAGTTGCCGGCTCCGGTGGCTGAACTATCTCCGCCCCGACGTACGACGGGGAAACATCACTCCAGAAGAGCAACTTATCATCATGGAACTTCATGCTAAGTGGGGAAACAGGTTGGTTTTAATTTACTTGTCGTAGAATATATATAAACAATTATATATACATACATATACACTATGTGTAACTAGAGAAAAAGACAAACAAAGGCAAATTCTTCCAACTTTGAATCGTTTATATACTCTGAAGCTGCCAATATGCCACGTAAATCTATGAAAAGACAAGAAAGCAAGACATTTGGTGACTAAAGCAAAAAGTGTTTATTTCCTTTGTGATAAGCTTGATCGAAGTTTGTTCTTAGACGTAGCTAAGAGTTTTTGTGCACGTGTCAAATTTTCTTAGCCACTCACATTAAACCTCGTGGGTTTTATCAAAATAACATTTGAAAATCGTGCCTATTTCTCCTCCATGCTCATGCGTCAGCGTCGACATGGCTAGATTTTTCCCCAATATTTTTATTTTTATTTTTTTGAAGTATATAAGTGTGTCAAATTTATTCAAGTGATTTCCCACGTTTCTGGAAGATATTTTTCTTTAATTTATCTATGTTTTTTATTCGAATTCTATATTTATTTGTTTTATATGTATATAGAGCTGGAAAATATGGCCCAAAGTACAAGGTACATGATTCTCTAATTCAACAAATTAAATGGTATATTTTGTTTTTAAGTAAGTGCGAATAGACTTACATATTTTATCATCTAAACTAGTATAGTTATATATATATATATATATTTTTTTATAGTATAGTTTCATGTTATCTGCAATTAACTAATTACGAATTTGATTCTTATTATTTAAGGTCAAAATTTTATCAAGGGAAGAACCAAAAAATATTCATTTAATTTGTATTTTCATAATTCTTTTATTTAAATTTTCAGTTATTTTATAAGTTACTCTTTTTGGGTTGGTTTTAAACTAGTTTCATTTTCCTAATCTCTACAGTTTAATTGACATCTAGCTTTTATCAGTTAATCTTAGAAGTACCGTTTATTAACACTTTTAACAAACAAACAAAAAATTGTAACGCTTTTAAGTTTTAACAACAAATAAATTATATAATTTATAAGGCTTATCAGAAAGAAAGAAAAAAATAATCTAGAAATTGAAAAAGATCCAAACATTGTACATGTAATAATAGTACAAAACCAAAAAGCCTAGCTCATGACAGACACAACTGAAATAGACGTAAACCTTAATGTTTTGGCTTCATCTAGACGTACTAACTTTGGTCCTATGCATTCGCATATTAAATCTCTTTACCCCACAACAATCATTAGCTCATCATAATAAACTAACACTAATAGTTAAATAATGATGTCACTAATGCAATTTCCTCTTAATTGTATGATTAGGTGGTCGAAAATCGCCAAACATCTTCCAGGAAGAACGGACAACGAGATCAAAAATTTCTGGAGGACAAGAATTCAAAAATACATCAAGCAATCGGATGTAACAACAACATCGTCCGTTGGATCTCATCATAGCTCAGAGATCAACGATCAAGCTGCAAGCACGTCGAGCCATAATGTCTTTTGTACACAAGATCAAGCGATGGAGACTTATTCTCCTACACCGACATCATATCAACATACCAATATGGAATTCAACTATGGTAACTATTCGGCCGCGGCAGTGACGGCAACCGTGGATTATCCAGTACCGATGACCGTTGATGATCAAACCGGTGAAAACTATTGGGGCATGGATGATATTTGGTCATCAATGCATTTATTGAATGGTAATTGATTGATCGGTGGACAAAACATGGAATATTAATTGAGTATTATATATGATTTTTAGGAGTACTATTATTAGTACGTGACATGTATATGTTTTTGCCTCGTTGTAGAGGTTTGGGGTTATAATTAATATATAATGTTATCTAATATGCAACCTTGATACATATTTGGATCTTTATTGAACCCATGTTATACATAAATAAAATTGTTGAAGGGGTCATATTTCCGGATATCTTTTGTTTTATTGAAGTAATTTTTCTTAGGAATGTTCGTACGTACCATGTATATATGAGAACATCATTTAGTTTTGTTTTGTTGATGACCTATGAATCTATGATTAGTTTAATGTATATATCATATAAAAGTTGTTATTTACTCCCTCCGCTAGAGGTTTTCACATATATTATAAAGCATACCAAAATATAATGTCAAATTATAATCATAATATAATTACTATATTGGATACTTTTAAATTACGATAAAACATTAAAAGTTATACAAAAGATGGGTTTGGTAAAATATAAATCCGCTATACATAAAAATTAACAAAACATCAATTTTCATAAAGCAACAAATAAGTTTATAACATGGTCAAATTGTTTTTGTGCAATCTATAACATGATCCTTTAATGAATTTGTTAATTTCTGTGAAAAGGTAATAATTGTATTTGTAAAGTACTCTTAAGTTTAAGTGACTCTGAATTCAGTGCAAATGATTGCACCAACCTCGTAAGATGCACTTTTCTTAATTTTACAACCATAATGTATGCGGCGGATCTTAAACAAAAGCCTTTATCCGCATATATATCTCATGTCATACTCGACCAGTACAATTATCCGTTAACCAATTGATATAGTTACATAAGAATTTATAGTTAAACACATCATATAATTTGTATACAGTTTTTCTTTTTCTGGAAGGTTAAATCAGAGCAAGACGTCAAAGCAATAAGGTTAAAACAGAGCAATAATTTTAGGTGTATGATCAAATCGAGAAGCACCTTCAATGTTCATCCATATATATATGCAAACACATACACTGATACACATATGAGTTAGGCATGTATATACATATACATAATACATGTAACATGTGGATCGATGTGTGTACATATCACATGACGTACTCATCATGAAACATATAGCACCTACTCTTACCAATCGCAATAAGACACGTATCACATTGATGCTCAAAATAGAAAGTTTTTGGTACAGTTCACGTTGCCTTTATTCAACAATTTTTATCCATTTTTGGGCATCGCCATTCAACATGTAGAACCCGACGTGAGCCTAACTCCACGAATCAAAACCACAACCTTTAAGATGAAGATATCAACTTATCTTAGTTAATAAATGAATAGAAATAAACAATGGTTCAGTTTGATTGATATTTCTATCCATATATTCTTCAAAACCATAAATATTTATACTTAAAACATGGGATGAAAAATAAGTTTCAATAAGGTAGGAACATGTACATATATTGAGCCGCAATGATATAGATTGACTATATGACATAAGTTCGTAGAAATGTGTAATTTATATTTATTATATGTATAAATTGGGTAGAATAATTTGGAAATTGGGACATGATGTTAGGTTTGGAAGTGTAAGCACTATAGCGAGACGGCAAAAGCATTAAAAGCTTTACCGAACTTTTTAACTTTAGTCTTTAAGCAACGACACATTTTGTCCCAATGAAGCATGTGTAAAGGATAAATCCAAGCTCCACTTCCTCTTCTCTATGCATTGGCTAGAATAGGAATAATTCATATATATTCCAATTATTATTAACTTTTTTTAAATTGGCAACCATGTTATGTATATAGTATCTTTATTATATTCACATTGCATGCTACACTATATATATTTCTTTTACATCTTGGTGTAGAAAAGTAGAAAACTCGCATTATGCTTATTTTAGATTCTCAACTACAAATTTAAATTCGAAATGGATGTGGAATTGGGCCACATGTTTATTTAATTGATTAGGCCAACGTTTTTATCATGTGGGAATTGTCGACTTCACATGTGAATAATAAAGGAAAAATCACATGGCGGGTCGGTCACAAACATACAAGTGGTTTATAATTTAGAAATGTAAATAAACGTGAAAGAATTGTTTTTTTTCTTTTAAATTCTCTTTATTTGTGTATTTGCTTGTTCATTGTTATAGCCTCATGCCTTAGCTGTACTTTCTGTATATAGCAAAAACCATTTTCTTCCCGTCTCAATGAGTTTGACATAATCTTTATTCAATGTTGAACAGTTGAAGTCGGCGAATATCTAAGAAGATTTTCATAACTATCGACTTACTAAATTATATCATGTGCAGTAACTATCTTTGAAATCAAAGAAGATCTTCCATTAAAGATACATAAGCAAATATTCTTTTTAGTGAATATGGTTTTTAATTTCACTATACTAGGGTAATATATTTTTCGGTTCATGCAATATTCATTCAATTAAACTATCATGCCTTTACCATTACAATTCACTTGGTTCCGGTTAGATCAACTTTGTTTTTGGCTTTGGTCGATTATTAACTTGGCCCAAGTCATGCATTCCACGCATGAAGCACCCTCCGAAGTTCCTTTCCTATGTTCTCTCTAATCTTGAACCTGAGGGATTGATTGAGAGTGACAACTCTTTCGGTTGAGAGCAATAAACTCATTTGATGAATAAGGTTTTCGACCTTTGCATCCATTTTTTTTTTCCTTTAATCTAGAGGGTTGTCGATTCAGAAGCAAGAGTCAAAACTAAATTTGGAAGTTTAGTTCCACCTAATTCAAACAATGATATATATGTTAAACCAAGGTTAATAATGTTAAACATAGTTTCTTACACTATTATGTCTATTATATGTAGGAATTGATTGATTATTATTTTTAATTATTATGAAAATGTCTACTGAAAAAAATTAAGAGTTTTGGCTAATTAAAAAGCTAGACAAAAAAAGTTTTTGGCCATTTTCTCTATAGAATTTGCTCTTTCTGTTGTTACTTACATTAAATGCTGTCTTGCACCTATATGGCCTGAATGTGAGGAAGGCCCATATCTATTGGTGAAAGAGCCCAAAGGTTAGGCCATTCAGTATTTTTCTGTTCTTGAACCTGATATGGATCTTCTTGAGTTTATTTGCCTCACTATTCCTGAGCCTATTATCATCACATTATATCATACAGTTGCATCAATTCAAAGCCTAAACAATTGCATTAACGTGTTTCTAATAAAAAAGGATCGGAGGATTATTGATAGTTATATCTTATTTTAAGCCCAAAAGATAAACACATTTGTGGTGGTTGTTTACTTCGCGTATGTGTCCTTACCATTCAGACACAAAGTTATACTGTATTATTTAATGTATCTTATGAGCCACTTGGCAGAGAGATATGGAACGTATGAACTCGTACTTACCACACGTCTACGATAAAAGCTTAGTTTTGTCTATCGATAAATATAAATTATTCGATTTGTAACGTTTTGGATTTTAATATATCATCGGAACATCATCCTCATCTCGACCACACTTCCCAAGACCAACCACATCATGGTTTTTGACACTTGACATACGATAATTCGTCATTTCATTTTTCTTTGTTTTAACATGTACAAACTATACAAGTTGTTATTTTGTTCCTATAGTCAAATTTACTAAAGAATATATAGAACGATCCTTTGAAATTTTAGTATTATGCGGAGAAGATAATTTATTTGAGATGAAAATTTATTATAGAAGTTGTACTGCATTAATTGTTACCATTCACAAAAACTTAATTATAAATGTTATAAATTTTTTTACTTGTAATTTTATTGTACAACTCTTTTCTACCGCTTTCCACTATTCCAAAAAAATTACAACTTCAACTAACAACTAAAAATTTAAATTTTTGTACAGTTTTATGTAATCAAACTGGATTTAGAGTTTTTTTTGTTTATCTCATGATTGAGTGGGTGATTGGTTGGGCTGTAACTGTAAAGTTTTTGCTGTAGAGATTTTGGTGTAGCTGTGTTAGCTGTAACTGTAACTTTTATTGTTGTAGAATTATTGCTGTAAGTTTTTTTATTTTAAATAATTTATAAAAAAGAACTAATAAAATATAATAGTTGTAATACACTTTTTTTATATAGTAAATAAAATGCCTTGCATTACTAATTTAAATAAATATATTATGATGATATAAAAGTAAAATATAGTAAATATTTTTTTTGTTATATATTTATGTTGATAATTTTAATTTCTTAGATTTATTTAATGAATTAAAATTTCTACACCAAAAAAAATTTGGCTTTGAGAATTTACTCTCCTACAACCTTAAAAATAAAATTAAAAAAAATTGGGCTGTAGGTTTAAAAATAAAGCTACAACATGATTAGTACGTAATCAATACTTTTAAAAAAATTAAGGATGTAAGTTAGACTTATACGCCAACCAATCATGCACTGAATAACATCAACTCTTATCATTTCTACACAAATTATTCTAAAGTATTTGATTGAATATAATTTCAGTTAAATTTGATCATTATTCTTTATCATCTAAAATATATATACTTTTAAAAAGATGAAAGCATATGCATCAGCAGAGAAAAAAAAAGATGTTCAATGCAGAAAAAAATATTTAATTTTCGGAATTAAATTTAAAAAATAAAACAAATTTAAATAAACCCCATTAAAGCTTCCTACCAAAATAAAAACCTTTAAAGCTTATTTTATTTATCACTAAAATCATAAAACCACTAATTATTACCTAAATCGTTGAATATTTCAATTTGATGTAATTTTACTTTTAACGAATTAAATAATAATTATACCAATGATGATGGGCCAAGCAAGTCGTGCAAGCAAAGAGTTAAGCTAGGTCCCACTCTCATAATAAGTCCAGAAAATGGACGATCTAGATCTAGTGTAGTCTCTATCCAACTCTAATCTTCACCGTTTGTTATTACACAAGTCAAATAAGGATAAAACTGTAAATTCACAACAAAATCGTCGAAATATCATATCATTCACTGGTGGAGGAAACTGAAGAAAACGATCCGATAACAGCATTTTCTATTTTCTTCTGTGCCTCAAAAAATCATAATTTTCTCGGAAAATTAAAAATCATGTTTAAGATTTTCTCGAGAAAGTAAAAAAAGGAAGAAGAAGAAGAAGAAACCATGGGAAGAGCTTTCGTGTATGTAATTCTCGGAGGAGGTGTTGCTGCTGGTTACGCAGCTCTCGAATTCACCCGTCGAGGTGTCTCCGATGGCGAACTCTGTATCATTTCCGAAGAACCCGTAAGCTCTCGAAATATCTCTTTCTCTAATGAATCGATTTTCAATTTTTATTGTGTTTGATAACGAAATCATCGTTGTTGTTGTTTGGTCCTGAATCGTTTTATTCTGGTTTTTCACTCTGATTTTTGAGTGACTCTGTAGTTGATTTTACTATTAGTAGTTTTGATTGAAGATTTGGTGGTTTGATGATTATTAGATTGAAACTGATTAGGTTTGTATTTGCTTGAGCTTCTGATACTTATAATTAGAAAGTCTCAAACGATTAAGATATAATCAGGTGTTACTAAACGTATTTTTAGTGTGAGTTTCGTTAAAGATTAGGGTTTTGCTCAAGATTCATTCTAATATTTGCTTTGTCTAGGTTGCACCGTATGAGAGGCCTGCCTTAAGCAAAGGTTTTCTGCTGCCAGAAGGTAAGAAAAAACCCGGTAGCTTGCGGTTTTCTACATTTGGAGTTAGGGAAAGCTAAGATGTATGGAATTTGGTTATATAGTTCATTCATTAGGCTCTGTAAAGGTTACTCATGATCTTATCTGCAGCTCCTGCACGGCTTCCTTCTTTCCACACTTGTGTTGGAGCTAATGATGAGAAGCTTACACCGAAATGGTACAAGGATCATGGTAATTACATTTGCACTTTCGATTTGGAGAAACTACTGTTTTACTTGGTGGTATGTCTACGGGATTCTTTTCTGATAATACTTTTGTCAGGAATTGAATTGGTACTTGGAACTCGTGTTAAGTCCGTTGATGTGAGGAGGAAGACTCTTTTATCGAGCACAGGGGAGACTATAAGTTACAAATTCTTGATCATTGCAACAGGTGCCCGGGTATGGCTTGCACAATAATATTTATGTTTTCGTTTATCCAAAGTAAGAGTGTGTTCCGGTGACTATTAGCATAAACGATAAATCACTGGTTTTTAACAACGTATTATCCTCTTTATGATTTTGTAATTAATTGGCTGAAGACAATGGGTTTTTGTAATAGTTGAATGTCTAGTAGATGTTGTGAACATTGTTGTAGGCAAATCTGCTCACTCCTGAAAATTGCCAAAGGAATTTGTGCTATTTTAAAACATAGAACATTAAACTGCTAAAGTTGTGGCCTTATTCTTGTCACATTTGGCTCGTGCAACTAGGCGTTGAAGCTTGAAGAATTTGGGGTGGAAGGCTCAGATGCTGAAAATGTTTGTTACTTACGAGATCTAGCTGATGCAAATAGGCTTGCCACTGTGATTCAATCAAGCTCCAACGGGAATGCGGTTGTTATCGGCGGTGGCTATATCGGTATGGAGTGTGCTGCATCTTTAGTGATCAACAAAATCAATGTGACGATGGTTTTCCCAGAGGCTCACTGCAGTAAGTTCTCTCGATTATTACTAAACTTACGTGTACGAGAGAAAGGTTGTGTATTTAGCTTGACCTTTTTAGTTTCTTATGACAGTGGCACGTCTCTTTACGCCCAAGATTGCAAGTTTGTATGAAGACTACTACAGGGCTAAAGGCGTAAAATTTATAAAAGGAACGGTTTTGACATCATTTGAGTTTGACTCGAACAAAAAGGTAAGATCGTTTCTTTTAGCTTGAGATTCAACTCGAAAAATGTCTGGTACGTTGCATCTATGTATACAACTAAGGATGGCAAGAATCAGTAGAACCACAGATACTTCTGGTCCAGTACTCAAACTATGAAATCTTGAGCCTTGTTCAATGTATTTGTTTATTGATATGAGGTTTTTTGGTTTTCGATTTACAGGTTACTGCAGTTAATCTCAAAGACGGGAGCCACTTACCAGCCGACTTGGTTGTGGTTGGTATCGGGATACGACCAAACACAAGCTTGTTTGAAGGACAGTTAACAATAGAGAAAGGAGGGATAAAAGTGAACAGCAGAATGCAGTCAAGTGACAGCTCAGTGTATGCAATAGGCGATGTAGCTACATTTCCAGTGAAACTATTTGGCGAAATGAGGAGGCTTGAGCACGTGGACTCAGCTAGGAAATCTGCGCGACACGCAGTTTCAGCCATCATGGATCCAATAAAGACCGGAGACTTTGATTACTTACCATTTTTCTACTCAAGGGTCTTCGCATTCTCATGGCAATTCTATGGAGACCCTACAGGTGATGTTGTGCACTTTGGAGAGTATGAAGACGGGAAATCATTTGGAGCGTATTGGGTTAAAAAGGGTCACCTTGTTGGATCTTTTCTTGAAGGAGGCACTAAAGAAGAATATGAAACTATCTCAAAGGCGACACAATTGAAACCAGCTGTGACTATTGATTTGGAAGAATTGGAAAGAGAAGGACTCGGGTTTGCTCACACGGTTGTGAGTCAGCAGAAAGTTCCTGAAGTTAAGGATATTCCGAGCGCTGAGATGGTGAAGCAATCTGCAAGTGTGGTCATGATAAAGAAGCCTTTGTATGTATGGCACGCAGCTACTGGAGTCGTTGTGGCTGCATCTGTGGCTGCGTTCGCGTTTTGGTATGGGAGGAGACGCCGTAGATGGTGAGGAAAAAAAAAACTCTTCAAGTGTTGGATTCATTGGAAATGGAACTTGCTGTTGTTTGTAGCATTGGTGGGAGAAATATAGAAGGGAGAGTCCAAACTACTCAATGTGATTACATTGGTATACGATTATTATATGCTTCTTTTAAAATGCATAAACGTTTCCACTACAAACTTTGATTCAACGTCTTTGAAGCCCTTTGTTACTTGTTAGTGTTCATAATCTTGTGATTATTGGTAGAGTTAATTCGGCAATACGGCAATACCCATAAAATTAGAAAAATAGCAATGAGGAGCTAGCTAACAAATAATTTTGCACACTTATTTAATTGTTATGACAGAAATCATAATTAATAAACAAACTAAATGTGATTAGAACAACAAGGGCGTTTGGTCTAGTGGTATGATTCTCGCTTTGGGTGCGAGAGGTCCCGAGTTCGATTCTCGGAACGCCCCTTTTTATTTTTTTAACTCCTCAACGTCAGGCCTCACGGGTATTTTCGTAAACATACAAACGATACAACCTCATCTATTTGTATATGCGCATGATAGCAAACGTACGCAATATTCTATTCCCCAAAATACCCCTTATCCATCATTTTTCTATCCTCTCATCTTTCATCTTCCTCACACACAATCCAATCAAAACACACAGAGAGAAGAAAAACTCAGAAGAAAAGCCAAAGAGTGAAACAAAAATGGCGTCGACGACTCTCTCAATCGCAACAACAATCCGTTCCTCATCTTATCCTACTCTCGCTTCCATCAATCACTTCCCTTCCCGAACCACCACCATCGAATTCCCCTCTCGCTTCGGTGGTGGTTCATCATCCACATTGACCCACCGTGCAACCCATCTCCGTCCAATCGCCGCCGTCGAAGCTCCGGAGAAAATCGAGAAGATCGGATCCGAAATCTCATCCCTAACCCTCGAAGAAGCTCGTATCCTCGTCGACTATCTCCAAGACAAATTCGGTGTCTCCCCACTCTCTTTAGCCCCCGCAGCAGCGGCGGTTGCTGCTCCAGCCGACGGTGGCGCGGCGGCTGTAGTGGAGGAGCAAACAGAGTTCGATGTGGTTATCAATGAAGTTCCGAGTAGTTCTCGTATTGCAGTAATTAA
>Ga0041059_1002085_pt1 | contig 15281 bp, 9 predicted proteins | sample AraColnosormetaG_FD_56232 | JGI IMG/M metagenome (GOLD analysis project Ga0041059, IMG submission 56232) | Arabidopsis roots microbial communities from North Carolina, USA - Col MF nosort | ecosystem: Host-associated > Plants > Roots > Unclassified | place: USA: North Carolina | collected 2013-09-02
TGTGTGACTATAATCGAGTCACTAATTGTGACGGATTTGTGATTGTATTTTGGTCGTAAAATGTAACGGGCCAGTGACTTAAATATGGTAATAATCTGTGACAAGTATGTTACGATTTTATTGTCACTAGTTGTGGCATAGTTGTGACAGTATCGTTCGTCACGAATTGTATCCGTTTTTGCGACTATAATAACGTCGTCACAATCAGTGACAAATTGTTACTGTTGTTAATCGTCACATTCGTTTGTGACCTTTTTGAGACATACATAGATTTGTGACGATTTTATTGTGACATTTTAAAATTTGTTTCAGTTTCGACACAAAAAAATTATTGTGACCGAATATCTTTTTATTGTAACTATAATAATCGTATCAATATTCAGTTTTTATTGTAGTGGGGGTGATCTTATGACTTACAAAGAAGTGATTCTTGGTCGTGTAGACATATCAGTGTCACTGCAGTTTAATCCCTCCCACATAAACTGCCGAGGGACACATGGATCTCCTTGCCAGCTATTTCTACTAATTTCATAGGTGGTTTTGATGTTTTGGACAGCAACCACTGACATAACATGTTTTAGTTTATGATACTTGAGTTAACACAGAAATAATTTGACTACCTTTCTAAACATAAAACAATAGTATAGACCTTATATGCATAACATACCGTCGTTTTCATTTGTTTCGATCTGCGGAAACTGGATAACTGTGTAGACCTCAAAAGCGTTAAGCAAAGGTGGAAGAGTTGATCTGTTGGTTCTTCTCAGCTGAAAACTGCATTTTCCTCCTTCACAAGTACTTGGTGACTGGCTAAAGATAGTATAAATAGTGAATTTTGGAGGTATTAAAGGGTCGGCGATGACTTGTCTATTCCAAAACATGTTAAATTCCCTTGTATCGTTGGTCTGCAACTCTTGGATCTCAGCAAAATGTCCATACAAGTAATATTGGTTATTGACATTACTCGAACTCCATTCCATCGTCAATGGTGCAGTTGAATTAGTAGATATTGCAGCAGTTTTGAGTGCTTCTTTTGGTGGAAAATATTTGTTTGAATTGCTCACTTCCAGGGTGGTGGAAATGTGGGTCCATTCATTCCTTGAAAACGTAGTCCATACACGATCATAGACATCATTCCGGTACCTTGTGACACAAACAACAGCGCATGTATGAAATAAACATAAACGGACATGTAAGGCAAATAAAAGCTCTGGTTACATGAGAAGAGGTCTTTAGTGTGCAAATATAAAAATGGTATATGACTGAAACAAATGAGTAAATGTATTTTCTATCGAAAAACACAAGAAGACTAGGAAAATAATCTCCGGACATCACAATCAAGAACTTGAATAGCCTAACATTATCCTAAGAAACATATGTAAATTTCTTGGTCAGACGATATAGGCAACTTGGTTTTTGAAAGACCAGTTCAATTGATCTCAACTGTTATATAGTTTATCATTCTATAGCTAATACAATAAGAATGTTCATAGAGAGAGAGCAATACACACGGATTTGAATTTGTAGTGGTCTCTAACTTGAATTGGTCCATTTTTCCATGTTTTCTCTAATGAAACAAGCTTTGACAATTTCCTTTCACAATAATAGCTTCGAACCAAGAAATTATAGACAGATCAATCTTGAAGCTAATTCAAAGAGCAGCACCGTGGTAAAACGTACAAATAGAAGTGGATTAACATGAGAAAAAACAATTCCAGAGTGCTTGAAACGCAGTCGCGGGAAATTCGCGTTTTAAACGCAACGGTCATTAGTGGCCTTTTACAAATTAACTAGAAGACTTATTGGGCCTTTATTGAGTTTTGGATAGCCCATTAAATATCCAGAAAGAATTCGGATCCAGTAACTATTACCTATCCATCAGTGTTTTGTTGTCACTTTCATCTGTCTCTACGCGAAGCAGTCTCCGACTCATCCAGATACCAAAGTTTAGAGAGAAGACCAAAGAGAACAAAAAGAGAAAAAGAGAAAGATGAGGTTGTTCGATCCATGGCCAGTGTTCTTCAAGAGAGAATGGAAACGTTGTTGGCCGTTTCTCACCGGATTCGCCGTTACCGGCGTTCTCATCACCAAGCTCACCGCTGGACTCACTGGTAAGTCTCTTCAGATCTGACCAATCGTCATCGGAAATGAAAGAGCTAATCCTCAATTGATCCGTATTTGTGGAATCGGATCGGATATATTGATGTATTGTGTCTCAGTATTGATTGTTGGATCGCTGGTTGTGAAACCCTAATTAGTAAATGTATTGACTCATTTTGCAGAGGAAGACGCCAAGAACTCCAAGTTTGTCCAACAACACAGGCGGTAATGTCTTTCTCTTTCGATCATATCAATGTTAAATTTCGATTTGGAAGCTGAATTCAAATCTGTATGTGATTTCTCTGCATCTGTTAATTGAATCTTATTAAGTCACCTACTTCATTCAGATGGCTTAGAATTTTATTGTAATTCATGATTTTGATATCTGGTTTTCTCCAATAGCCTGTACAAAATCTCAATGTGTAATGTTTGATTTGTCTTGCATCTGTTTCTTGAGCCAGTTTGGTTCTGTATATATTTTGTAATGCTTGATGCATTGTGAGCCATACATGAGTTTCCAACATCATTCAGATTAACTAAGTGTGTTTGATCAGACTCTTGTAATAACAAGATTTGAATCCTTGATAGATTTAGGATTTCACAGGATTCCAACACACTTACCATTCTCTATGTTTGTTCATGTTCTGTTGTGAAATCTCAGGTGATCTACTGACGTGAGTTGTCGAAGCTGAGAAGCCGAAGCGTTCTTATGGAAACTACTGAGAGTGCTTCAGCTTTCAAACCTGTTCTAATAACATGAAAGAGAGGATTATAGACACTATCAATCTCTCGTTTCCTTTTCTCTGTGTTTTCACAACTCTTGAACAGTGCAAATTCTACTCTGTTTATCCAATTTTTTTCCTTTGCAATGAATTTCTTCTTCTCTTTTTGTTCCCCAATAAGAATATATGGTTAAGTATATAGCCTCCACTTGCTGATCAAACATCCATTGTTGGTTAAAATATGCAAAATTACTAAATATAAATCTTTGATGCAAAAAAAAATAGAATAACTATCAAGAAACTATTGTTTAAATATAATTTAAGTATGACACTCTTTAGCAAAATGAAAATAAGAAAACTTGAATATAATGTTCAGCAATAGCAGAGACGAAGTTGATTATATAATCCATCACCATTACTCATTAAAACATGCACAAGTAAAGGAACAAGCTTGAGTTTTTCTTTCTCTGAGATTTGAGTAAAAGAGTGTTGTTGACGGGAACTGTATTTATAGATACAGGGTTACAGTATGTCGGTTTTCCTATTCCTTAGGTAAACGTGAAAAGCTCTTATATCTAGAAATATATTGAATTTATCTATATAACTTAATTAACCATAATTGAGAATAAGATTAATTTCTCACCACATGTACAAAATAATTATTTCATGAGTATTAAACCAACTAAGAAAAACATTTTAATATAACTTATGGGATTATTGCAAGCCAAGATCTTTCTTCAATTGAGCAAGAGTTGCTTCGATCTCATCAATATTGTCTTCTATACTATTCTTTGTGCTACTATTATTCTTCCCGGAAGATTTCTCTGTTGAGCCTTCTTCAAAATCAAATCTTTCTCCGTTTTTGCTTGATCCTTCATTGTCTTCGTCGCTAATGTTAAGTTCTTTCTCAAGAAACTCCACAAATTCTTCTCCAATTTCCTGAGAGATAAGAAAAAGAAATATGAGAATCAAAAGGAGCCTAGATTGGTTTTAGTCTATATTCATCAGAACCAATCTTCGTGGAAAAAGTTCATATTTGACACACATTGAGGACTCCAGGTTATCAGTAGTTTGATATTATTGGACTTACCGATAGTTCTTCCCAAAGACTTTTCGGTTTTCCTTGTGAGGACGCACTAGCTTCCCAGTTTTTATACTCTTCTTGAAGATCTTTGAAGAAATCCCCTGCCAATAGACCACAGAAAGTGAGCCTCTAAACAAACAATTAACTACAACTACACAATGTGCTGTGCATAAAATCTCTAGACGTGCAAAAAACAAAGACATAAAGATAATAAAATTCACAGATTGGCTCTACCGACTGTTATTTGGACATCCCTCACGAATTCACCTGCATAATAAAGTGTGCTGTGCATAAGATCACACTGACCTCAATTAACCTAAGTGCCCCAAAAGAACACAACACATAAGAGAGAATACCGCACCACACTTCTAACCACAGTCATTAAATGGAGCCTAGCATTCACAATATGTCAATAAGTTGTCAAACTCTGTGAACATTTTCACTAACCCTATTTAACATTGGTGTTCAAAACCCTTTAACAATGCTTCTACACTGTGCTCATACAAAAATTCTCTTCCCTAATTATGTCAAGCCATAGTTTAACATTAAACTTCAAAGAAACAGTTCCTATTTTACACAATAGGATCCTCAAATGACCACATATCAATTTCAACCAATATATGGTGCTTTAAGGGGTTAGGGTTTTACCAAGTCCATAGAAATCTTCCTCGACTTGACTGTTGCCTTTTCGACTTGTTTGACCCGTCGAAGAACCAGTCGCACGACTATCTGAACCGTACTTACGCCGTGAGTCAGAGTTTATCAGAGTAGTGTATGCATGCTTTATTTTCAAAAACTTCTCTTGCGCATTTGCCTATACACCAAAAACAGCCAGGGGATGAATCATGAATTAAACTTTCTTCCACAGGGATAGAGACTAAGTAAACCAAGTCCATCAGTAGGTCTACAGAGATACACATACATATGAAAGCAACATACAAAGTCTCAATTCCGTGAATTAGTAAAGACAAACATGTAAGCATTAAAGCATCCATACATAGTTCCAATTCCATGAGTTAGACACAAACAAACCTATAATCAACCATACAAAGCTCCAATTCCTTAAACTCCAATGAAATAGAAACCATAAAAAAAGTACCTCTTTATTGACATCTGGGTGATATTTCAGAGCAAGTTTACGATAAGCTCTTTTTATATCTTGAGGAGTCGCTGATGGAGACACACCAAGAATCTCGTAAGGAGAGGATCTAGCTCTGGTTACGAAGATTCGATTTCTCCGTCTTTGTATACTACTCCGTCGTTTATATAACGAAGCGAGACCAATGTCTCCACCATAGCAGCAACTTGTTACAGGAAAACCCAGAAAATTTATCCGATAAAGGAACGAAATTGGAGGAAGATGATGCGAAAGGAAGAAACTTTGTGGTGTTGGAGACAGAATCGAAGATGTTGCATACATAATTTGCTCTGCTTCATTGGATTGAATTCCCCCTTTTTGGACAATCGAATCCGGTTTTTGTTTAACCGCTCCTTCGATTTCCGGTTCAGTATTAACCGTACCGTTTAATCTGGTATAATCGCTAACTCTGTTCTTCCTTGTTCGTTCTCTGTCAGATAAAATTGGGAGCTTTTATTACTTCCGTCACTGAAATCTACCATCAGTAATGCGGGTTTTGATAAAGTTTGAAGCTTTGATTCTTATCCATGAAGAAACTTACCATCGTTCCTAGTTCTTTTCGGTTATTATCAATCGGTTCTTATGTTGAACTCATCGAAGCCAACGGTCGAGATCGACTGTTTTGTAGAGGAAGAGTGCTTCATGCTCATTTAGTGACATCTGGTATTGCTCGCTTGACGAGAATTGCAGCTAAGCTTGTAACTTTTTATGTTGAATGTGGGAAAGTTCTAGATGCGAGGAAGGTGTTCGATGAAATGCCCAAGAGAGATATTAGTGGATGTGTTGTCATGATTGGGGCTTGTGCTCGAAATGGGTATTACCAGGAGTCTTTGGATTTCTTCAGAGAAATGTACAAAGACGGTTTAAAACTTGATGCTTTCATTGTTCCTAGTCTTCTTAAAGCCAGTCGCAATCTGCTTGATAGAGAATTCGGGAAGATGATACATTGTCTTGTGCTGAAGTTTTCGTATGAGTCTGATGCTTTTATAGTTAGCTCGCTTATTGATATGTACTCGAAGTTTGGGGAGGTGGGGAATGCGAGGAAGGTGTTCAGTGATTTGGGTGAACAGGATTTGGTCGTGTTCAATGCTATGATCTCTGGTTATGCTAATAATAGCCAAGCAGATGAAGCATTGAACTTGGTGAAAGATATGAAACTACTGGGAATAAAACCTGATGTTATCACTTGGAATGCTCTAATTTCAGGGTTCTCGCATATGAGAAATGAAGAAAAAGTATCTGAGATTCTTGAGTTGATGTGTTTGGATGGTTACAAGCCCGACGTTGTGTCCTGGACTTCTATTATATCAGGCCTTGTACATAATTTTCAGAATGAGAAAGCTTTTGATGCTTTTAAACAGATGTTAACTCATGGGTTGTATCCAAACTCTGCTACGATCATAACTCTATTGCCTGCTTGTACCACACTTGCATATATGAAGCACGGGAAGGAGATTCACGGTTACTCGGTAGTCACTGGACTAGAAGATCACGGGTTTGTTAGAAGTGCTTTGCTTGACATGTACGGCAAATGTGGCTTCATATCAGAAGCAATGATCTTGTTTCGCAAGACGCCAAAGAAGACAACAGTTACTTTCAACTCGATGATCTTCTGTTATGCGAATCACGGGCTCGCAGACAAAGCAGTTGAGCTATTTGATCAGATGGAAGCCACGGGAGAGAAACTCGACCACTTAACATTCACGGCCATCCTCACAGCCTGCAGCCACGCAGGGTTAACTGATCTTGGACAAAATTTGTTCCTTTTGATGCAAAACAAGTACAGGATCGTGCCGAGATTGGAGCATTATGCTTGTATGGTGGATCTTCTCGGCCGAGCAGGGAAGCTTGTTGAGGCCTATGAGATGATCAAGGCTATGCGAATGGAGCCGGATTTGTTTGTGTGGGGTGCTTTGTTAGCTGCGTGTAGGAATCACGGGAACATGGAGCTTGCAAGGATTGCAGCAAAGCACTTAGCAGAGCTCGAACCTGAGAACTCAGGGAATGGTTTGCTTCTGACCAGTTTATATGCCAATGCTGGTAGTTGGGAAAGTGTTGTAAGAATGAAGAAGATGATAAAGAAGAAGAGGTTTAGAAGGTTTCTAGGCAGCAGCTGGGTAGAAACTGTTTGATCCTAAGACTCATTCTGGTTTTGATCATCAAAACCGACTTAGATTTTGAAAAAAAAGATGAATCGGTCACATGCGCCTCGAGGTCAAGTGTCACCAAGCAGCTAAACTGATTCCAATAAGGCCAGTTTGGTTTCTGTTTGGATTGTTACAAGCCTGACGCTGGGTCCTGGACTTATATTAAATTAAGTACATAATTTGAAGCTTGTTGAGGCCTGTGAGGCTATGCAAATGAAATCGGACTTGTTTGATCAAGTAGTGGTTTCTATTTTATTTGGATATGGAAATCTATGTTAAAAAAAGAAAACAATATTAGTATTAACTAAAAATAGAAAGAAAGCTAAAAGAAAAAAGGAAAGGATGAGAATGAGATAGACATGATTAGAAAATGACAAAAGGAAGCCTTTATATGGGCAAGTCACGGCATTTGTCATTTCCCGAAGCTAATCTTCTTCGGTTTCTTTGTCTAATTTTGTAACCCACGTGTTTGGTCTTTTGCTGCTCCTTTCACACAATGTTGAGAGCTTTCCCCAACCTCATAATTCTTTCCATTAAGAGATAAAATATATATATATATATATATATATATATATAATGTCGATGAGACCAATGAAATAGTTAACCTATCTCTCACGTGTCTATATATCAGATAAGCAGCCTTATGTCTCTTTGAGCTTTTTCCATTTCATATATTGAGAATGAGAGAGAATTAAGAAAAAGAGAGAGAAAACAATGGAGGAAAAGCAAGTGAAGGAGACAAGGATAGTGTTGGTTCCAGTTCCAGCTCAAGGTCATGTAACTCCGATGATGCAACTAGGAAAAGCTCTTCACTCAAAGGGTTTCTCCATCACTGTTGTTCTGACACAGTCTAATCGAGTTAGCTCTTCCAAAGACTTCTCTGATTTCCATTTCCTCACCATCCCAGGCAGCTTAACTGAGTCTGATCTCCAAAACCTAGGACCACAAAAGTTTGTGCTCAAGCTCAATCAAATTTGTGAGGCAAGCTTCAAGCAGTGTATAGGTCAACTATTGCATGAACAATGTAATAATGATATTGCTTGTGTCGTCTACGATGAGTACATGTACTTCTCTCATGCTGCAGTAAAAGAGTTTCAACTTCCTAGTGTCGTCTTTAGCACGACAAGTGCTACTGCTTTTGTCTGTCGCTCTGTTTTGTCTAGAGTCAACGCAGAGTCGTTCTTGATCGACATGAAAGGTATTCAAGATTCTAGCTTGTTTTATCTTAATTCAAAATCCTATTTATAGAAACTAATCCAAATGATCGATGTTATCTTTTCAGATCCTGAAACACAAGACAAAGTATTTCCAGGGTTGCATCCTCTGAGGTACAAGGATCTACCAACTTCAGTATTTGGGCCAATAGAGAGTACGCTCAAGGTTTACAGTGAGACTGTGAACACTCGAACAGCTTCCGCTGTTATCATCAACTCAGCAAGCTGTTTAGAGAGCTCATCTTTGGCAAGGTTGCAACAACAACTGCAAGTTCCGGTGTATCCTATAGGCCCACTTCATATTACAGCTTCAGCGCCTTCTAGTTTACTAGAAGAAGACAGGAGTTGCGTTGAGTGGTTGAACAAGCAAAAATCAAATTCAGTTATTTACATAAGCTTGGGAAGCTTGGCTCTAATGGACACCAAAGACATGTTGGAGATGGCTTGGGGATTAAGTAATAGCAACCAACCTTTCTTATGGGTGGTCAGACCGGGCTCTATTCCGGGGTCAGAATGGACAGAGTCCTTACCAGAGGAATTCAATAGGTTGGTTTCAGAAAGAGGTTACATTGTGAAATGGGCTCCGCAGATGGAAGTTCTCAGACATCCTGCAGTAGGAGGGTTTTGGAGTCACTGTGGATGGAACTCAACAGTAGAGAGCATCGGGGAAGGAGTTCCGATGATATGTAGGCCTTTCACCGGGGATCAGAAAGTCAATGCGAGGTACTTAGAGAGAGTTTGGAGAATTGGGGTTCAATTGGAGGGAGATCTGGATAAAGAAACTGTGGAGAGAGCTGTAGAGTGGTTGCTTGTGGATGAAGAAGGAGCAGAAATGAGGAAGAGAGCCATTGACTTGAAAGAAAAGATTGAAACCTCTGTTAGAAGTGGAGGTTCCTCATGCAGCTCACTAGACGACTTTGTTAATTCCATGTGAAGATGATGAAGGGAGATAAGATAGTCCCTAGTCTCTTAGCAAAAAAAGAAAAAAATAAGGTCCCTAGTCAAAGTCGAAAGTGCATCAAGATGATATACAGGACATGAATTCTATTTTAAGTGTAATATTTGGAAGTTGTCTCTATAATAAGAATTTTTACGTTGTTGTCAAAAAAAAAAAAAAGGAGTTTCTGCATTTGGATACAGAAGCATTATTTTAAGTTACTCTCAAACAGGATAAGAGATAAAAGATGTTGTGCTTCTCCATTACAGTTTCTTAGACCAAATTCAATCACTTAAACCCTCGAAGTTACATCAATTATTTTCACTTTGTCACTATACCAAACAGCTCAACTATTTTTTACTTGAACTCTTAAAGTTACTGCAAATTATTTTCACTTTGACACCATACCAAATCAACTATTTTTACTTGAACCCTTTTAAGTTACTCCAATTAATTTCACTTTGTCGCCAACTCAACTACTTTTGAGTTACTTTAATCGAACTCGTTTTGATGGTCACAAGCCAGAGGTTGTGTCTTAGAATTATACTATTTAAGTCCTTGTACATAATTTTCAGAATGAGAAAGCTCTTGATGCTTTTAAACAGATGTTGGCTCATGAATATTATATCCAAATTCAACAACGATTACTAGCATTTTGCCTGCTTGTACCTCACTTGTGAATATGAAGCAGGGCAGGAGATCCACGGCTACTCGGTGGACTAGAAGATCACGGTTTTGTTACTATCAAAAGTAATGATCTTGTTTGATAAGAAAACAACGGTTTGAAGGAAGTTAGATAAATAACATGTTGGTCAAGTAAACTACAAAAATACAAAATCCTTTGTCTTTTGCCGCGTCTATACATCCACACTACAAAGTTATGAATCCGAATTACGGCAACGCGGCAGCTACAGTGGTTAGATGTCATGTTCAGAAATGAAATTCTAAGGTGTACGTACGTCGACATAATTTAAACGAGTGTGCTAGTTGTTATGTTCAGACATGAAATTATATGTTAACCTTAAGCAAGAGGGAAAATAAGTAAATAAATGATAGAGGTAGACTTAATTAGAAAAATGGTCCAAAACAAGACAACAAACTTAATAAAGAAAATGACAAAAGGAAGCCTTAAATGGTGCTAGTCACCAAATTTGTCACTTCCTTGTAACTTTGGGAATTCTTTGTCTAGTTTATATACTCCACGTGCTTTTTCTTGTGGTATGTCCTTCCTTCCACAATGTTGAGATCTTTCCCTAACCTCATAATTTTCCACTTAGGGATAAAAATAAATAACATGTCGATGAGACCAATGAAACAGTTAATATATATCCCACGTGCTATATTTCATATTAATTAGATCTGGTTCAAGCATTTAAGCATCCTTATGTGTCTTTGAGATTTTTCCATTCACACATTGACCAAAAAAAGAGAGAGACCAAGACTCCAAGAGAGAAAAACAATGGAAGAACTAGGAGTGAAGAGAAGGATAGTATTGGTTCCAGTTCCAGCACAAGGTCATGTAACTCCGATTATGCAACTCGGGAAGGCTCTTTACTCCAAGGGCTTCTCCATCACTGTTGTTCTCACACAGTATAATCGAGTTAGCTCATCCAAGGACTTCTCTGATTTTCATTTCCTCACCATCCCAGGCAGCTTGACCGAGTCTGATCTCAAAAACCTTGGACCATTCAAGTTTCTCTTCAAGCTCAATCAAATTTGCGAGGCAAGCTTCAAGCAATGTATTGGTCAACTATTGCAGGAGCAAGGTAATGATATCGCTTGTGTCGTCTACGATGAGTACATGTACTTCTCCCAAGCTGCAGTTAAAGAGTTTCAACTTCCTAGCGTCCTCTTCAGCACGACAAGTGCTACTGCCTTTGTCTGTCGCTCTGTTTTGTCTAGAGTCAACGCAGAGTCATTCTTGCTTGACATGAAAGGTACTCAAGATTTTTTAGCTTGTTAACTCAAACTTTAAAAGTGCATTTAGGTATATAAACCAATCCAAATGCTGTTGTTTGCTTTGCAGATCCCAAAGTGTCAGACAAGGAATTTCCAGGGTTGCATCCGCTAAGGTACAAGGACCTGCCAACTTCAGCATTTGGGCCATTAGAGAGTATACTCAAGGTTTACAGTGAGACTGTCAACATTCGAACAGCTTCGGCAGTTATCATCAACTCAACAAGCTGTCTAGAGAGCTCATCTTTGGCATGGTTACAAAAACAACTGCAAGTTCCAGTGTATCCTATAGGCCCACTTCACATTGCAGCTTCAGCGCCTTCTAGTTTACTTGAAGAGGACAGGAGTTGCCTTGAGTGGTTGAACAAGCAAAAAATAGGCTCAGTGATTTACATAAGTTTGGGAAGCTTGGCTCTAATGGAAACTAAAGACATGTTGGAGATGGCTTGGGGTTTACGTAATAGCAACCAACCTTTCTTATGGGTGATCCGACCGGGTTCTATTCCCGGCTCGGAATGGACAGAGTCTTTACCGGAGGAATTCAGTAGGTTGGTTTCAGAAAGAGGTTACATTGTGAAATGGGCACCACAGATAGAAGTTCTCAGACATCCTGCAGTGGGAGGGTTTTGGAGTCACTGCGGATGGAACTCGACCCTAGAGAGCATCGGGGAAGGAGTTCCGATGATCTGTAGGCCTTTTACGGGAGATCAGAAAGTCAATGCGAGGTACTTAGAGAGAGTTTGGAGAATTGGGGTTCAATTGGAAGGAGAGCTGGATAAAGGAACAGTGGAGAGAGCTGTAGAGAGATTGATTATGGATGAAGAAGGAGCAGAAATGAGGAAGAGAGTTATCAACTTGAAAGAGAAGCTTCAAGCCTCTGTCAAGAGTAGAGGTTCCTCATTCAGCTCATTAGACAACTTTGTCAATTCCTTAAAAATGATGAATTTCATGTAGTCCCTGTTTTGAAGTCAAAACTGTATCAGAAGAGATTCTTTATAATCATCATGAATCAAATGGCATAAAAGGAGATGGTTTCTATTTTTAGAGTAATGTTTTGGCAGTTGTATCTAAAAATAAAAGAGTTTCTGCATTTATAGACAAAATCATTGTTCACATGATAAGAGATAAAGAGCTTGGGCTTCTCCATTACAGTTGCTGAGGCCACGTTTCAACCACTTGAAACTTTCATTTAGGTTACTTTAATAATATTTCACTGTCACCAAACTAAACAGCTCAACTAAGTCCCATGAAAAGACTGGCGCATTGGAAATTTCAAGGACAGTTTGAGTCAGTTGTTGTAAGTTTAGGAAGGGTAGAGGAGACACGAGTGACCCACAAAGAAGTAATATGAAGATAACGTTAGAGAAACATCTTTTGAATGAAACAAAACAGAGAGGTGAAAAGTGATCTTCTAATGGCGACTCTACATTGGTCACAGAAATATTCTATGGATTCTCATCTAGTTTGCAGATTTAAAGATCTTAACAGATTATTTACCAAATGAAAACTATATGGCTAAAAGGCTAAAACTACTAACTCATTGTGGGCAAAGAAACACGAGCTTATGGTTGAAATGTCACTTTCTTCCTTGTGGTTGGGAGTTAATTGGTGTATGACCATCCAACACAATCAAAAGATACTTTTCTTAAGAAAGAGAAAAACTATTTTAATAGAAGAAAATGATAAATGAAAGAGATATTTATCAAAGTGAGGAGACATGAGACCTGATGCTATCTTCATTATCCAAAGAAAGAAACAATTAACATAACCGAACAAACATGTGACGCTGTCTTGAATTTAAGAAGACTACAAGCGATGAGCAAAAGAAGGCTTTATTACCTCATAAAGAATGGAGACAGTAGGAAACTAAATCATTCATAGAAGGCTTCATCCTCCAACAATACCAAGCTTCCCAGTGATTTTCTCGAAATCATTTTCTATACAAAGGCAATAAAGACTTGTGTGGAAAACATGGAGAATTAAAAGTCACAACAACCTCATGAAGTGGGAAAATAAACCATAAGCCAAGAACCTGTAACAAGAATCAATTAAGATCAACTACTTGCAAAGACAGAGTAAATATATAACAACACCAAACTAGGATTTGACCATAACACTCTACCAAGAAAATTGTAACACTTTGCTAGTAACATGAACAAACATCAAAGAATAAGAATCTCAAAGAAGAAGACGAAAACAAGCTCACCAGTATCTCTCTGTAGAGCAAATTATAGACCTTTAAGATCCATTTACTTGTCATTCACGTCACCACCACCAACAGAAGGATATGTCACCATTGTTCCAAACTTATTCTGCTGCATCATATATTGGTTTGATTCATTGCCATGGTTACTATACTGTTGATAATATCCTTGCATACCCATTTGATTCCCATAGCCTGGAATAGGCACCATCGACGGAACCGGAACCGGAACCCCCAACTTTCCGTTACTTCCTCCGCCGTCTTGAAAGCTCTGTGGAGGAACCGGCGTTGAAGAGAAGAGCTGATCCGACGACGAATAAGGATCTTCTTCCGTCGTCAATCCTTGAATCCGTTTAAGGTAAAGCCTATATTTCTGCAAATGAGACGCAACGTTCTCACGAGTAAGTCCTTCCACGTTCATCAGCTGCATAATCGTCTTCGGCACTGCGTTTTTAATCCCTAGATGAGCCACAACGTCCACAAATCTCTTGTGTAGCTGCGGTGTCCACACTAAACGCGGTCGTTTCGATGTCTTCCCAGACGCGTCTTCAGGCCCGGAGTCTCCTTCCTCCGCCGTGGAATCCTCCACCGCCGCTGCTTCACCACCATCCGATTTCTTCTGTTTCTTCGGATCTGATCCTGGAACACTCGATTCAACTCGATCCACGACCTCCTCCATCACAGACGAAGCATTGGTACTGCTTCTCAACGAAGAGAGCGTGATTTGCGACGCGCGATTGACGTCGTGAATTGTACGGCTTCGTTCTGGGATCATGCTGAAAGCTAACGCGAGAATCGACGGGACTAGATATTGAGATAACGGAGTCAAATCATCTCCGTTGGGTAAACCAATTTCCCATTCCGGAATCCTATATTCATCGCCGCCGCCGGCGTCTTCTCCGTCGTCGTCACCGTAATCGCTCACCATAACTTCCTTCCCCATGTTTCACACACTCTTCGTTTTCATAACTTTCATAACGGTTTCAAATCCTTTAAAGCTCAACAACATGTGGAAAAATATCGGATCAGAGATCGGAGAAGGTGACCGGAAAATTCGTAGAGCCTAGTTTTTTTTCTTTTTAAAAAAAGAAAAAGTGCAAATATCCGCCAACGTGGCCTAGCGAGCTAGATAATCTAAAATATCTTTTACCCGCATCAAAGTCTACTCGCTCTGTCTAAGTGACACGTGTGTAATCAACCAACTTATCTCCAGCCACGTCATTAGTGCATGGTTCTAGAATGTAGACAAAAGGCACGACGGTTTAGGCAGATAGTTGCAATTACAACTAGTAACAAGTGACCCTTTAACGTGGCTAAGTGGGCCAAAAAGAGTTCAATACCGGTGGGTTTGGGCTACGAAAAGAGTTCAATTTTTAAAACAATTATTAAATTTAAAAAATTTCTCTATAAATTAATATTTGTTTAAATTAACAAAATTTCGCAATTCTAATATTATTAATTTATAAAAGTTTTACTGTATCCGCAAACCATACACCACTGCATCGGAACTCAACATTCGCTGTCTGAGTTTAGGGTTAAACAGCAACACATAAAATACACGTTATTTTATAATGAAAAAGAACAATAACGGCCTAAACTACATTTCCTATAATGAAAAATACACGTTATTTTATTTTACGTACTTTACTTTTAAACTACTACTAGCATTTGGCCCCTACTATGCAGGGACAACATTGTTTTAAATTATATCTGCTACAACTCTTAACTAAGATTTTTAAAATAAAGCAGACAGCATAAATATACAACAAATTTATTATCA
>Ga0041059_1002086_pt1 | contig 15274 bp, 17 predicted proteins | sample AraColnosormetaG_FD_56232 | JGI IMG/M metagenome (GOLD analysis project Ga0041059, IMG submission 56232) | Arabidopsis roots microbial communities from North Carolina, USA - Col MF nosort | ecosystem: Host-associated > Plants > Roots > Unclassified | place: USA: North Carolina | collected...
TTTTTTTTTTTTTTTTTTGAACTTTCAATTTTGAAAAATGCATTTGCAATTTACTAAAATTAGTAACTTTATGGATTTGGTGTTTGCAGGAAGTGTACTAAACGCTGGAGGTAGTGTACCGTTCGAGGACGCTAAGTCATCGGATTGGGCTGATATGATTGATGGTTTTCAGCGATCAGCGTTAGCGTCGCGTTTGGGAATTCCAATTATCTATGGCACTGACGCTGTCCACGGCAACAATAATGTCTACGGCGCCACTGTCTTCCCTCACAACATTGGCCTCGGAGCCACCAGGTTTATTCTCGATTTACCATAAGCAAACTAGAAGTGTGCTCTTAAAGCTTTGTTCTGTTACTGGTCTATCTGATGGAAACTTACCTTACCGAAGCTACTTAGTTGATTCAGGTCTAGTTTAAATTTCTGAGCTTGCTTCTTAAAACAAAGTAGAAGTAGTATTGCAGTGGCTATGGATGAGTAGAATCTGTTTGTGTTCAAGATTGGTGCTTCTATTGCAGCCATGCTGTGTTTGGCCGCTATTAATGTGAAAACAGTAGTAGTTATTGTGGTAACTCTGTAGAGACGCAGATTTGGTCAGAAGAATTGGAGCAGCAACTGCACTTGAAGTAAGAGCGAGCGGGGTTCATTGGGCATTTTCTCCTTGCGTGGCCGTAAGTTCGTTCCTTTTTATAATTTAACAACTGAAATTGAACGAAATGATTTGTAAATATTGAATGTGAAAGTTGTTGTTTTGTCTTTGTGCAGGTTTTGAGAGATCCGAGGTGGGGAAGATGCTATGAGAGTTATGGAGAAGATCCTGAACTTGTCTGTGAGATGACTTCTCTTGTCTCGGGCCTACAAGGTGTGCCACCAGAAGAACACCCAAATGGTTATCCTTTTGTTGCAGGAAGGTATCATATGAATCAGTACACTGTAAACTTATTTGGGACATTAATAGGTTTGATGTCATTTCTCATGGATTTGTTTATTGGGGTTATAGAAACAACGTCGTCGCGTGTGTCAAACACTTTGTTGGAGATGGTGGTACTGACAAGGGCATAAATGAAGGGAACACCATCGCTTCATATGAAGAATTAGAGAAGATACATATTCCTCCTTATCTGAAGTGTCTTGCTCAGGGAGTTTCCACGGTTATGGCGTCTTACTCCAGTTGGAATGGAACTAGACTGCACGCCGACCGTTTTCTCTTGACAGAAATTCTAAAGGAAAAACTTGGTTTCAAGGTTCGTGTAAATTTAATTGAATAGAAAGAAAAATAAGCTAGAGGTGTATGCATTAAGCTAGTTTGCTTGTATATGTTACTAGGGATTTCTAGTCTCAGACTGGGAAGGTTTGGACCGGCTTAGTGAGCCTCAGGGATCAAACTACCGCTACTGCATTAAAACTGCGGTTAATGCTGGCATTGACATGGTAGAGTGTGAACCCCGTACACAAAATATTTCAGCTTAGTAAATGATTTTCATCATCTCGGATGATTGAAGAAGCGAAGATTATATAATCCATGTTGCAGGTTATGGTACCATTTAAGTACGAACAGTTCATACAGGACATGACAGATCTGGTAGAGTCAGGGGAAATACCAATGGCTCGGATCAATGATGCTGTTGAAAGAATACTCAGAGTGAAATTTGTCGCTGGTCTTTTTGGACATCCTCTCACAGATCGATCTTTGTTGCCTACTGTTGGTTGCAAGGTGAGCTCTCTTGTACTGAAGGCCATTAGACCAGAGTGCTACCCCTATTCTAAGATTTTTTCATGTGTGCAGGAACATAGAGAATTGGCGCAGGAAGCAGTTAGAAAGTCGTTAGTTCTGCTAAAGAGTGGCAAAAATGCTGATAAACCGTTTCTGCCACTAGATCGCAACGCTAAGAGGATTCTAGTCACTGGAACTCACGCAGATGATCTTGGATATCAGTGCGGAGGATGGACAAAGACATGGTTCGGTCTAAGCGGCAGGATCACAATTGGTAATTAAAACGATTGCTAGCAGAGGCTAATAGATGCTGTTGAAAAGTTAATCAGTATGAATCCATCTTTGTCTGCAAATGTAGGCACTACACTTTTGGACGCCATAAAAGAAGCAGTTGGAGACGAAACCGAAGTAATCTATGAGAAAACTCCATCAAAGGAAACCTTAGCCTCAAGTGAAGGATTCTCTTACGCCATTGTTGCAGTCGGGGAACCGCCCTATGCAGAGACGATGGGGGATAACTCGGAACTCAGAATACCTTTTAATGGTACTGACATTGTCACCGCAGTTGCAGAGATAATCCCGACTCTGGTGATATTGATCTCAGGACGACCTGTGGTTTTGGAGCCGACGGTTCTTGAAAAGACAGAGGCTCTGGTTGCTGCTTGGCTGCCTGGAACAGAAGGGCAAGGGGTGGCTGACGTTGTTTTTGGAGATTATGACTTCAAGGGGAAGTTGCCAGTGAGCTGGTTCAAACACGTTGAGCATTTGCCACTAGATGCTCATGCCAATTCTTATGACCCATTGTTCCCGTTTGGTTTCGGTCTCAATTCAAAACCAGTGTAACTTCACTGGTCTGATTGATGTACAGGAACATCGGGGAATTATGTTATGACATATATTACACGCAATGTCGTATTTGTATAAGCAAACCATGCAAAAACAATGTATTGTTGATGTGCTTTTATGAGGAAAATATATGAGAAGGAAAACAAACATTGGTGTTGATGTGATATACGGACTTATCTATAGACTGAAGTAACAAATACATTAGTTGCTAATTTGCTAATTACAACATAATATTCATGAGTTAACACAAATGTCAGATCAAACTAATTCTTCAGCCTACTCTTCCCGGATTTGCTAGTCTTATGGCTCTTTACCGGACTCAGATAGAATCTAAACATACTCTTCTCAAGGTTTTCTTGGCTGCACGTACCAACATTTGCGTTTCTCTGGAGAAGATGATGATTTTGTTTGCCTTCAATGCCATTAACCAATCCATCACAAGAGTTTCTTCCAGCCTCAACACTGTTAATAGATCCATGAAACAGACCATCACAAGAGCTTCTTCCACCTTCAAAGCCACTGACAATGTTAGCACCACTACGCACGCCATCGCAAGACTTTCTCGCACTTACACTATAGCTTTTCAAAAGCTTCTCACTAACACCAACATTGGTTTCTCCTTTACCTACTCTCCTAAGCTTTAACAGAGATTCAGCCAAAGAACCCTCAACCGCATTTCCTTCAAGTTTCAAAATTTGCTCAGTCTTTATCTCGTTCTTCGCCTCGTTTTTCCTCTGTATCAATCCCCAAATGTTCCATCCCTTTGGCCATTTCTTTCTAGGTTTCTTTAACTCAACACTATCCTGCTTCTTCCCCTCACCACCAGCAGCAATACAAATCTTTCCTTTAGAAACTAATTCTTTACTCTCTGGTTTGACATTTTTAATCGAATACCAATTCGAATCCCTAAGTTCCTTCTCTGTAACCAATAACTTAGCACCATGAAACAAACCTACAGTTTCAGGTGATACCTTTGCATTCGATATACCTCTCAATTCATCAACCTCAAGCAATCCTTGTCTCTTAATCGAAACCGACCGATCAAAACTCCTTCTCCGACGAGAATCCGAGTAATAGTTCTTCGTTTGAACCGTCCCACCTGGACTCTTCTCCTTCTCCTCTACTTCTTCTTCTTCAACACCACATTTAGCTTTAGCATCTTCCGTCACAGTAGACAATGTCGTAAGCTTGTGATATGATTTTTCAATCAAGCAACCATCCCATGAAGACCTAGGTTTCTCAAACGAGATCCTACCTCCATCAAAAGACAATCTAGGATCCACATCAGAAGAGTGACGACCATTCACAATTCCGGCGAATCTGGAATCTGATTTTTCGTCATTTCTCTTATTCAATGTAAAATTCTTCAATCTCCTGCTCAAAACCGATGCTATTTCCTTCAAATCTTTGCCATTGTTCTTCTTAATCTGGTTTCTCCAATCTAGATCTATGAACTCCTTCATCGTCTTGTTCTCTTCGACGATCTTCCTCGGCTTGCCTTCATCAAAACCTTTTATATCTTCTCCATCGTAGTAATCTTCTTCTTCTTCTTCCTCTTCTTCCTCCTCTTTTAAATCTGGAACCAGAGGCTTTCGAATCGAACTATCCACCCGTTCTTCGTCATCATCGACAAACAAGTCCAGGAGAGAGCTTGCGCTTGACCTAACGTCACATGATCTCCGTCGCGGCTGATCCGAAACGGAGACTGATGCGTTACGAACGGAGTATGATCGAATACGACGGAGCTCGGGAGTCTGAACGGCGGCGAGAGAAGAAGACTGAGCTTCTATTGTTACGAGACGTTCACGAAGACAGGAAGCGCAGAAACCGCTGGTTGGTTTAGCGGAAGGGTGACGGTGGCATGAGGAGGAGGAACGACGGCGATTGGTTTGTTTGACGTTAGCCATGGCTGACGAATAGTTCGTTTGATTTGCTTGCGTGCGGCGGTGACTTAAGAGAGAGTGTGTGTGAGAGTGTCTTGATGATAGTGTAAGTGTTGTTTGTAGGGTCAATTATGGAAATTTCACTTAAACCCTTTCTTCAATTTTCTATTTGTTCAGTATTTTTCTCTTGTATTAATTTTTATAAATAGTACAATTTTAAGTTTTCTTCACAAAAGTAATATTCAAAATTATTTTGGACATAAATAATACCTAAACAATTATTTTATTTTAAATTATTAAAATTAAAAAATTATAAAATACACAAATTCATCGCCAAATATTTCCGACAATATTTTTTCGAAAAAAAAATTTTTGTCCACAAAATATTTGAGTGCTATTGTTGTCATTTTTCCTTTATTTTTCTAGGTCACATCATTCTTTTGGGTATTTTTGTCAAAGATCTAATGTAAATTATCCATAACACTCTATAGTTAGTAAAAAAGTTCGTAAAAAATATTATTTACAAAAATAATCTTATATGAATACTCAAAAATTATGGTTTAATTACAATTTACATGCGTATCATAATTTTAATATAATAACATCATATTGAAGCAAATATTCGTAGAATTTACTTAAGTTTTTTTATATGAAAAGTATAAGTACCGTATATCTAGCCATTTTTCGTTAAAGAAAATGTGTTGTTTTTTGTTTTTGTATTGGATTGAATGGTAGCTATTATAATAGCGGTACAACTTTAACAGTTACCAATCACAATAACTTTATCAAAAGCGTTACAAAAAGTTTTACTCTCAGTTTTTTTATACAGATTTAGATTTATTATACAGCTTATTTTAACAGCTTTGCATTATTCCGATAAAACTAATAGCTAAAAAACTCGTACAACTTATAGTTACCAATCACATCCATTACCTTTTCTTACTTAATTATCGTAACAATAGAAAATGTGTTAATTTTGTATAACTGTCAATCAACAAATAAGTTAACACTTAACATAGCCCACCGTCAATATTTGGCCGTTTCTATGTGTCAACTCTTTGGATTCCATTCTAAATAGATAGGTCAAAGTCAACTTTTTCTATTTCATTGATTGAATATGTTTATCAGCAAATGAAATCTTGGTTTAATAATTGGATGATTTTGTTTTAATAATTCGTGTATGATATGCATAATTTGAATAATTGCGAATTTTAAAAGGAATCTATGGAGAATACGACTACAGTTAAAGTGACCAACACGAGTAACATAGAGATTCGGATCTACGACAAGTTCCCAAGAGAAGAAACTGTGTTCTTCAAAAAACATTAGTAAGTCCCGAAGCCAAGACAGTGTTTATTATATTTACTGTTTACCATTTTATACTTTTCTCTTTTTGTCGATATATACAGATTTACTGTGATTATTTTCATTTTCTGATAAAGATTGGAATCTTCCACGTGTTTACCCCAGATACAGTGACTGACAATTATTTTATTTTATTTTTTCCAAGGCATAATGAGAGTAAGATATTAGAAAAGATAAGGAATGCTCCTAAGAATTTCTGTTCAAACAACAAAGATTTTTTGGATAAATATGCACTAATACTTGTATATTTGGCACAACAACACGGTATTAAAGTCTAAACATTTTTATTTAATTATTTATGACATCTAAATTTTGAAAAAAAAAAGTTGTTTTACATATAATATTGGCTTTATTTCCAATTTAGCTCCTAACTTTCTATTTTCTCTCACAAAAGAGAAACCAAACAAGGTTTTGATTAATTTGTTTAGCTAAAAATAAATAAACTGCATTATACACTTCAAATCGTGCTAATTAGGAAGCCCAAATCATATGGAGGACGAGCCACTTTTACCACTTATGGGCCTGTTATTAGTGGCCCAAGACGAGACGGATGTCGGATCATGCGATTTGGCTGTTGCAATCCATAGACACCACCGAGCGAGCATCTTCTTCTTCTTCTTCGCTAACCGGAGTAATCGTAAGCAGCTTCGACTGGTGAAAATGTGTTACTCTCTCTCTATACAATCTTCAATTGACTTCCATAATCGAAACGCTCTAAAAATCCATGGAGATCGAGCAATTTTGACTTCGAACTTACCTACACTCAGGAGGATTCCGTTTTTGCCGGAGCGAGATCGCCGGAGAAAGTTGGTCCTCTGTACCGGGAGAGTCGTAAACTCATTGAAATTCACCGGAAACACTTCCGTCGATCTATGTGGTATTCCTCGTCATCGATTAAGAGTTTCTTGCAGCGATGCTCGCCGTACACCGGAAGAAACGGCGGCGGAGTTGACGGCGCAACCCAATTTTTCAGAATTTATAACGTCGGAGAGAGTCAAAGTGGTTGCGATGCTCGCGCTTGCTTTGGCGCTATGCAATGCGGATCGTGTTGTGATGTCCGTTGCGATTGTTCCTCTTTCGCTTTCTCGTGGATGGAGCAAATCATTTTCCGGTATCGTTCAGGTTATTCTTTCTCATTGATCGTTTGGGGAATTTTAGTATTAAGTCGTTCTACTGTATATCATTAATCATTGTTCTCGTTCGTCTCATAGTTTCTTGAATGTTTCTTTGGTAGTCATCGTTTCTATGGGGATACTTAATTTCTCCAATTGCTGGTGGAACTTTGGTGGACCGTTATGGTGGTAAAGTAGTCATGGCGTGGGGTGTGGCTTTGTGGTCGTTGGCAACTTTTCTTACCCCTTGGGCGGCTGATAGTTCTTTGTGGGCTCTTCTTGCTGCAAGAGCGATGGTTGGGGTTGCTGAAGGAGTGGCTCTTCCTTGTATGAACAACATGGTTGCGAGGTAGTGATGCTTTGTATTTTATTACTGCTTCAAATGTGATAAAGAGACACACACATGATCTGGTTACTGAAGTTTATTGGGTTCTTAGTGATAGTACTTTTGATGTAGATGGTTTCCCCCAACAGAACGTTCTAGGGCGGTTGGTATTGCAATGGCAGGGTTTCAGCTTGGGAATGTTGTAGGACTCATGTTGTCTCCTATTCTTATGTCTCAAGGAGGTATATATGGCCCATTTGTAATTTTTGGACTATCGGGGTTCCTTTGGTTGCTCGTGTGGCTCTCTGCAACGTCAAGTGCACCAGATCGACATCCTCAGATTACAAAGTCTGAACTTGAGTATATAAAGCAAAAGAAGCAAATATCTACTATGGAGAACAAACGAATTAGCACAAGTGGAATACCTCCTTTTGGACGCCTTCTCTCCAAGATGCCGACTTGGGCTGTTATAGTTGCAAATTCCATGCATAGCTGGGTATGTATACAGATTCCTCTCAATACAACTCTTTCATTCTTGTTACTATGAGGATTTCTTGTGGAAGGGAAATTGTTAGTACCAACTACTGTGACTTACAGTTATGATCAGGTGTTATCCTATTTGTTGGAATTCTTTGAACTGACTTAATGACTTATTTCCAGGGTTTCTTTGTGATTCTTTCATGGATGCCCATATACTTCAATTCAGTAAGGCCCTAGTACCAACATGTTCTTAATATAATCTTGTTCGTTTTAGTTCTCTTAAGAAATTTATAAGAATATTGTACCGCAGGTATATCATGTGAACCTCAAACAAGCTGCTTGGTTTAGTGCCGTTCCATGGAGTATGATGGCTTTCACAGGATACATTGCTGGTTTTTGGTCGGATTTGTTGATACGGCGTGGTACAAGCATCACCTTAACGCGAAAAATCATGCAGGTGCGTGATGTGTCACAAGATTTCATTCAATCAAGAGCTCTCTCAGACTGAAGAGTTCTGTAAACATATCCGAAAGATGTTGAAGCCTGATGCAATGAAATCTGGTGCATTCAGCATTCTTTTTCTTTTGCTGACTGGGGGATTTCATTTCTTGTTTGGCAGTCCATTGGTTTCATTGGTCCTGGAATTGCTCTCATTGGTCTAACGACGGCAAAACAACCTTTAGTGGCATCAGCCTGGCTTAGTTTAGCCGTTGGGCTTAAATCATTCAGCCATTTGGGGTTTCTTATTAATCTTCAGGTACCCAAGCGTGTGATTCATACCTAACCCAATACAAATGATGAGTATCTTTAACATTTATTCCCACTTGTTTCAGGAAATTGCTCCCGAATATTCCGGTGTTCTACATGGTATGCTTTCTAATTCTCCTTTAATAGACATTGGTTTCCAGAGTTTCCTATTGTTTTATCAAACACATATAGCTAATTTGTACCATCTGAGAAGGAATAAGCCTTAGACTCAATCAAATTTTTGTTGGGAATCTGGAAACATTTTTCCAAAAATCTCTAACCGTTTCTGCGCTGTTTTAGGAATGTGTCTTACTGCTGGGACATTAGCTGCGATAGTTGGCACAGTTGGAGCTGGTTTCTTTGTAGAACTATTGGGCTCCTTCCAGGGATTCATCCTTCTTACAGCAATATTGTATCTCCTTTCTGCTCTCTTTTACAACATATACGCAACTGGAGAAAGAGTAGATTTTGACACAACAGGTCCGTCCCTTCTCTTTTCTTGGGTTATGTTGTTTGCTTTACCTGTTCAGTTTCATTCATTTTGAATCAATGTTTTGCATAATTCTAATGGTATATATATGCTGGTCTTCTTAGCAGCTTGAAGGTGACCACAAAGTCACTTAATAGGTGGATCAGCTAGTAAAGAAGTTGCAACTCTATATAGAATCAGCTTTTGCTCTCCAAGTAAATACCAGGAACAAGACCTCGGCTTTGTACAGAAACTAGAATTTCTTCGTCTCGATGGTTCTCTCCTTGATAAATAAATGAAAAAATGTAGCAAGTTATCTATGTTCAATGTCGTGAATCGCCTTAGAGAAGATAATGAAAACAATGTTGACGTAGTATTTGTTTGTTATACGGTTCAATGGTATAGAGACACGAAGACTTTCATCAAATATTGTAATAGTTTTAGACTGAAAAACAGATTAAGGGCGGGCACAGAAGCAGAGAAAAGTGAAGTTACAGGTGCAGATCCGTGATTTGGGACCTTGAGGTTCTCGCACTTCTCTACCTCGTGATTTGCATACACACGTGTTCGTGCACCTCAGTCCTGGTAATAATTTCCCACTCTAGTCCTCTCATTACCGTATTGATACGTAAGCGAGCCACTACGTTTGGCTTTTTACTCAAATTGGTTACCTTTTTAATTCCTTTCGTTGCCAAAAGTTCAATTAAATTCCTTACAAATTACTTATTTTCTTTTGATGAATGTCCACATTGCGGTTACCAATATTTATTTCTAATTAAATTCTTAGAAAATGATCAATGGTCCCAAAATACGAAAACAATGGTGTTCTTTTTACATTGAAAATAATATTAAGGGTGTTGCTAACTAAAAAACAAATAGATGTGGGGGCTGCTTGTTAGATATTTTCAACAAAAAATACAAAAATGTTCTTCGGAGCTTCCTCTGACACACAAAAACTTCACTTCACTCTCTCTTTTCTTGTGATCCTCACATTTTCAATCACTAAATCAAATCGCCAAAACAAAAACAGAAAATCAAATATAAAACAATGAAAATTACGTTTCTGTCATTCACCTTCTGAAAAATATCTTACGCTTCTTTTTTAGTATATACTGATTCTCCGTAGTATCTTCTCCCTTATTAAGCTCTGAAGTGTTGGCTCATCTCTTTCCAGATTCCGGCTTCGAAATTTGGTAATTGCTCCATAATCTTCGGCACTACCTTGGTGAAATTGTATTCGAGTTTCACTATGATTTTGATTTTATTCGTGTTTAAGCAATTTTTGAATACTGTGGTTGTTTTAGGGAGATAAGCGATGGCAAACGCCAATGGAAAAGCTGCGACTAGTTTACCGGAGAAAATCTCGGCTAAGGCGAATCCGGAGGCCGATGATGCTACGGAGATCGCTGGGAATATCGTCTACCACGCCAAGTACAGTCCACATTTCTCTCCATTGAAGTTCGGGCCTGAGCAAGCTCTCTACGCTACCGCAGAGAGTCTTCGCGATCGTCTCATTCAGGTAACCAAGTAATTTCTGGACTGTTTCATAAGTTCCGTTTGATGAAGATATGCTGGTATAGAAATTTATGGTTTTCCGTGGTTATATCCATCTCAATTTGCAGTTGTAGGAGCTAATCTATATGTGTGTGTGAATGTGTTCTTTGTGTTTATGTGAGAGTGATATAAAATTTGGGTTGTGTTGCAGCTGTGGAATGAGACTTATGTTCATTTTAACAAAGTTGATCCAAAACAAACTTATTACTTGTCAATGGAGTATCTCCAAGGTCGTGCTTTGACCAATGCCATTGGGAATTTGAACCTTCAAGGTCCATATGCTGATGCACTGCGTACGCTGGGTTATGAGCTTGAGGAGATAGCTGAGCAGGTACATTTTAAGTTACCATTTTTCTCTTTGAAGACTTGGGACCTAAATAAATTATTTTTTGATCTCTCCATGTTTGCTTGTAGGAGAAAGATGCAGCTCTAGGAAATGGTGGGTTAGGGAGACTTGCCTCGTGTTTCTTGGATTCGATGGCCACCCTAAATCTGCCTGCTTGGGGTTATGGTTTGAGGTACAGACATGGGTTGTTTAAGCAAATAATCACAAAGAAAGGTCAAGAAGAGATTCCAGAGGACTGGCTTGAGGTGATGATTGTCAGTGTGGTGATTTCAACTTATGGTTTTCTGAGAACTGTAACTCATCCTCTATTAATGGGAATTTGCAGAAATTCAGCCCATGGGAAATTGTGAGGCACGACGTGGTATTCCCTGTCAGATTTTTCGGCAAGGTGCAAGTAAATCCGGATGGATCGTAAGTATTATTGTTGGAACTTACATGACTTAACATACGTCTGTACTTGAAATTTCTGTGCATATATACACTAGTGAGTTTTGCTACGTTGTTCTCTGACTTTTCATCGACCTTGCTATTAAGCATTGTAGTGGATCAATTGACTATTTTGCAGAAGGAAATGGGTAGATGGTGATGTTGTACAAGCTCTTGCTTATGACGTGCCAATCCCGGGATATGGCACAAAGAACACAATCAGTCTCCGTCTCTGGGAAGCAAAAGCTAGAGCTGAGGATCTTGATCTTTTTCAGTTCAACGAAGGAGAATATGAATTGGCTGCACAGCTTCATTCTCGAGCTCAACAGGTTATGACACGTCATCTTTACCTACTGCTCCATCTTCTTTTGCTTTGTGGCTTTTTGTTTCTCTCTAACAATGTAGCTATATATATGTGCAGATTTGCACTGTTTTATATCCAGGAGATGCTACCGAGAATGGGAAGTTATTACGGTTAAAACAGCAGTTCTTTCTCTGCAGTGCTTCGCTTCAGGTTTGTCAAATTGGTTTTAGGTTCCTTTCATGTTCTTCATTTTTCTTAAGCCATAATGTATTGATTAACTTAGGACTCTCTGATGGATGTCATGGACTGTAAATTTAAATAGCTGGAAAATAAAAATAAGAAAAATTTCAAATTGGCATGTTAATTAGAAAGAGAATCCAAAAAAACTACTACAAGTAAATTTACCTTCGATTGAGTCATAATTTTTTATATTTCCTCTTCACAATATGGAAATCCATTGCAGGATATTATATCAAGATTTCACGAGAGGAGCACCACTGAAGGCAGCCGGAAATGGTCAGAGTTTCCAAGTAAAGTTGCTGTTCAAATGAATGACACACACCCAACTCTTGCAATACCTGAGCTCATGCGATTGCTAATGGATGACAATGGACTTGGATGGGATGAGGCTTGGGATGTGACATCAAAGTAAAATATTTATGCATGAACCTTTCAATATTTCCCAACAAAGTTTTCACACTTTTCTGTTGGGACTTATTTATATGGTTTACAGGACCGTTGCTTACACCAATCACACTGTCCTTCCTGAAGCGTTGGAGAAATGGTCACAATCTTTGATGTGGAAGCTTCTTCCTCGTCATATGGAAATAATAGAAGAGATTGACAAGAGGGTATTTTGCTGATCATTCTAAGGATTTGTTTTTATCATATGGTGCAATAATAAAATATATACCATTCTGCAGTTTGTTCAAACCATTCGCGATACAAGAGTTGATCTGGAGGATAAGATTTCAAGTTTGAGCATCTTAGATAACAATCCACAAAAGCCTGTGGTGAGAATGGCTAACTTATGTGTTGTATCCTCGCATACGGTAAGTGGTCCCACTGTCAAAGTTATGTTATATTGTTTCTTCCCATGTAGTCTTGGTTTCAAGTACTCATTATGAGGGCCTTTTTGCAGGTGAATGGCGTTGCTCAGTTACACAGTGATATCTTGAAGGCTGAGTTATTCGCAGACTATGTCTCTATATGGCCAAACAAGTTTCAAAACAAGACTAATGGCATCACACCTCGAAGGTGGTTACGTTTCTGCAGCCCTGAGCTCAGTGATATAATCACAAAGTGGTTAAAGACTGACAAATGGATTACCGATCTTGACCTACTTACCGGTCTTCGCCAGGTCTGATTTTTTATTTATCTGATAACCAGATCTGCAATGGGTTTTTATCTTGTTATTCTGATGTTATCTTTTCTTCTTCTAGTTTGCGGACAATGAAGAACTCCAATCTGAATGGGCTTCTGCAAAGACAGCCAATAAGAAACGTTTGGCTCAATATATAGAGCGTGTGACTGGTGTGAGTATCGATCCAACAAGCTTATTTGACATACAAGTTAAGCGTATCCACGAATACAAGAGGCAGCTGATGAACATTCTTGGAGTAGTATACAGATTCAAGAAACTAAAGGTATACTTGGCTAACCCATCCATGTGGATTCCTAGTAGTTTTTCTATGTTTCCCCTTGCGTTAAATGTTATGGTAGACCTGTAAAAAAGTTTAGATACTTCAGCGTATTCCTTTCCTCCGGCTAAATTTTATCTTGAGTTTTTATACCTTAACCAAGGAAAAGGGCCTTAAACCACCACAATTCTAATATTAGGCGGCAATGCATGTATTTCTTGTGTGACATTCTCTTGTGCATCTGAATGTTACAGGAGATGAAGCCTGAGGAGAGGAAGAAAACAGTTCCTCGTACTGTCATGATTGGGGGTAAAGCATTTGCCACCTATACAAATGCAAAACGGATAGTGAAGCTGGTGAATGATGTTGGTGATGTTGTTAACAGCGATCCAGAGGTCAACGAATACCTAAAGGTAACTTAGAGGTGGCTAAGCGTGATGCTTGCTCACCTGAGATTGTTTTTGATCAGAAACTGTCAATATTACACATGTATGCATCTCTCAAGATGAACTAGGTTTCTTTTCGTGAAGTCTTATGCTACTCAAGCCTCCTTTCCGAGAGCGAAGCTTTCTTATTGAGCCAAGCCTGATGCAAATGCAATAAATCACTGTTCTCCTTTTATTTTCCGAACATAGCTTGAAGAAGTTTTAACTGGTTCTAACGCATTTGCTTCTCCAGGTGGTATTTGTTCCAAACTACAATGTCACTGTAGCGGAGATGCTAATACCCGGAAGTGAGCTATCTCAACACATCAGCACAGCAGGCATGGAGGCAAGTGGTACCAGCAATATGAAATTCGCTCTCAACGGTTGTCTTATTATAGGAACCCTTGATGGGGCTAATGTTGAGATAAGAGAGGAGGTTGGCGAAGAAAATTTCTTTCTTTTTGGTGCAACGGCCGATCAGGTCCCTCGACTGCGTAAAGAACGAGAAGACGGACTGGTATGTCACTCTCTCCTTTTCTCCCTTACATAAATTTTTGTCTCTGTGGAACAAATGCGAGCCACCATACCATGAAAGGCCTTATAATGAATCACCTATGCTTCTGGACTTTATCTGACATGAAACGTTTTTGTGCCTGTAAAAACTGATTAGTTCAAACCCGATCCTCGGTTCGAAGAGGCAAAGCAGTTTGTCAAAAGTGGAGTGTTTGGGAGCTACGATTATGGTCCACTCCTTGATTCTCTTGAGGGTAACACAGGTTTTGGACGTGGTGATTACTTCCTGGTTGGGTATGACTTCCCCAGCTACATGGACGCTCAGGCCAAAGTTGACGAAGCTTATAAGTAAGTCCATCTCTTAAACCCAACTTATCCATTCATAAGTTTCTTTTTTAGTTTATACAAAAACTGAACTGAAATGAATACTCAAGTTCTTTAATGTGAGTCATAATATGTTGTGACAGGGACCGGAAGGGGTGGCTGAAAATGTCGATATTGAGCACAGCCGGGTCAGGAAAGTTCAGCAGTGACCGTACAATAGCTCAGTATGCCAAAGAGATTTGGAACATTGAGGCTTGTCCTGTTCCCTAAGTCCTTATACCGTTCGCATAGACGCTACCTGCCTTTATAAAGGCATCTCCACATCCACGCAGCTCCAAAGTCGATATATATCATATAGATCTCATAAGAATATAACCAAAATAAAATAAATGATAAACCTTTTCGTATGTATATGTTTTTGATGTATGCAATATTTTGATTTTGTTCAAAGAAAACGTTATGTAAAATGCTATATGAATGAATGAATTTGGGTTAGTGATTTCTCTTTGTCCCGATCAAATTCACTCAGCTCATTCAAACTTTCTTTTTGTGTATTGTGATTTTCATTTTCTTATTACACAGTTTGATTAGGTGAATTTGTGTTACACATTTGAATATCCTACTATATTATTTGGGAAGTACATTTTAAATGTAACCTTAATTTTTGTAAGTAATTGCATAGGTATGCCATTAGAAATAAAAATTTAAAGAGTAAATTAATTTATCTCTTTGAGGATTAAAAAGTCAAATACTAATTTAATTAATTAAATTTAATTAAAAACGAAATACATTATTAATTTCCAA
>Ga0041059_1002087_pt1 | contig 15271 bp, 7 predicted proteins | sample AraColnosormetaG_FD_56232 | JGI IMG/M metagenome (GOLD analysis project Ga0041059, IMG submission 56232) | Arabidopsis roots microbial communities from North Carolina, USA - Col MF nosort | ecosystem: Host-associated > Plants > Roots > Unclassified | place: USA: North Carolina | collected 2013-09-02
TTACAAAACTTGATGGGTTAATTGGGTAAACCATTGAAACCATTAACCATTACAACCCAACTCATTTTACTCATCAAACCAATTGACTCATCAACTCATTTTACTCATCAAACCAATTGACTCATCAACTCATTTTACTCATCAAACCAATTGACTCATCAACTCATTTGACTCATCAACTCATTTGAGTCAAAATTTTGAACTCATTAGAGTTTACGGATTGAGTTGAGTTGACTTGATCCATGAATTTTGATCCATTTTGACACCCTTAATGTTGATGCATAATTTGATGATATTTTTGGATTTATTCTTTATTCAACTAAAATCTTCATTCACATAGATATAGTTTCAAAGGATTGTAGATACAACATTTAACTATTACGGTCATAACTTTAAAGGGTTTCTTAGTTTCGGCATTTTATTGTTTTATGTTATTTGTAATAAGTTTTTTTTTTCTACAAATTGAATTTATTTATTTTTTAAAAAAAAACAATTTATATACGTACCAATATAATTGTTGCATATTTTAGAAGCAGTAATCAATAACTATATATATATATACTCCCTATATATAGACTAATTGAGATATATATATATATATATATCTTCTTAACAAATTTCATTTTATTCTTTATAAAACAAAACAATATCTTTTTATAAGGTATTTTGAGACTAAGAAACAGTAGCTCTTTATTTATTACTTATTTTATAAAAAATCTACGTTGATATGTACTAGCTATGTTTCGGATCTACATATTAATTTAATTGGACATAGTTTCAACTCCTATTTTAATATAAAAGGAAAATTTTATCCACCCAAGAAATTGTATTTGGCAAAGGAAAATGTTCTGTGTCCCAAGAACAAAGCATATAGGTCGATGCAAAAAGTTCCCGTTGTTTAAAGAGAGCACCATCTTTGACTCCCAAAAAGTTTTAGGAACTCAAAAAAGCCTTTTTGTAATTTGTATTTATTTTTCCACTACTTTTTATATAAAGATTTTACAAAACTTGGAAGTACAAATTACTCGTAAACAAAATTAAAGCCAAGAAAAGTAATACGAAGAATTAAACGTAATTTAGTGTACACCCGAGAGAAGTCAAAATGTGATATCGAACAATATATTGGCACTAAATCTAACCTCTATTTTCACTAATAAATAAATTCAGAAGCGATGAAATGATAGTCTAGTAATAAACTTCACCTAGTAAAACATGTACATCTTTGTTCAAAAAATAAAATAAAAACATGTACATAGTTAGCCAAAATCATAACGAAAGTTTTGTTAGAAGTAGAACAAGCATGGGTTCATTGACGATTGATTTGTTTTTTTCTTCTAATTCGAGCACCCAAAAAAAGAGTACAAACAGATCTGAAATATGCGATTGATCATGTGCTTTGGACAAAATAAAATTATTGGATTTCTTGAATGGACTACAAATTATTTTCTTACTCATTCAAGTGTGATCATCTTTTGCTTTTCTTCTTTTGGTTTGTGCAATCGAGGAAGTTACAAGAAAAGGGAATTGCCTTTAAGGAAATAGATCAAAAGAAATGATTAAGGCATAATTACAAGTTGGACCAAACATAGCATGTTGCATGTTATTTGTGTAATGTGAGAGAGAGAGAGAGGATCTTTTGGCATTTCCCGATGAAGACGATAGGACAGTCCGTGACGCCTGTCTCTCTGTCTGTAGGACCCTCTTTTTGGAGCTATGATTCTCATGCACATTGGTCTTCTATTATCATCCCTTTGAATCATAGTTTTTTTTATTCATCAATCATCTTCAGTCATATAGAAGCTCATGAGCATATCAGTCTTCTATTATCATCCTTTTGATAATAGTGACTGTGAGTCTACTATGAATATGATTTTGGATTCAAGTCTAATAGCGATGGGTTTCTTAAACGCTTCTAGTTCCACTTGCTAGTTACCAAATACAGTTGACGCATCACAATATTAAGATAATGGGTCTGAACTTTCTAAATAGCAAAAAAAAAGAAGAAAAAAGATGTCTTGAAAAAAGTATAAATATTAACGCAGACATACAGATATATGAAGACCGACCGTAGTTTTTAATTTTTGTTTTTTTTTCTTATGAAAGACGATTGTCTAGATATTAAATAAAATGAACTAGTAGTACAATAATTATCATATATTATAGATTAGATTAGATTACATTAAAAATTCCATAAATAATGCAACTCAACCTCTCTTTTGGCCTTTTGTGTTTGCCTTCTTTTGGTCCATTGGATGCTATCATATTCCCCTCTTGGTATCCAAAGTTTGTGTCTACGATTAAGAAACGTATTATTATAATTATTATCATAGTCACACATTAATTATATGCATATACACAAATATACAAACTTAATTAATTATTTTGGCTTCAACCATAAAAGTGCTTAGATGTATAGTTAAATTTGAATAGATATGCATACAATTATGAAATGAGCAGCAACTAATTAATATTGTTACAAACTTCATTTTATATCTCAACTTGTATTTTATTAATTATTACTGTGTCACAATTCTATTTGAATATGGACGCCGGTCTTATTAAACTCAACCGGTCAATATTCAAAAAAATTAGTTCGACGTCATTGTAAAGCATTATCTATCATTTCAACGTTTAAAGAGAAAAACATGATTTTGATAAACCAAAGACATTACATCAGAATTTTATATAAAGGTATGTTTTTCGGATATGAGGTCCCATTCCTCTATTCTGTTCTTTGAAAGCTATAGTGATGCATTATTTTGAGCATGAAATATCGACATTTTCTTCTTCTTCTTTTTTCAGCATTAGTTTTCTAGTTTATTTTAGTTGGAACTTTGAAAGACAGATACGTTGTGGGTTCAATGTTAGTATGTTACAAGTACAAGTTACAACTAGAACACAAGGTCAGGGACCGACATGATTTTAATTAAACATCCCCGCTTTGAAAGACTAATATTCACTTTGCTTTGTATGAAAAACAATATGGGCTAGTAGATAAAGAGGATAGGCCCAAATCCTTAGGCCCAATAGAAACCCAGATAGTAATTGATCTGTTTTGTTTCTTCGCAATTAAAAGCCCACATAAACATACTAATATGGAGGCTCTTTAATTTTCATCAGGATTATCCCCACCTCCGCGAGATAACACTCTTGTACAACGTTAGCTTGTGTGCCAATTTGGGCTGAAGCCCAAGTTAATAACAAGTTTGTTTATATCAGGCCCAAGTCCATAAGATACGTTTGAGGCTTTTTAAGTTTTGTACTAGTACGTTTCCATTTGAGGAAATCTTTTTTTTTTTGGTAGGACTTGAGGAAATCTTATCACCAACCAAAATTTAGACTATAAATTCAAAAGAGTAAGGAAATGAAAAGAAAAAGAGATGTCTTAAATCTAATATTGACCACAATAAATATACGTCAGATAGACATAAATACTTCAAACTGTGACACGATGTCTCGTAGATTGGCGATTATTTTCCCTTGTTTTTTTTTTGCTACCAACCAAGTAAATTTATTAACAGTCTCTTAGTACATTTGGAGATAAAGAAATACACATAAAACAAAAGCAACAAGGAATACAAATATCGACACGAGCTGGTAATGACAACGAGTGGCTGCGTTGTGAACTTGTGGATTAGTTAGAGATAATGATTAAGACATTGAAGTATTATTTGTTTATGCTGATATGATGATCCATACGAACTTTCCTTTCGAAAAATTATAAAAGGAAGTATCTTTGAAGAAAACGGGTACAATATGCAACATAAAAGTCAAATAAAAAGAATCATATGACATAAAACTTTCACAACGATATAAGTTTATTTCTTACATAGAATAATAAATAATAAAAAAATCTGTAACTATTATGACAACTAATGAATTTTTAAAAAATTTTTTTCTATAACGCTGAAATAAATAAGTGCTTTAATTCGAGAAGTACTTTGATCATAAGTTCCATAAAGTCAATAACATTACTAAAGACTTCCAAAGACTTTTTTGACGAGATCTCAAACAGAAGCCAACACGCGCTTGCACGTGAGGACCTTCTCCATCGCTGGAAAATTCCATTTTTTTAAAACAGTTCATAATTCCACGTGTCAATCAGCAGATCCACCTGTCTTCTTCACTTCTGCTTTTTATTTCCCACTCTCTTCTGTCGTCTTTCGTCTTCCTCTGTCTGATTCAGTAGAGATTTGTCATCGTCTCTCTTTTGTATGATTGTATCAGTGAGAGAACCCAACAACCTCCAAATTCTTCCTCAGATCTCCAAAGGAATCCAATGAAAAACTTAAACTAATGTTGAAACTTCCTCCGAGATTCTTCTCTGTTTACTCAACTCTCATCCACATTCTTGCCTCCTTCCTCTGCTCCTCCGACGTCAGAGGCGATTTCCCGGCGACGAGATTCGATCTCGGAACGTTGACTCTCTCAAGCCTCAAACTTCTCGGCGATGCTCATCTCAACAACGGAACTATTAAGCTCACTCGTGAACTCTCTGTTCCCACTTCCACCGCCGGAAAAGCTCTTTATGGGAAACCGGTAAAATTCCGGCACCCGGAAACTAAATCTCCGGCGAGTTTCACTACTTACTTCTCCTTCTCGGTAACGAATCTCAATCCTTCCTCAATTGGCGGTGGATTAGCTTTCGTAATCTCCCCTGATGAAGATTACTTAGGATCCACCGGTGGATTTCTCGGTCTAACCGAAGAAACCGGATCCGGGTCGGGTTTTGTGGCGGTTGAATTCGATACGTTAATGGATGTGCAATTCAAAGACGTTAACGGGAACCACGTGGGATTGGATCTAAACGCCGTCGTTTCAGCCGCGGTAGCCGATTTGGGAAACGTCGACATCGATCTCAAGAGCGGAAACGCCGTGAATTCATGGATCACTTATGACGGGTCGGGTCGGGTTTTAACAGTTTACGTCTCTTACTCAAACTTGAAACCTAAATCGCCGATTTTGTCGGTTCCTCTCGATCTTGATCGTTACGTAAGCGATTCAATGTTTGTTGGATTCTCTGGATCAACACAAGGAAGCACTGAGATTCACAGTGTCGATTGGTGGAGCTTTAGTTCATCTTTCGAAGAATCATCGGAATCACCACCGCCGATGCCTAATTCTCCTCCTCCGTCGTCACCGTCTTCATCAATCACACCATCCCTATCCACCGTCCGGAGAAAAACCGCCGATCCATCGTCCTCTTGCCGTAACAAACTCTGTAAAAAATCACCAGCCGCCGTCGCCGGAGTAGTAACCGCCGGAGCATTTTTCTTAGCATTATTCGCCGGAGTGATAATCTGGGTTTACTCTAAAAAGATCAAATACACTCGAAAGTCTGAATCTTTAGCATCGGAAATAATGAAATCGCCGAGAGAGTTCACTTACAAGGAGCTGAAATTAGCCACCGACTGTTTCAGCTCATCGAGAGTCATCGGAAACGGAGCATTCGGCACCGTCTACAAAGGAATCTTACAAGATTCCGGCGAAATTATCGCAATCAAAAGATGCAGCCACATTTCTCAAGGAAACACAGAATTCTTATCGGAATTATCTCTAATCGGAACCCTCCGTCACCGGAATCTTCTCCGTCTTCAAGGCTATTGCAGAGAAAAAGGCGAAATTCTGTTAATTTATGATCTAATGCCTAATGGATCACTTGATAAAGCACTCTACGAGTCTCCGACTACATTACCCTGGCCTCACCGGAGAAAAATACTTCTTGGAGTCGCTTCTGCTTTGGCTTATTTGCATCAAGAGTGCGAGAATCAGATCATTCACCGTGATGTTAAAACAAGTAACATTATGCTCGACGCGAATTTTAATCCGAAGTTAGGTGATTTTGGACTCGCGAGGCAAACGGAGCACGATAAATCGCCGGACGCAACCGCCGCCGCTGGAACAATGGGGTATTTAGCGCCGGAGTATTTGTTAACCGGTCGAGCGACGGAGAAAACCGACGTTTTTAGCTACGGAGCCGTTGTTTTAGAAGTATGCACTGGTAGAAGACCCATAACCCGACCCGAACCGGAACCCGGTTTAAGACCCGGTTTGAGGTCGAGTTTGGTAGATTGGGTTTGGGGTTTGTATAGAGAAGGGAAGTTATTGACCGCCGTGGACGAGCGGTTGAGTGAGTTTAACCCGGAGGAGATGAGTCGGGTTATGATGGTGGGCCTTGCTTGTTCACAACCCGATCCGGTCACCAGGCCCACTATGAGAAGTGTGGTTCAGATTCTTGTTGGTGAAGCTGATGTGCCGGAAGTTCCGATTGCGAAACCGTCGTCGTCGATGAGTTTTAGTACGTCGGAGTTATTGCTTACGTTACAAGACAGTGTATCGGACTGTAATGAAGTTTTGGCTCCGATTTCAACGACTTCTTGTTCCTCGTCGGAACACGACATCTTCATTGTCGGCAAGGACCGATCGGTTTGAAATAAATTATTCAAATGACAATTAATATAAAATACGAAGCACAATTTTGTACGTAAATTGAAAATAAACAAAAACCAAAAACATACTAATTGTAAAAATGTTGGATTTACATGTATATTTTCTGTTCGATTTTAATAATTCTTGGTTTTGGAACCTCAAGAGTCAAGACTACAGTTTGTAACAATGTGTATAAAATAGTTCAATTTCAGTAGAGAGAAATACTATAATAGTTCGACACTTTTACTAGTTCAACTTTGGATGGTAAAGTTTGGTGAATGTCGCTTTCTTTACGTTGAATTTGATAAGAGTTCTACTGTATAAGAAAGGGTTTGGAAATTGGTCCCATGTCTATAATTAGTTAACTACAAGTGGGAGCAGAGAAAAAAACTGTATAACCTGTATAATTTGGTTGGTAATCATACCAACATATCAAGTAGACCACTCGTAGTATCATATCACACAAAATGTTGTTCTTTTGCGTCCACCAAAAAAGTTGTTTTTGCATAATAAGAATACATAGCTTGCAGAGCGTTGTGTGGCTTACATACAGTTGGCTTGAATGATATAAACTCTGGCATTAGTAATAAAAACGTCTTGTAATTCAAGTTCAAGTTAACGTCTAGATTTTGGTAAGTGTTTTTACTAACAAAATTCAGACAAATTATCTCATGCAATAGAAAGAAAAAGTAATACAAAAAGTGAGCAAGAGATTGAGTAGAAGAATGGCAAAGTCTAACTAAATAAAATATGTTAGAAAATGGAGGTTGGTCATAATCATAAAAAATTGGCATACACTAAATGGGAATCTTACTAATTTCTAACATCAATCAATATACAAAATATTATAATAAATCAAATCAAAACTTTAACTAAACTTTTTTTTAGTGGTGAAGCATTGGCCCTTATTCTACTTAAGCAGGTGTGCGTTTGTTTACAAGTACTACAAGAAACCAGAAGTTGATAGAGTTTGGATGCTAGGATTATGTCATAAGCAAGCAACCACTAGAAGCTCTTTGATCTTCAAGTGTGAGTTTGCTGCAATTCGTTAAATAAGTGACATGATGTGTCCCAACGTTCTTTAGCAAATTTTTGTTCACGGGAAAGTACTGAAGATACAATGGAGCAGATCAACCACATTATGTAGATAAGATGAAGAAATCCTAAAGAGCAGATCTTACAGGTGGAGCTACTACATCATCAATGACAGATTTAGCTGCATCCTCCGAAGACTGCATGAGTCCAAGAATCTTGAGACCACAAAATGCAATGGCTTGTATATATATGAAGGAGCTCGTGCATTATGTTTGTCTTTACTGCTCCTGGACCAACCTCTCTACAACAAAACAAAACAAAAAAAGAATTTCCCAAATCTTAGAAACAAAATAATAATATCAAGATACCATCTGCAGAATCAAGCCCAGATGACTGTCTTTAGTTCCAATTGATACAAAACCAAGCAAGGCATTTAGAAACAGAAAGAAGAACACAAGAGTCGTACCATTTTCATGCCAATCAAGACTACATCTCGAACAGTGAACCATATCAAAAGACATTGGTGGCTATGGCAGAGCTCATGACCATCTTTAGGGGTAAAATACATTGTCTTTATACCTAAAGGAAGAAGATAAGCTGCAAAGCTAGCAACTCCACATCCAACATCAAGAACTTGTTCAACCCCAGCTGAACGAGTTTCATTAGTTATTAACTGGGCTTAAAGCCACGGCCCATTCTGTTTATGAGGCCTATAGTATTTTCAACATAAGTCGGCCGATGTATCCCTAGTTTGTTTCTTCTCTTTAATGTTATTATTCTTGGCATTTTCATAAAAAAGTGTTTTTCATCTTTTTAGGTTTTTTTTGCAAAAGGTTTTTCTTTTAATTAAAGTTTATATTACATAAAAAAAAAACTGACTAAGCATGCCGTTAAAATTTAATTAAAATAAAAAGCGTTTGCAAAGATATAAATAATAGTAATGTGTCATTAAAAACTACAAAGATATAGATTTTAAATAGAACATTTGTCGTGTACTCGTGTTCGTGTGTCATTAAAAAGTCATGTTTATAAATAATTATACTCCAACATTGACAGATCATAAAATAAATCAAATCAAACTCTCTATTACAAAGTTTTCATAATTCATAAACTTTTCTCTCAGGCGAAAGAAATGGTACTGTACTGGCTAAAAATTGTGATAAATAATACACATGGTCCAGTTTTAAAATGAATGAATAATTGAAAAATGAAAATGATTGAGGAAGTGATTAAAAGGTGGGTCCGAAGGAGCCAGTGTCTTAGATTACTCCATATATGATCATCTATATCATAATTTTAATTTGTTGAATATCATGTACAAGTTACAATAATACAAACAATTTCTTGCGAATTTTAAATTATAATTTTCATAGAATAATAAAAGAAAGACAACAACCAAAATAAACCTCGTCAGTTGTCAATGATAAGTGTTTGGATTGTTTCAGACCTTGGCACCTTGCAAAGTTGCAATCTTGCATTCTTGGAGTTGGAGTGTCTAAATATTTTCTTAATATCAAATATAATATAGTCCAATATTCTTATGTTAGTATATAATACACTTATTTGTAAACATAGATACAAAATAGATGATATAATAAACGTATTTGTAATTGTAATAACAACATCCCAAACATTTTGTATATGGAGAGTGCAAAATTATTATACATTTATCGTTTTAAACAAACATTTAAACAATTACTATATTGATATTCATTTAGTGACACATTACCCTGATTTAATAATTAAAAAAAAAAAAGTTCAAAACGATTCAGACCGAAAAAAATGATATAGAGAACGGTGCATGAGAATTGAAAAATGAAATAAATAAAAGACCGGACATGACATCAGGAGAGTAGTGTGTTATTCACACTAACTGTACTGATCACACATCGATGATCATCTTCATATGATAAATAATTAAAGTATAAATTTGTATCAATTAACATCATTAATTACTCATATATATATCACAACTCTCGTAATCTTCCTCTTCAACTTCTGAGTCTTCTCCTTGGAAAAGGTCTCGCTCTCTCTCTAGTCTGATATATGGAGAAGAGAACATATCAAAATACATGGAATTTGGAAACAAATTCAGAGTTAATTAATTAATCCTGCATGTTTTGGTCACCATTATATGCAAGAAAGGGAAATTTACTTCATTTGATTGGATCATAATAATTTCGAAGAATAAGAATAAAATATACAATTTGAATATTTGATAATAATAAATATATCATTTAATGACTGTTATTTACCTTTTTCCCCTTAAAAAACCAAAGACTCATATTTACGTAAATGCCATAAATAAATATTAGTAAAGGTGGAGATGGCAACTTACTCTTTCCTCCTACATGAGCACCGAGCCCAGCGGCGGAGGTATTATGGTGGATGTACGGTGGCTTGCCGTGCATAGTTTCCGGTGGAGGTCTAGAGTTATGAGTCTCTGGTCCCCTGTAATCGATCTCGTACACCTCTGAATCCGTTTGCTCCGATCCTGAATTATGTTTTATAGTACAACGTCGATATAATATACAAATAAAAATCCTAGTTAAACGTTTTAAGAAAAACAAAGAACTAAAAAAATACCTTTAGCGAAGCAAGGCACGGCGATGAGGAGGTAGATAATGAGGAAAATCATCATGACGGTCGATTTCATTTTCGTTACTTATAAAACTCTCAGACTTCTGGCTTCTTCTTCTCTTTTTTTTTTGTATAACAAACTCAATCAATTTGAATGGTGATATTTCAGGTACATGATGGCCATATTTATATATAACGTGGACTGAAAAACGTGTCATGTTTTTTGTTTCTTCAAAATAATTAAAATAGAGAAGTAAATATGTCTAACTTTGTATTCTATATATTTTTCCCCAATCACTCTGTCTATTGTGAGTAGCTAGTTCTGTTCCACTATAACATAGAATCTTTTTTTTCTAGGTGATCAACTGAAAAGAAAAGAAAAAACAATTTATTAGAGGTCCATGCAAAGAGGTACCTACATTGTATCCGTTTTTTCAATATATGCAAAATTTTGATTTATTACATGGCCATTTGAATAATGTTTGTGTCTTTCGTATTATTGAATTTGTATGCCACTTGTATTTGAAGTCTTGAACACTGTGCTCTTGTATTCGTATAGATGGGCAACATGTTATGGCGGGTTAAAAAGACTGGAACATAGTATTAATTTTCTTTTCTTTTCACGACCATTCATCTAAAAATAAAAATAAGAAAAGACAAGTTCATGTGTGAGGGACAATATTAGCTTTCAATCTCATGGCTTCCAAGCTGAATTCGTGTTCCTATCTAGTATCATCTTTCTTGCATCCAAACGTATTTATTGACCATTAGTAGTAGTCATTTATTTTCGTCGAAGGACGACTTATATATAGCATTACTTACTCTATTGAAAAATAAATGTTGCTTTGTTAATATTGAACACATACAATAACAAATCCATACCAAACCAAACATTTAGTTACGAAGTTCGTTCCAAAGTAAACCTAAGTCGATAGTGGATCAATAAGATCCAAGTCGCTGCTAGAACTATGTTTTGTGATGACTTTAGTCCAATGACAATCTTATTTGGGTCGTATTATTACTTTACAGTTTACAGTACAAAAACTGACATAGCTAGAAAATAAAATTTATGATAGATTCCATTTCGTTTTAGAAAATGTCGTTAGAAAAACAGGTAAGTACATTCCATTCACAGTTATTGTAATTTGGCGGTGATATACAAATATAGAATTTTTATAAAATTCTCCTAAATAAACATCATTATTAATTGGAGAAATCGCTGGTATGAAGTTGAAACATTATATAGAGTTTAATGATAAAATTAAATGAGGAGATGATAATGTTATAATGTTTCCTCTATCCCCCACTTATTTCTTACAACTGTACATCTCTGTACTCTCTCTACCTTTCCATTTATTTCAAGTCGGTCGATGGATGGATCGTGCACCCCCAATATACACTATCAACACATATTTTATATTCCTCATCCATCATTAAACATATATGTGTAGGATGATAATATTAATGCTACTGTAATATTAAACAGAGCAAAACATTCATCTTCGTTTTTTTACTTCAAACTCCAACGTATCACTAATTGAAGCCAGAGACTATCCGATCCTATAGAAAATGGACGCGTACAAATTGGACCAATAACTATACTCATGTAGTCATGTTTAAGAAAGTTTGACTCCAAAAATCATCAACTAGCTTGTTTGAAAGCTTTAAATCCTTATTGAAATATTATATAGTTTATATATAACCGAAGTACATCCGTACATTCCAATGAATATGCAATTATGCATGCATGAACCTTTTGAGAATCTCATACTCTTAAAACAAAAGAAAACCTTTTGACTTATAAGTGAAATTTCAAAATGTCATTTTTTTCTTTCTTCATTTTGTATTCCTTGTCACCGTACTGAGATGCGAAAAGAACTATATTTTGATTCATATTTATTCGAAACCTTTTTAAGAAAACCATCAAACCTTGAACAGTATAATCTTAAAAATCCAACGACATCCGTTTTCAAATCATTGTGGTTTCATAAAATGAGATACTAATAAAATCACAAATAAAAAAAAAGTTGAATTTTCAAGAATATAGGTGATCAGAGATGTCTCAGTCTTGGGGAAGTCAAATTTAAATATTTGGTATTATATAGTATATAGTACTACTATATATTATAAGTGCTAGTGAGAGAACTCCATAAATAATTTTGTCTAACATCTTCGTGGTTCTCTTATTCATAAATCATAAATTGTAATGGGTCCATATCCATCTCTACAGCTATTTCATGGCTGTGTTTTTCCTTAAGGCACGCCTCCTTTCATTTTCACACCCACCCATCTTTTTTTTGTCTTATTTTTCATATGTCATTACCATGCATTAACTTATGCATCAATGATCTAATATCGGATTAGTAATAAAATGAATTTACAAACATATTTACATTTTGGGTCTTCAATTGGTCTTTAGTATCGAACAAATGGCCTACAATATATAAGCCCATCTATACGTTGGGCCAGAATTAGCTCTTTTTTTCTTTTTTCTTATAACAACAAGTCAAACATGGTTTGCTCAAACATTTATACATTTTAGTACTTTACAATAACGTAAAACATAAAAGAATAATACTACGGTTCAATTCTCGAATATGTAAATTTTGTTTTGAATTGCTCTAGAAGCTAGAAAAAGTTATGTTTTGTTTGATTGCCAAAATTTAAATAGCATACTAAAATCAAACAGATAATGTAAATTTACAAATTGAAAATGATTACATAGTGTATTGTTAAACATTTTTTTTTTGAATGCCAAACATATCTACACCTTACGTTATATGTATGGTTACAAATCTTTATACAAATTTGTTTCCTCTACTATATCTAAAACACAGTCAAATTATCCTAAACAATGCAAATTAAATTAGTCATACCAGCGATTAATTAATTAAGATTAGTGCAATTATTGACTAATCACGTGAGAGACCTAAACCCTACCTAACCTTCTTCTTCATCGGGAAGCAACACCATCATCTTCTCGCCGATCCTCGCCGGCTCCGATTTGCTCCTTGTCAACACCGGCTGCCGTACAAATCTTAACTTCGTGAATTCTTCTTCATCTCTGTCAACATACTCCGGCTCGTGAAAACCATTGATTTTCTCGATGGGAACTTCCGAATCAGTTTTCTCCGATCTCACATTTTGCTGTGATTCAACTTCTCGTTGGTTATTTTCTTCCCAGAATCTGAAAGCCAACGACGACGATCTATACGGTGCAGATCTGCTTCTCGTCAACAACAGAGCGTTTATAGGCGGAGTAGTAGCCGGAGACACAAATAATTTAGGGATTTCGAAATTTTCTTCTCCTTCGATTTCTTCTTTGATTTCTCTGACTGATTCCGTTGTCGGATGATCTAATTGACTTCTCGGAGAATCTTTCTCCTTCAAATTCCGACAAGCACACGAAAACGAACAGAGTCTCCATTTAGGCCAAAACGTCATCGTTTTGATTTTCCCGGCGAATTTGTTATAAAACGACGCGTTTCGGAGCCACTCACATCGTCGTCGGGTCGGGTTATCTCGAGATTCGGGTTTAATTTTGGGCTTCGATCGGTTGACCCGGACTTGACCCATGCAAGTAACCTTCGGAGACGACGGTTCTTGAGCCACCGCCGCCGCGGATTTATTCCGGCGAACGAAAAGAGGACTAGCGCGTGACCTTCCTCTGCTTCGACTTCTACTCCTGCTTGTACTTCCGCCGTTGCTCTTACTTCTCAAAAACCCCATAAAAGGCGGTGGATATTTCTCTACCCGACCCGGACTTGAAACGGGTCTCCGAGAAATCATCATCGTCTTCCTTTTCCCTCTCTCTCTCTCTCTCGCCTCTTCTCTTCACCGTGTTCTGGTTTCGTTTTGTCTGCACTTGTTTTTTTTTCCGTTTTTTATTTTTATTTAATTTTTATGCATCACTTATTAATGGTTTTAAAGAAAACATTTCTTTTATTTGTCTTTGTCCTCAACGGACGAATCGATTTTAGGCTCTTTATGATATCACTTTATAGGTTGATTAATGTATTTTTAATTTTTCTCTACTTATTTTGGAGATTAACTTCTTAATCTACTTTGGTTTTTAAATTTCTTTGTGGTTCCCTACTATATAGATTAATAAGTGCATATATGGGTAAACCCAACAACTTATTCTTTAAGATTCCCTATAGACTAATCTTCTTTAATTTGTGCTTTTATGCGACTTTGAGTCTTTGACTGCTTTGAAACGAATCTTATAGAACATTTAAATCTACATTTCTTAGTTTAATCATGGGTCATTAGTGTCGTTTTGTTGAATATGGAACACAATCCCTTTTTTATATTGAGGTCACTCGTGTGAAATTACGTTACGTTATCAGTCATTTGTGAAGTTCAACATCATACACAAACAAGACTTTGTTTTGGACGAAGACTTATATCCAAAAGAAATATGAGTACATTTCAAAATTTGCATGTCCACAAATTTTGATTTTTGTGACTCGTTCGATTTAAACCAAAATATTTCATACACGTGTTTAGGATAATTCTACGATAATAAATAAATATGATGGATCTACAATCTACATACGTAAAATTACAATCTCTAGAAGTAACATTGTTCTGAATAATAAACTTAAAGACGATATTACAAAAATCTACCCAAAGTTTTGAAAGAAATTTGTCTATGGATTATAGAATGGACCCAACTCCAGAATTGCTATATACTGGCCAATAATAATAAGAGATCACTAGAAGTTGATGGTCTAAAAGCAGAATCCTTGATAAATATTTTGGGACATATGAAGTATGAATTTGACCTAGCTTTTGATGTTAATGATTTGGAAATGACTAAAAACATAAAGTGGAAATCTTTTGAGACAAACAATAGCAACACTCAACTATCCAAATCAACTCTTGTCTCCCACTACCAATATTCTCACTAAACCCATCAAACATATCAACCCAAAAATACAAATGGATGCAAATATATTCCTTTTTAGCCACATATAACCTAAACAAAAATAACGAATGGGGGAAATGGAATCCAACTAAACCAATCTATATTAAACCAAATTAAATTTCAAGTTGTTGTTTGGTTTCTAGATTTCATTCATCTAAACATTCAAAGCAAAAGTCAAAAGATTTCTCTTCAAATTAATTTTCGTGAATGGAATAAACCAAAAACTATACCAAGAAGTCAAATAAATCAAACTAAAGCAAAAGCATGATATATATATATATATTAAAAAAAAAAAAA
>Ga0041059_1002088_pt1 | contig 15267 bp, 12 predicted proteins | sample AraColnosormetaG_FD_56232 | JGI IMG/M metagenome (GOLD analysis project Ga0041059, IMG submission 56232) | Arabidopsis roots microbial communities from North Carolina, USA - Col MF nosort | ecosystem: Host-associated > Plants > Roots > Unclassified | place: USA: North Carolina | collected...
AACTTAAAAAAAAAAAAAAAAAGACAGATGTGTGAGAAAATTTACTAACCAGAAAGTTCATGGCTCCAGCTTTGTAATGATGAAAGTGATTTGGTCTTTTCTCTCTTGAAATGTAAACAACATGAGGGACCTCTTTTTCGTCTCCCACACCTCCCTTGTTTTCCCATACCACCTTCACATAAACACATAAAACAAGATTTCAATGAAATTGTTATAATTAACTCTTTTGTTTTGTGGTGATTATTTGATTTTACTCTGGAAAATTGTAGAATTACCTTAACTATAGTTGAATGATCATTTGATTTTGTGTTTAAGAAAGCTTCAAAGTCATCTTCTGCATCCAACCAGTGGGAACTTCCAGTGGCATCTTCTACTTTCTGGCTTAACTTCTCGTACTCCCTCTTTATATTAATACAAAAACACAATTTCAAGAAAATTCCCAATAATTATTACGAAAAGAAATGAATGAATCTTGATTTTTTTCAGTTTTTTTAAAATTCAAATGTCATTGTGTTAATTGGCTGAAGAACTTGTTTATATTTTTATCAATCACAACAATTTTCAAAAAAATTATAGATAAACATTGTTTGAAGAATTTGTAAAAGACAAACAAACCCTTTACCTTAGTCATTTCCCAGTCTTTACTGAATTCAGAACCTTCTGCTGCTTCCGGAGAGTTTCTGAAGTACATAAAAGGAGCTCTAACTCTAACGTTGTATTTCTTGCAGAAAGGAACCCAAATCTTGGCAAACTTAGAAGCTTCCTTGAGAGAGAAGTAAGTGAGAGGTGAACATCCATCGTCCGACACATAACAAGCTAGTTTGTTCGCCGGATAATTCACAGCTAACAGTGAAAGCACTGTGTTTACAACGATAAGCGGTGGCTCCCTTACTGGATCAGCTGTGGTCACGAACATATCTACCGGTGGAAGTTCATGAACCCTGAAATGAAAAGTTGCTATGTCATTTCAAATTTTTAGTTTCGAATGTTTTCTACTCAACTAAAATGAAATGATATATTAGGACTTGATACAAGTTTGATAAGAATATTGCTTTTTGTGTATATATAGGAAAATGGTACCTTTCATCAAGTCTTTCAGGATATGTTTTATAATCAGCAGGACTCCATTTTATGTTGGTAATAAGCAACCATACGAAGGTGAAACAAGTTTCACAGAGGAAAGCCACGATCCAAACGGTGTCCTTTTGGTTCACATGTAGGATACGGTACAATAGAAGAGAAAGGAGAAGACCTAGAATAGTGAGATCCACAGCTCTTAAGAAATAGCTTTTGTGTGAGATCCTTTCACAAAGAGGAGGGAGAGGAGAGCTTGATTCCGCCATGGAAGGAGATTTCTTGAGGTTTTTGGATATGTTTCTAAGAATTAAGTAAAAAATATATATATAATTTGTATACACTTATAATAAAAAGGAGTGATGAGAAGATATAAAATTGAGTAAGCTTTTTTTGTGAAAACTATTAACAAAAAAAAGAACAAAGAGGTCATAGTCAAGTGAAATTGGACTAGTTTGTTATTTAGATACATGAATAAAAAATGCAAATATTATTTATTTATAAAACGTATATTTATTGTACACATTGATATGACCAATAAAATTTATGAACTTCACGTAAACTGGAATTAAACTTGTAGATAGATACCACCACTATACTGATCCTAAGTTACCATCAAGTGAAAGCTATCATGTTGGTTTTTAATATCATATTAGAAGTTTAAAAAAACTAGACCCGAAGAAACTTTTTTCAACGAATTAATTACTCATATCGAAGTCGTTTTTTTTTCGTTATTAATAAAACAATTCAATTATATAGAACGTTATCTTATATAATAAAAGATTGTCAATAATATATGTATCTTTGTCTATTTGTGGTGGGTTATTGTGTGGTCCGATTCAAATTAGGATAACGATAAAGTATGTCTTCTTACTCCTGATTCAAGTTTGCGCTTTGTGGTGAATGATGACTAGTCGCCACTCGTCACACACAAAATGAAGTCAAGTAATGTTTCTTCATTTTGTTATTGGTTTTTGTTCCTAAATCACTTATCTAGATATTGGCTTCGTATGCCCTATTTTATCTCTTAAATTTTCAAAAAAATAACGTCCACATAAACAGTTGACTTCAAACCCCAAAAGTAGAAAGGATGAAATCATTGAGTCATTTTCATGAAATCGAAAAACCACGAATCTTACAAAAACAAAATCAATCAGGTCCTGTCATAGTTTTAAAACCCACAAAGATAAATAGTGTATTTTTTTTTTGATCAGTCAAATAAATAGTGTCTTATATGGATATAAGCTAATAATTGTGAGAACGAGACAAAGCCGTAGAAGAGGCGATGCAGTTGTTTTGGAAGTAATACGCTACTCACTACTTCAGAATGTACATCAACTATTTACGAATTTATAGTCCTAGATTTATTTTGTATCAAAGAAACTAAAATTTAGCCAGAGGTATATTAGAGAATAATTATTTTCATATTAGCAGTTTTTAGCTACAAATTAAAGCCATATCAGTATACTAGTTTCCCACAGAGAAAACAACAAATAAAACTGCTAAAAAGGCAGCTTTAGAAAGAGTAGACCATGGGATACCATATTTTCCCTTCTCAAACATACCCTTTAGAAATGGAAGAAACAATATAACCACCAAAATACATCCACAAGCTTCTGCTAAACCCGAACCACCTCCTCTGTGACGTTGTAGACCCACCGAACAACCGGCTAGAGCGGCTAGATTCACTAAAAGGATAAATGTGCCAGGCAAGAAATAAAGCGAGCCATCAAATTCAAATTTACCGGAATCTTGGTTTGGACAATCAACTTCTCGTTGAGATTTTTCGGATCCAGATCCTGACATTGTCTTGGGCATAGTCTTTTTAGTGACTATGAAAACAGTTTTCGAGATTCCAAGTAGCTTGAGTATGATATCAGGGATGCTAAATAACCAACTGCAAGTGGTTTTTATCCTCCAAAATGATTGGGAGGCAAACCACGATTGTACTGAGAAACCAAGGCTCATAAATTCCCATAGAGAGTAAAGACAATGCATTCCCACAAGTGTGACGACTATACCTAAATAAACTCCCTAGAGCCACAAACAAAATAAAACATTAGACATTTCCCTTTTAATCAATTATATGAAATAAATAGAAACTATACTAATGAGAAAATGATACAAATTAAGAATTTAGTGGTTGTGCTAGTTCAGTCACCATGTCATAATCCAAATTGAGTTTCGGTAATTTGTTGAAGTTGAAGAGACAGAAAGAACTAAGAGAGAGTCACCTTGGGAAATAAGGCAGCGTTGTGGAGTAGGCAATAAGCAGGCAAGAGACAATAAATAAGCTCAGGGATTGACCTTAGACCCCAAGTGAAAATGTATAAATAAGCCAAGCTTTGTCGAAATCTTATTTTCCTACAAAACATTCCGATCAACGGACTTTGTTTGTTGAAAAGGACTTCGAGCAGTCCTGTGGCCCATCGCCGCTGCTGGAGCATCGCTTCCGGACCTCCCGGTGGCATAGCCCCAAGAAACGCTGGTGGTTTCGGAGATATATATGAGCTAGTCCACCCTCTCGAATGGATTCCGATACTCGTGTTTGCATCTTCCGCTGTTGATTCGTATAACCAACCAATCTGCAGGATTTTATGCATTACAAATGACATTACTATGAATAAGAAGAAAATTTGAGTTTAGATTAATAGTCTACTGTGATATAGTTTAAATCTAATTACAGTTTTGCCCCAGCTAGTTTGGTACTCAAAATGACAATGTCCCACTTCTTGAGCCGCTTCGAGGGAGTTTGCAAGGGTATTTTGCGGATTTGGTTTTCTTTGTAATGCCTCGACCACCGATGTCACCATCTCGTTAGAGTTCCCAAATTCTCTAGCTAAATTCTCTTCAGCCAAATACTTCCCTTAATGAAATAACAACAATACCATTAAAATGATTTATTTGAATAATAAAATTACTGAACGTATTATATAACGATGAATCACAAAAGTACTATACATTGCATGTTAGAAGAATAACAGAACATAGATTTAAGTGTTAGAATAAATTGAAAAAAAAAAAAGAGAAATAGAATTTTCAATACTAAAATATTGGTTTAATGATATATGCATTTTTGTTTTCGCCTGTAGTACTTACTTGTTGCAAGTGAAGAAAGACTTCCATCATCTTCTAAATCATCTATTGATAGACCGTACATAACTCTTCTAGTGTGGAAGCATCCTGAACCTGCATATGTAGGTCCTTGGATTCCCGCAATTCCTCGTCCCAAATACTAAATTTAACATAAAGAAAACAACCTATTACGTACATAACGATTAATAACATTAAATTGATCAAAAAATATAAAGAGTAAGAGAAATTTAACTGATTGTAAGACGGTGAGTTCGTCGGCGTTAGAATCATAGAACTCTTGAGGGAATTGAACAAAAGCACAATGGTTTGAATTCATTGATTTTTGTAGAAATATACACATTGCTTGGCGCACCACATCTGCTTCATTAGCATACATGTCACAGTCTACGTTCAACATGTATGGTGCATTTGTCATCAACCCTGACACTCTTACCTGTTCAAATTCATCTCACGCTATGTTACTACATTTTTAATTATTATATCCCAAAATTAAAAATTAAAGCTGCAATCGTTGATAGTTGTTCACTATTGCATGTCATATATGATGTCTTAGGCTAATGACACATTATATATAATATATCAAAGGCAATACCACTATGATTCTTTAGTTTTACATGCATGCAAAATTATCACATAAATATAGCTACACATAAACATGGTTACATTGGTGTTGGTAACTAACCGTGTATTAGTTAGCCACCCAAAAGTATATATAAGCAGGAAGTTTTTGGTTACCTTTCATTTTAACAATTAATGTGGATTGTCACATGCAACAAAATGTGAAAAAATGATTGCAGCCATATATCACATGGGACTTATTTGTACATAATTGTCCCATATTTGGTTGGGCCTAGCAATCAATTGAGTGATATTTAGCAATAGGAGAAGTAGCTGTCATTTTCACCTTTACTATTTACCTTCCTTGAAAAGACGTAATTTTATATCTATATGTCTAAGCTCATAATTTCTGTTGTACCTTCTTTATAAAACTTCAGAAATAAAATAGAAAGATACAAGAGAGATGTGAGGAAATTCACTAACCAGAAAGTTCATGGCTCCAGCTTTGTAATGATGAAGATAATTTGGTCTTTTCTCTCTTGAAATGTATACAAAATGAGGAACCTCGTTCTCGACTCCGACACCTCCCTTGTTCTCCCATACCACCTTCACATACACACGTAAAAGAGGTCATTTAATTGTTATAATTACCCTCTTTTGTTAGAGACTATTTGTTATTACTATCGAAAATTGTAATAATACCTTTACTATAGTTGAATGATCATTTGGTTTTGTATTCGAGAAATCTTCAAAGTCATCTTCTGCATCCAACCAATGGGAATCTCCAGTGGCATCTTCCACCCTCCTGCTTAATTTCTCGTACTCCCTCTTAATGTTGATACAAAAACATAATTTCAAGAAAATTCCTAATAATTAATACGAAAATTTGGAACAATTAATATCAAAAGCTAAGAACAAATTTTGATCTTCGTCCCAATTGTTTTAAACGCAAAAATCTGATTGTGCTAATTAATTGATTTTGTTTTTCTTTATCTTTCTATAAATCACAGCATTGTCATAATGTTTTAAAGAACACAAATTCGAAACATCAACGATTTCTTCTACTTTACCTTCTACAATTTACAAATAATGTTTGATTGAAAATAAATTATGTGTTCTTCTTGAAAGTAAACGAAATCATTTAATTTGTAAACACAATTGCAAAATTAAACTCATACGCCGAAAAAACAATTAAACCCTTTAATTTACCTTGGTTATTTCCCAGTCTTTACTGAATTCAGAACTTTCTGTTGCGGCTGGAGGGTTCAAAAAATATCTAAAAGGAGCTCTAACTTTAATGTTATATTTTTTGCAGAAGGGAACCCAAATCTTGGCGAACTTAGAAGCTTCCTTGAGAGAGAAGTAAGTGAGAGGTGAGCATCCATCATCCGATACATAACAAGCAAGTTTATTCGCTGGATAATTCACTGCTAACAGCGAAAGCAACGTGTTTGCTACAAGAATCGGCGGCTCCCGAACAGGATCCGCAGTAGTCACAAACATATCTACCGATGGAAGGTCATGAACCCTGAAATTATTTAATTACTAAGAGTCTTATATTTTCAAATTTTTACTAGCTAGTCCACTAAAATAGAAAGATAACAGAAAAAAATGAATGATATTTCGTGAGGAAAAAAAAACTTAAGAGTTAGGTTTCAGCTAGCTAGGACTTAGGTTTTATACAAAATTAAAAGAACATATGCTTTTAATATGCATGATTGTATATATAATTGTAAGTGTAATATAAATTGATACCTTTCATCAAGTCTTTCAGGATATGATTTATATGAAGCAGGACTCCATTTTATGCTGGTAATAAGAAGCCATATGAAAGAGAAAAAGGATTCACAGAGGAAAGCCACAACCCAAACGGAGTTGTTTTGGTTCATAAGTAGAATTCGGTACAAGAGAAGAGAAAAGAGAAAGCCTAGAATCGTGAGATCCACAACTCTTAGAAAATAGTTTTTGTATGAGATCTTCTCGCAAAGAGGAGGGAGAGAAGAACTTGAATCTGCCATGGGAGGAGATTTCTTGTGAGCTTTCTTGCGGTTTTTGGATATGTTTATATAGGGTTAAGTAAAATAATGCGTCGTCACGTCTATGAATGCTTGTATATATAAAATATAGGACCGATTGGCCACACAAAATCGTATAAGTTTTTTAGCAAGTAGAAAAAACGGTAAGAGATACAAAAATAGTTTAAAAACGATATAAAGTAGCGGTACGAAAGAAAAAAAAATCATAAAACTTAAAATATCGTTTTTAGTAGCATCCTTTGATTGATTATTATCAAAGCAATATACTCCATACTACAGCGGTATTGGATACCAATCAACCCATAATGTGTAGTAGTGTTTAGTTAGGAAGAAAAAAAAAGATACACAAGAGAAAGGACAATAATAAATTAGTCATAGTCAAATTCCATTGGACTAGTTTGTCAAATAGATACATGACTTCACAAATGGTGTATGTACTACATATTATTTTTTTGTAAAACGTATTGTATGTCTAGATTATACATTGTGGTAAATAAATATAGATTTGTAGAATGGAGGCCAAAATATACACAGAAATTGGAATTTGAACTTATAGATGTTTAGCACTAGACTGATACTATATATTAAGTTACACCCTATCAAAACTTTTTCAACGAAAATAAGTCTCATTAAATTCGATCGTTTCTCTAAACATTATTAATGATCCACTAAGCTACATATATACATTTTTGCATGATGTGTCTCGCTGTATGTATATCTTTGTCTATTTGTGGTGGCTATTTTGTGGTTTGGTTCAAATTAGGATAACGATAAAGTTTGTCTTTTTATTCCGTTTGCTCTTGTGGTGAATGATGAGTAGTCGTCACGCAAATTAAAGTCACGTACGTAACATTTTTTTGTTGTTGTTGAAGAACGTTTCTTTATCATTGTTATACAACAAAAATTTAAAATTATTATAGAAAGCGAAATCAATAACTTGCCTTTATTTCCTCGCATCGCCATTTTGGGAATTGAAAAGAAACGTGATGAACTCTTTCATTTATCCCAATTGAGATGTGGCTATATATGCCCTTTGATACATGCACTATACCTTTTAAATTCAAATTCATGGAACTAATCATATGTATATAAAGTTAATACGTATCACATATGACATCTCTTGGTAGATATTTTGTGATTGATTTTTGTTCCGATATCACTTATCTAGATATTGGCTTCGTAAGCCCTATATATCTCTTATTTTCAAAAACTTAACGTCCATATATATACACATAATACAGTACTGTGTATGTGTATATATATGGACGTTAAGTTTGGGTTTTGAAGTCAACTAGTTGACTTTAAAACCCAAAATACTATAGAAAGGACGAAATCATTGAGTCATTTTCATGAAATCGAGAAACCACGAATCTTACAAAAACAAAATCAAGCTGGTCCTGTCATGGTTACAAAATCCACAAAAAAAATAATTTCTTATATTGATATAAGCTAATAATTGGGAGAAAAGAGACAACGCCGTAGCAGAGGCGATGCTGGCTTTTTGGATATTACCAAACTACTATTTACGTATTATCGTCGTCGCAAATACAAATACAAATACAAAAAAGGACTTGATTATTTGGGCCTAATGGCCCATATATTTTTAAAAATATACCGGGCCCAGATTCACACTCACAGATACGTCGTCGTTTTTGTGTCGTTTGGGGTTGACTCTGAAGAATTTCTTTCCTCACAAGACACAAAAACAATGTTAAGTACACTAGTGTCATCCTCATCCAGATTCTTCTCTTCTTCAATCGGAAAAACTTCTTCGCTCTATAGATCCTCGATTCCTTCGTTTTCTCGCTTATCAGTGCGATCAATGGCGGATTCAGCTTTCAGGAAAATTCAGATCCAAAGAGATGACACTGTAAGAGCTTCTCTTTTTTGTCTCTCCCTGAGTTTTTTTTCTACTTAGTGCCATTTTTATGGTTGTGTTTGGTGTATCATAAGCTTCGACTGTATCCGTAGTGCCTGATTTTGAAGTAAAAAAAAATTTTGGTTATCCTTTCCGTTGAATGAAAATCATCATTTCTTTTGATATCCCCCAAATCTCGGAATCTGTTGTGTATGATGTATGGATTATATTTGATTTATCATTTCAATGGCGTTTCTGCTTCAGGATTGTGTAGTGTTGTTCTGTGGTAGAGAAACTGGGAATGAGAGTAAGAGATGTTATTATTGCTTAGCTACTTCTGAAGATCTCCGTATAATCATAGTCCTTATCAGGTTTGGTTATAGAACTGGTTGATTTAAGAAGGAAGATTGTGAGTTTAGGTTTCAGTTCACAAATGATCAGTATAGTGATAAACAGTTTAGGTATTGTTTTGGTCAGAGTTTTCGGCGATGTTATGCTTTGCTTGTAACTCTCTCCATGGATAGACTGGTTTCTCTTGAACATTGGAGTTTCTTGATTATTAGGATTGTGAAAAATGCATTTGATTTAGCTATTTTTTTGTGTATGATTCTTCTATAATCTTGATTTTACTCTAAAGAAAACTTATACACTGTGGTCTGTTGGTTAGACATTTGATGCCTATGTGGTCGGTAAAGATGATGCGCCTGGGATTGTGGTGATTCAAGAATGGTGGGGTGTTGACTTTGAGATCAAGAACCATGCTATTAAAATCTCACAACTTGAGCCTGGATTCAAAGCCCTTATACCTGAGTGAGTGCTTCTTTAACTGCAAGATTCAGTTTTGTAAATTATGGTTCATTGAGTATCGTCTCACAATATTATATTTTGTAGCTTGTATCGAGGAAAGGTTGGTTTGGATACTGCAGAGGCACAGCATCTAATGGATGGCCTTGATTGGCCAGGTGCTATCAAAGATATCCGCGCTTCTGTTAATTGGCTAAAATCCAATGGCTCAAAAAAGGTGCTAAACTTAAACAAAGTTCTTTCAGTTCGCATAAAATTCTTGAGGAAAATGCAGATGAATTATAATTGTTGTGACAGGTTGGTGTCACTGGAATGTGCATGGGAGGTGCATTAGCTATAGCTAGCTCTGTATTGGTTCCTGAGGTGGATGCTGTTGTTGGATTCTATGGAACCCCTTCCTCAGAGCTCGCAGATCCAGCACAAGCTAAGGCACCTATTCAGGCTCATTTTGGAGAGCTCGACAATTTTGTCGGTTTTTCTGATGTCACGGTATGTGTATATACACTACACTACATCTCAACTTTTCTGAAATTGACATGAGATCCCATCATGAATTATTACAAACCTTTGCAGGCAGCAAAGAATCTCGAAGAGAAGCTGAAAGCGTCTGGAGTAGCACATGAAGTTCACATCTATCCAGGTAATGGACACGCGTTCTTGAACAGGAGTCCAGAAGGAGTGAGCAGAAGGAAAAGCATGGGACTTTCTGATGAAGATGAAGCCGCAGTGGAGCTTGCTTGGTCTCGCTTCACCTCCTGGATGAAACAGTACTTGGCTTAAGCTTTCTTCCATCAGGCAGCAATGGTTGATGTAAGTCCCAAAACGTTGTGTGATGCCCAATCATCTTTAAATAAGGACATTGCTCTTAGAACTTTTAATCTGAACCAAATAAAGAGGTTTGTTTACTTGTGAATCAGTATTGAGTGGAAATGTTCGAAGCCTTTTTTGTAAATTAGGACTAATATCGATGTGTCTCGTCTTTTTGTAATTGTAATGAGTTCAATCCCGGAAACTAGGAAATGATAGTGTACATGTAGTAAAACTGAATTACTGCCAAGTCTGTTATATCAGCTTATAAGTACTCAATTGTGAATACATCAAAGACATTCTCCTAGCAAGGCGTTTCCGCTTAGGCTGCACACGTCGGCTCTCTCAATGGTCTCCCATGCTTAGCAAACTCATGTAATCACAAGTTTCTTTGTAATAGTTATCTAAGGCTTTTTTAAAAAATTTGGTCTTAGAAGCTCCTTGCCCCAAGCTTTTGTAAATAAACATGTTCCTTTTGGTAATATAATTCACATTTTATCAAAAAAAAATAAAAAAAAATATGAATACATCTTAATCAGGGGGGAAATCTATTTAATTTATAGGACAATGTGAACTCAATTTAAGCCAATGGTAGCTCCTCTTATCATATCAACAAGAATGCGAAAATGATAGGATAACAGATTGTCTTCCTGTCAAAATAGCACGTTTTCCAGCATTGTCTACGTACAGTACTTTTGTTTTGTTTGTCGGCAAAAAGTATTTGTAAAAAGTATGTATTAATGTACGTAGTATTAGAGCCTCCTCTAAAGTCTTAAATAAAGTATAAAGGATTTGAAGGGTAACCATTATTATAGTTGTACAGCTTTGACGGTTATTAATCACAAAACTTTATAAAAAACGTTACTAAACATTTTATTTTTCTTTTTTTTTGTAAGACTTTCTCATACAGTTTTTTTTGTACATTTTTGCATTATTCCAAAAAAAATATACATTTCCAGTTGACAGCTAAAATTTTTGTACAACATAAGTTTTTATAGATAGTTTAATTCATTCAGGTTTTATAAACATATAGATTTCAACATTAATATAATAAAAAAACTAATTAAAAACTATGTCTAAAAGTAGAAAACTAAAAAAAAAACAGGGAAAGGACACCATATGGAATATAACTCGAGGATAGACATACGGATTAATACATCCAACTTATATGAAATGAGATTAAATGTATTGTTAGGATTCACCAAAAAAATTAGATTTGTATATATGTTATGTAATTAGTATATGCCATGGATATATCATACCTTTCTAACTAATTTTAGTTATGATTTTAGATACTGAATGATTAACATAATTCATGTTCAAAAAAGCTACTGAATTTGGGCATATACATAATAAGCTCTTACTTTCGAATCACACAAATGCTTTCAATTATATTTCATTCCTTTACTAATTGGAACCTAAATATTAAACAAAAACAAAAGTACATGAGAAACAGAATTAAATAGTAACCACGTTTTCTTTGATAAAACAAGATAGATCTTGTGCTGATCTTGTTTAGAAGTGTAGTGTCGGTTAGCAACTAGAAGCGGCTAAACACTTCCCAAGCTGTGTTCACATTTTCTCACCAACATAAGAAATACGTCATTCAGTTTTGCTCCAATATCTTTCTTTTGTATATCACATGCCGACAAATGATACCAAGCTAATATCAAATCAACCGACAAATTGTGATTCTGTATAATTACTAAATTAGTAACCCATAAAACGTGCATGAGGTAAAGGAACCACGCGATTCATGGCCAATGGCAAGTGAGACAAAAACAAATTTGTTGAAATAATTAATATAAAAAAAGTGAGAACAAATTTGATGATATGATATATTTTGGACTATTTTATTCACTGATTAAACATCCGTTGCAAATAGAGAACACTTAAAAGATTAGACAAAAAAAAATCTACCATAAAGAACATTAAACCCATAAAAAGGTAAATTTTGATACTCCAACGTTTGGAGCAGTAAAATCTAGAACAAAAATGGAGATCAACTTTGATCACCGTAGATATCCACATAAAACTACCCTCATTAAACTCTCATATGGAAATGTGGTTATACGATGAGTTATGTTTCCTTGTACTATTCACATTTGTTCTGTATTGTCGTCTGATCTATTTGTTTTAAACTATTCATTTCGTTGTTACCATTCATATCATGATTTCCAATTTTCATAATTGCTTTGATTCCTTCATGCATGATGGCCTGATCAATTTATCCAAACCATAACCGTTTATTTACTCTTTTTTTGTTTTTAACGTCAAAACAATTTCATTGATTAAATAGAATTGATTAACCGTTTATTTACTATTAGTCTCAAAGTTCTATCAATACTATCATACTTTTTTTGTGTGTGAAAATACTCACACTTTTTGTTTCAACTTTCAACAGAAATGTCTCTCTAGGAAAATTAGTATTTTTAACAAAAATTCAACGGAACTTTTTACCATAAATACGTAGCTGATCTTTAAACAAAATTAAGTGAAAATAGGAACATGATTATTCAAAATAAGTGCTATAAAATGATCTTTTTTGTAGTGACGTACTTTTGCAGAGATAAATTTCTATTTAATTTCTTTACTTATTTAAGTTAAAAAATATTGAAACGATGTTCATATTGACACCGAGAAATTACTATTTTGCTAATATTGATGTTTCTGTTTTATCATCTTGATTTGCTTCCCTTTTTTAATCATGGAGATGATTGTTTGGGATTTTATTGGCTGGGTGTACTGTTCTGCGGATAAGTAAATAAAATTAAAAGTTTATATGACTAAAGTATTACCACGAGTTTTGAGTACCATCGATGTTTATAGTTAAAAAATTATCTAGCTAGTGTGTAATGTAAGCAAATCGTTGCAAAAGACTCAAAATTAATTTTCACCATATAATAAAGTTTACTAGCTAAATGTATCTTTTCAAATAATAACCGATTGAAATAAGTGAACCTAAAATTATATATATATATATATATATGGACCAAATGAAGTTATTCATTATCATAAATTTTATTATGTGAAAAGCGAATAGATTTGTTTTTCTAGAAAGAAGAGAATATAAGTTCCTTATGTCTTACTCTTGATATCTAGAGTTTATATTTTGAAGCAACGAAAGAGGTCTATTTTGCTTTTCTCACGCATAATAGATTTGTCTTTAGTTTTATTTAATAGATTAATTTTTGTGGTTGAGACAAAATTTGAAAATAAGATCTTGCTTCTTGAATCATAATAATAGATCCAATCAAACTTTAAATAAATCTTTGAAGATTTGCATGCTTTTAAATAACAGTCTCTTAATTCATAAACTCATATATATGGTTCTTGAATAATTGCTTCCTTTTATTTTCTGAATATTTTTTCGGTAATCATTTATTTACTTTTCCACCTTTTTGGTTTACTTTTGTAGTGACATACGTATAATTAAAATTTAATTTGAGTAGGTTATTGCTTGAAGTAGGGCGTTCGTGCCCTTTTTACATTCATCCTTGTTTTCATGCCATGTGTTACAAACACGCATTAGTGTTTACACATCTCCGTATTTAAATGTTTAATGTATAGTAGTTAGTATATCATATCTTACGAGAACGTACTGGAAAAGCCTACCAAACAACACGGAAATTATACTTGTTTTCCGACAAATAAAACTATAAATGTGATGAGTCACATTTCAACATTAGTTTATTTATCAGATTTTTTTTTAAAGAATAATTAAACCTATAAAACAGACATGAGTTTGAGGTACCATTCCATGAAAACCATTGGCTAAAGCTTGTAATTTCTTTCATAGCCAGAAAAAAAAGTTACTGAGAGGCATTTGTGGAACATTTGATCCTGTAATCTAAGATTTTGGTCATGTTAAGGTGAAACACAATTGAAGTTTATTGCACCATTTTGATATTCGGAAATTCAGATAAATTTATATGATACGCTATATTGCACTTTAAGTCATTAAATGTTTCTTTTGACAAAATTGGTTCATAAACTGATAACGAGATAAGCTATTTGGAGTATAAATAACGAAAGAAAAGTGATGAAAGAATAATCATCATTAGCCTAATTAGTCATGGTTATATATGTGAACTTGACTTTAATTAGAATGTAAGTTGTAAGTTAGAACCATAAAACAGACCTAATCATATTTGAAAACGATTATTTATTTCTTAAGCATCAACCGAAAATGGTGGTTAAAACCACCGCTCACTTTCGTTTATTTTCTTTCCAAGAGGTAAACGATTCATTAAAAGAAGCTTCTTAATCTATTCTATTGTTAAATTTGGTATGCTTGTCACAATATTTGTTTAACGAACGTCTATCATCTATCTCAAACAAGTTGACTAGATTAGAGTAAACAAATACATAGAGTTGAATATTATAGGCCTTGGTCGCCGGTAGAAGAATGATAACCCAAATCTTGCCAGTGATCTTTTTCAGGAAAAGAAATTTATATATGTAACACAAGTAGCAAGAAAATAATTTTCAAAGGACAGAGAATACAATTGTTAATCACGTTTTAAATAATAATATGTTTGTTTGAAACAGACTGTTTTTATTTTCTAAGATGATATAATTCTATCAAGATTGGTCTTTTAGATCCATTAATATTTTGTTTCTGTATGAATTCTTTTAAATTTGTATTTAACAGATATTTGGCTCGTTCTGCTATAATTTTTATAAAACGACCAATTCCCTAGTTGTGAATAACCCGGGTTTATTTATGGATCAGTTGAAAACTGATAATGTATGTTGCATTTGTTTGTAAGCATGAAGACAGATTTAAAACATTGAAATATTATTGATATTTTGCAATGAGAAAAATAAAATAAAATAATAAGAACTATTATAAACAAATAAAATATTCAAGATAATAGACCAAAACAAAAGATAAAGTAGAATAGACAACAGATGAAAACATTGCAGCCAAGAATTATATTTTATAAAAATAATTTTGTAAAAACAAAATCTTGCAAGTCTGAAGAAAGTATATATGTAAAAAAAAAAAAAAANATATAAACGATCACGAAA
>Ga0041059_1002089_pt1 | contig 15243 bp, 21 predicted proteins | sample AraColnosormetaG_FD_56232 | JGI IMG/M metagenome (GOLD analysis project Ga0041059, IMG submission 56232) | Arabidopsis roots microbial communities from North Carolina, USA - Col MF nosort | ecosystem: Host-associated > Plants > Roots > Unclassified | place: USA: North Carolina | collected...
TTTTTTTTTTTTTTTTTTTTTAAATGTGAGCATGCATTAGTTTCTGAGACTGTAAAAGAAAAGCCCACACTTTGTTGCTCCCTCGTATGACGCGCGACTTTCCCACTAACTTTGCAGTGAGTGTTCGCTATTCTCTATGCTTCAAATTCAATCCATCCTTTCTCCATTTCTATCTCAAAAGGCCTTTCTCTTTCTCGATCTAATCAATTAATCTTCTTCTTTTTCTTTCTTATAAGGAAAGCTATACACAAGAAGAATACAAGAAACACAAGCACAACACAGAAACATGCGTAAATTGTTTCACCGAATAAAGTAAAAAATTATCAATAGTTAAACACAAAAGATTACAAGTCCTCTTAACTATTTTTAACAGAAAATGTATGTACCAACACCTCTGGTTACGTGATTTTCTCATAACTTTGGTGATTGGTATATTGGTATCACATCGCTATATATGAACCATGACAGTACATAAATAAATAATCATATGGCACGTATAAGAAGCCTCTAATAATCTTCCTTAATTAGTCTCCTGGAACCAGAAAGTATACATAATTATAAAAAGCAGCGGTAACTAACGAAGATTTATAATATTTGAACACAAAAAAGCGTGCTCATATGTAATTATTGTGAGCTAGTATAGAATGATATATGAAAATAGCTAAATATTATTGTAAATGCGGATTAAAAATGACTGAAAAGAAGAAAGAGCGTGCTTGGAAACGGAACAAACAACTAGCTAGTATTAAACATATACTTTTTCATGTTATCAGAGTAAGTAGTAAAGTGGAGCGCATAATGAGTGGATGCTTTTTTAAGGTTATGTTACCAATTAAAACTAGTGATTAAATTATGATTATGGAATTATTATATACGAAAACTGAAATTGTCTCATTCGTATGTCATGCTTCTTTGCGCCCCGTGCTCGAGTACCCTATTCATTAATCACTACCCTCTCAGTATTTCATAATTTCTATGATTGCTTTGTTTTCTTTTATTATCCATGTACAATATTTTTTCCTTAATGGGATTATTCCATGTGCAATTTTGTTAACATGTTTATTTGTGTTTATAAGATATTCTTTTGGTAGAAATTCGTCATTCCTTTGCTTTGACATTTTTTCTATTTATATCATTTCCCTATATTTTTCTTATGTGTTACGTAAATGTGATGTTAACATTCGATATGATGAGTCATTGAGATGAAAAACGCAAAATTGTGTAAATTTTCTCTAAGAAACAAATAAAAGAAAATTTGAGTAATTGGAGAGAAGACTGAAAGTTGCGAGTTAAAACAGATCCGGAGCTCCGGAAAGCAAAGCGGATCGGACCACAGCGATGATGTCAGTAAGAGAAACAAGGCCTTGTAGCCCACCGTTCTGGTCCACGACCCAAACTCTGTGTACACGTTTCGTGGTGACCATATGGATCACCTGGGCCAAGGTTGATGTCACGTGACACGTCACGAGCTCCCTCCCTGGTGTTGAGGTAGCAGCGGTGAACAAGAGAGTTCTTGGGATTTTCTCGACGAACTCTAGTGCATTTAGCGGCAACCACGAACGCAATGTGGCTAAATGACATCCCTTCAGATCACTAGCCGAGAATGTCCCCACCACTCTCCGATTTTTCCCCTGCACCAGCAAACACCAAATTAATCAACATTTGATCTTAATAGATACTGATAGATACATGTATAAGTAAAGACACCTACGTCGACGAGCTGTTTATGATCCTCTCCCTCACCAGAGGCTTCGACGATAGGAACCGCATTGAGCATTGCTATACTCATGCATTGTATTGCATCTTTCACTCTAGCCTGGTATTAAACATTACAAGCGTTTAACTTAGGATTTAATGAATAAAGATGAAAATTCTTGACTTGTGAAATTTACCTGGCTAGTGAGGGCTAAAACAGTGTTGTGAATAGCGGAGAGATCAGTGACGGTGTGGGAGAGGATACCATGCAATTGAGAGGATTGGTCGAAGAAGAAAGAGATGAGATCCATCTGACTCAGCATTGCGTAAGCAGAAGCTGACTCTACCAACTCAGGTCCTGTTATATTTTCTGTATTACTGTCCAATGGAACCAATACCCTGTGGATTCCTTTACTCAACATCTCCATACAATCCATGATGCTGCTTTCATCAATGACCATCTTTGATTAGTACTCTATCCGTTCATATATAATGTTAAGATTTTTGACAAGAGAAAAATGTTTTGCATTTTTCTATGAAAAATTTGCATTATAATTTCTAATTTATCATTTAGTTTGAATTATAAAAAATATGAAACTATAAACAATTAATGACTGAAATATGGGTATATATATTAGGTGTTGCAAAAGAATTCTTACTATGTGAGAAAAGTGTACAACATCTAACATTATAAAAGGGAAGGATTAATTATACTGAAAGCAATTTAATTTTACAAATCTTCTATACTATTAACCTGGTATTAGGATTGAGAGACCAGAGGCTAAGACCCTCAGGGCAATGACCAATGATAGAAGAGACAGGGGCAGCCATTTTCTTATCAAGCCCACTCTCGCCGTCATCGCCGGCGATGTGAGCCACAACGTCGAGCATGGTCACCATTCCTATGTACTGTTTTCTTGCACTTCCGCTCTGTTTGTCCAACTCTACTATCATTGATCCCCCGGCTCCCAGCCATTGGCCTGGTTTGGCAGCCACCGGTACAGCTCTAACTCGGTTTGCCACCGGTTTGATACCAAGAATAGTCTTGTTAGTAATTCTTGATACTTAAAACGGTTGACTCCAACCAAAAAAATAACAATTATTTAGCCGTGGTTTACCATAGTGTTCAAGGCGTCCCCTAGAGTGGCATTATCAGGAACTTCGACCAGCCGCCGCTTGTCGATCATCAGATCTTTGACCTTGAACTGCATCAGACGGCTGTACGACTGCATGAAGATTTGTATTTGGGTGATAGTCAAAGTCTCAAAGAAAATGGGACGAGGCTTATGAACTTCTAATCTTTGTTTTGATGCTTTCGTAGTTACTTCATTATTCATATATGTCATGTTACTAGTAAGATGACACGTATTACATGTGTTGCTCCATGGGCATGTGCTTTTCGTATGCACAGACCACGCGTCCGTTTATTCAGATTCTCGTGTTACAACAAAATAATGATTTTAAGGTTCAGAATCAAACATATGAAACTTTTTATCAATTGCTATCTACGGTTTGTTACAAAAACAAATACAGTGCCCAGTTCAAAATACAAATTGAATAATAGCCCAACATATCGTAAATGGGAAAATGGGCTCAGCCCAAATAAAAAAAAAGTAAACGATAAGGAGACGTCGGGTCCCGTTCACGAAGCGGTCGGATCTAGGGCCCAACACAAGACGAATGAAGGGAATATCTCGTGAAAGCAATAAATGCAGAAATCGAGAATCATGAATTTTATTTATTTCGCTCCTCGAGTTATCCCGTGAAAGTCATAAAGACATTGCGAACGTTTTTATGGACCCACCAATTGTTTCTTCAGAATTATACATATACACACTGACAATTTCGAACCTAAACCGCATTCACACAACAACAACAACTAAGAAATGGCACGATATGAATTCTTCCGCCAAATATTCATTGTCTTGTCTATAGTTTCTCCGTTGGTCAGATCTTTCACTGTGATCACCTCCGACTCGACGGCCCCATCTGCTCTGATCGACGGCCCACAAACTGGATTCACGATGACCAATGACGGCGCTCGCACGGAGCCTGACGAGCAAGACGCCGTCTACGACATTATGCGTGCGACCGGCAACGACTGGGCTGCCGCGATTCCAGACGTTTGCCGAGGGAGATGGCACGGGATCGAGTGTATGCCGGACCAGGATAACGTCTACCACGTGGTCTCTCTGTCGTTCGGAGCGCTCTCAGACGACACGGCGTTTCCGACTTGTGATCCACAACGCTCTTACGTCTCTGAGTCCCTCACGAGGCTCAAACACCTCAAAGCCTTGTTCTTCTACCGATGTTTAGGCCGCGCCCCACAGCGCATACCGGCGTTTCTGGGACGCCTCGGCTCGAGTCTGCAAACGCTGGTTCTGAGGGAGAATGGTTTTTTGGGACCTATCCCTGACGAATTGGGCAATCTCACCAATTTGAAAGTTCTTGATTTGCATAAAAATCACCTCAACGGCTCCATTCCCTTGTCGTTCAACCGGTTCTCCGGTTTAAGATCGCTTGATTTGAGTGGTAACCGGTTGACTGGTTCCATTCCCGGTTTTGTTCTTCCGGCGCTGAGCGTTCTGGATTTGAACCAGAATCTTTTAACCGGACCGGTTCCACCCACACTCACAAGCTGTGGATCGTTGATCAAAATCGATCTTAGCCGAAACAGAGTCACTGGTCCTATCCCAGAATCGATTAACCGGCTCAACCAATTAGTGCTTTTGGATTTGAGCTATAACCGGTTATCAGGTCCATTCCCGTCTTCTCTCCAAGGCCTAAACTCTCTTCAAGCTTTAATGCTCAAAGGCAACACAAAATTCTCAACAACGATTCCTGAAAACGCGTTCAAAGGGCTCAAGAACTTGATGATTCTTGTTCTCTCGAATACGAACATCCAGGGCTCGATACCGAAATCATTGACTCGGTTAAACAGTCTTCGGGTCCTTCACCTAGAGGGCAATAATCTGACCGGAGAGATTCCTTTGGAGTTCCGGGACGTGAAGCATCTAAGCGAGCTGAGGCTCAACGATAACAGTCTGACAGGACCAGTACCGTTCGAGAGAGACACAGTGTGGAGGATGAGGAGAAAGCTGAGGCTGTATAACAATGCTGGTTTGTGTGTTAACCGGGACAGTGACTTGGATGATGCATTCGGTTCAAAATCTGGTTCAACTGTAAGATTGTGTGATGCAGAAACGTCGAGACCAGCTCCTTCCGGTACGGTCCAGCACCTATCTAGAGAAGAAGACGGTGCTTTGCCGGACGGAGCTACGGACGTGTCAAGCACTTCCAAGTCTTTGGGGTTCTCCTATCTTTCTGCATTCTTTCTTGTATTCCCTAATTTCATTTTTATGCTAATATCTAGTTAGAGGAGGGATGATAAAACTGCTGTAAATACTTCCCGAGTTTAATAATGTTAGTTAGATGCCTTTTCTGCATTAGTTGGATTGAATATCGCCACCATTTATGGCTACAAAAAAAACTTGTAAGCTCGAACGTGTTCCTTCTGTCTATATACTCTGTTCTTTGATCTCTGTTTTATCTTTCCGGAGATAAGAGACTTGTATTGCTTGTTCTTCCATGTTTTGTACATTTGGCGTTTATTCGAAATGGGAAAAACCTCTTAAAATAGTTTAAATTTGTCGTTTTATTTTCTCTCATCGAAGACGTTAGTTACCAAAATTCCGTTATACACGTACGTATGATTACATCACATTCAAGATTTTGATTATAGTGGCAAACCATCTTTTTAAGATTTAGGGACCTTACTATCTATCTCAGTAAAGCACAAGACAGTACAACATCTTACAAGTCTATACTGCAAAATAAAGCTAAATCACACACACGGTAAGAAAATTGAGTATATCTCAAGTAAATGTGTCCTCGCGATCTCCCTCTGTAATGTCAGCCTCCTCCATGTTGCTGAACTCCAGGAAATGAGTGGGTCGATGCTCCTCGTGATAGAACTCCTTTGGGGATCCGAGTTTGACACTGTATTTCATGCTCAACGTGTGCTTCACTCCAGTGAAGCTATAGTTCCACGGTCCACTCTCAGGAACCTATCATAACATCAGTTACAAAAATCAGATTTCAATGGTTTATATCATCCAAGGACAAAAGCACAATTGCAAACTCTGTTGTCTTACCATGTAAAACCCGAGGAACCGGTCACTCAGCAGCATCTGAACCTTTTCATAATGGGTGGGAAGGTAACCGTGAGGATTGCTGCCATTGTCCTTGTTAAGCCGCCCCCATTCATATCCGGTTTGGGTCAACTTATATGACGTCAAAGAGCAGGAGCCCGGAGTGAAACTGCAGGTCAGGATGATGCATTTTTCTCCATCCCATTGCTTGTTGTTCTCCAGAATACGGGAATGAGAGGTTACATCCTATCAAAGAAAAGATCAGTTAGCAATGAGGTTAACAGAAGGTAAAGATAAATATATATATATATATACCTGTGGTGATAGCTGAGGCAGCTCGTTAGGCTGTGTGTGCAACCATCCCAAGGGCTCAAGATCATTTAGGAAATCATGCTCAGGAAGAGATGACGGCAGGTGAACTAGCTGATGATTTCCCCACTGTGGCACCATCACAACACAACGGATCTCCTTCACCTGGGGATTATCCGGGGGACTAATACCATATAAATACCCAGCAATTTGAGTACGAAGATCCGCAACGCATATGAACTTCTTCAAAATGTTCTTTGGCATGATGTAGGTGTATCCGGTTTCCTGTGACAACAACAGACAGTGTTTAAGGTCGACACCTGAAAGGCTTTTACTTAATTGACAAAGTGAATTGGATTCTAACCTTTATGTCATCTGAGTTCACATATATGTGATTGACTCTAAGGTAAAGATTAGTGGCTGATATTGCACGTACACGCCAATCTGTCTTGGAACCGAATGCAGATTGCTCGTAAGGGCTTGTGGTGGTGACAATGAGCTCATCACCATGAACATTTGTAGTTCTTGTTGTGACTGCAGTAAGCTGGCTGGCTTCCTTTGCCTGCAAATAGGATATAGATTTACAGTGAACAAAGAATAATAGTCACAGTCCACTCTCACAATGTTTGTGTTTGTTAGAAAACCTGATAGAACATAGAAGTAACAGTTACGAGTACCTGTTTCTCAATCTCAGCTATCTGTTGCCTCTGTTGAGAGGGTGGAGTAATCTCAGCTCCAAGAATAATATCTCGGATCTCTGATTGTGTCAGAGCTGAGGTATTCACATTGTTTTTCTTTGCGTAGTCAGAAAGAATAAGATCTCTAAGTGCTACCTCCACCTGAATTTAACATGATCGTGAGTAAGGAAGGACTATTTCAAAAAAAGAGAAGAAAGTAAAAGCTATATATCACATAACTCACTAGTAAATAAAAACAGCAGATATAGAATGTAAAGAGGGATCCTATCAAATAAAAGAATATAGCAAGAAGAAGTACTTGGAAAGTGGCAGAAGAGTTACCTTCATCCATTGATCATCAGTGAGAGAGGGCCAGATGTGATGTGGCTCAGTGACAACGGACTTGTCAGGCTTCAACAACATCTTAGCCTTCTCATTATTCACGTGAAGCGCACGAAGGATCAAAATAAGTCTTGAAAAGGCAGTATAAGAAGAAATACTCTTCAACCAATCATCATATATATTAAACAAGACCATCTGCGGTTCTGTAGCCTTCAAAATCAGGTCACCAAATTTCTCTATCTTTAGGCAAGCCTGGAACGGAAGCTGCAGCTCGCTTCCCTTAATAACAATGTTGGGGAAATCAAGCAAGTGAACCTCAAGGGGATCCAACATTCCTTTCCGTGTGACAATAATCTGCTTTGGCTGTTCTTCAACAGGGAGAGATCGCACAAGTGCAGCAACCTCTTCTGCAGTTTTCCATTTCGCTAGCTGGCCAAGACGCTTCTGACCAGCCCAAACACTTGTATGGATAACCTAAAGGACAAGAAAAAACAGTTACTTAAGATTCTGTAGCCTGTTACTAGAGAAACAGAAGTAGTAGTTTTGTAGAACAATGCATATATGCCTGTTCTTAAAGTGAAGTGCGGGAGAGGAAGAAATACCTTCAGGAACAACTGCCCAGTTCTTGGATTGAAAATGAAAATCGCACCATTGATTGGCTTTGTCGTTAAATTTCCTTCAAATGTCTTGTGAATCGTGACACGATAAACATTGGTATCATCAACAAACCATATAATCTGATTGCTGAATATTTCACCATAGTTTTGAGATGACAAATATGGCTCTGTAGGCTCAGACGAGTATAGCTGCAAACCTTTCCTTATCCTCTCTCTCAACACATATAGAGCCGGATTGGACTGCAATATGTAAATTTTAAACGGTAAGTCATAGATCTAAACAAAACGAGTACTGCAAAAGACACCCAAGAAGAAAATTGATTACCTTCATGATCTTGTTCATCGCTTGAGCAAGAAGAGGCTTTGATCCAGGGAACCAATTACCAAAGGCAGAATGCAGGTTGTATGCCAGATCAAGCCCAATCATTACACCTGCACAGATTTAGTAAGAAAATTTGATACATACTGCAGAAAAGTAAAGACTAACAAAACAAAGTAAAATGGAAAAAGTAATAAATACCTGTTGGAGATGGATAGATAGACATGTTGTCAGTTGTATAGTCCATGAATTTGGCCCTAGTATAACGCTCAATATCATGAGAGTCATAATCTCCCCATCGAAGTTGCACATCTATCCAATACTTGTTACTCGCTTTCTGGTCGAACATATCCTTCGACTCTGCAACCAGGCTAGGCTTAGACATTGGCCATTTATGAGCAGCAAATAGAAGAACATCAGCACAAGAGCTGTTCATTTTATAACTCTTCCTTGGATGAATTGTCTCCTTCTGTACAGTTTCTATCTCCAAAGCGTCCAACTCTTGGTCCAATACTTGGCAGAGATCCATAACAACACTCTCATGGATCTTCTGCCACAAATGGGCACGGAAAATCTGAATCAAAGATATCTTAAGTGTAGGAATCTTTCCATGCATAAATATTCCTGTCAGATCCAACTGCACTTGGAAACCCACATAGACATTCGCTCGATTAATTGTTGGCGACCACCAAAGCGTGAATCTTCTATTTGGAATCTGGTTCAGACCAGACCTCTGAGCATTAGTCAACTTCTTATATTTCATCGACTCCTCAAAACCAGACGCCTTCTCCCAGAAAAGTCCCTCCCATGTCGGGAAACTGAGTTCATGTAAAGCACGAAAAAATTAGCATATATGATGTGATAGGCTGAGAACAAAAGCTGTGCGCAACTGAACGTCCTATGCTATTAGGAAACAAATATCATAATTAGTAGAGGAGAAATGAAAAGCAGACTTACTATGTCCCCTTGAATAATGTGTGCTCAAGAATACCCTCAACACCTCCAAGAGCTTGGATGACATCAGTGCGGTAATTGTTCAAGTTCCACAACTTCCCATCATGTCTCTGGTGTGTCCACCAGAATGGATTTTGTTTAAGGACTTGGTACTGCTTGAAGTCGGTCCGAACCCTCCAACCTTTATCATATGCCAAAGTGTGCCTATCCTTCTGAAACAGTGTATTTATACGAGGAATTCCCCTATCCCAAGAATCCTGTCATATTTTTATACACGAGTTATTATTCTACCTCAATGATCAGATATTTCTAGAAGCAAATAAAATTCACAAAAAGAGGACAACACAACAAAATGATATCCTCCCAAAACCCTCTGTCAAGCAAAGAGAAAAGACTACTTCCAAGATTACCAAAAGAAAGCAAGCTAGCACGCTGATATCTCTCTCAAAATTCGACATTTAAGTAAAGAGGTAACAAATACACAAGTATGATACTTACTTCCAGATCTTCCAGTGTAAGACGCCTATTTTGGGCTTGGGCTTCCTGCCTCTTCAAAGCATATTCTGCCCACACCCGCTGTGAATCAATAAATTCACTTTCCCACGGCTGTATGTAACGGTAAAGATTTGGTATAAGCTGATCTTCCTCGTGGCTCATTCCACTCCTAAAGTGGGTTACACCAACATCTGTTTGCTTGCTGTACCGAAGGTCACTTTGTGGGATCAAAATATGTCCCATTGACAACATTCCCAGCCCACCAATTTCCTTTGGAGTGTAGAAGATAACAGGAGGAAATCTGCCAAAGAGAAGTAGAACAATCAGGTTACAGAAACATAAACACACAGCTCTACTATGTCGACCATAAATTCAGTAAGATAGCGTTTGCTTACCGACTAGGCATCTTTGAGTTCAGCCCAATCTTAATCCTGGTTTGGATTTTATTCTCACACTTGACCAGTAGATCCAAGAGCTCTTGCGTGTGTACAGTGGCTTCCCGGAAGTAAGTCATGAGACCTGTTTATAAAAGAGTATGTGATCAGTTTCATGCTAAACAACACATCATAAAAAACTAACAATGATGCAAACCAAGGCTCATAGGATTGTACCAATTAGAGCTGTATTCCATTTGTTGACGATCTTGGTAAAGGTGGTTGATCCTGATGACATGAGGATCTGCCTCACACGATTCTCAAATACCTTCATGTGTTCATCGTCAACCCGCAGAAAAGCTACTGCAGTCCTCTCCTTCGTCTGTTCATTTTGCAGATTCCAGACACCATCTTTTGTGTTGCTGAAAGCTTCTTGGGTCATCCTGATTTTAGGGAGTATCCGGACTTCAAATCCACACCTGCAAGCAAGATGCAAAAGAGTCACTAATGTCGATAGCAGTACCAAATTACGGTCTAAACGAAGCCCTAGCACTAATATCAGATGGACTAGAATGCTCGAATAAAAGACTTACATGCTAAAGAGCAGGTTAGGATTATCCTTGCTATAGACAGAGACAAAGCCATTCTCCCACTCCAAAGTAGTGATGCTCCGAGGAAGACGGTTCTTCATGTCCCAGAAGACACTTCTACCAAGATTGACTGAAAGAAGAATAATCAATGAGACACAACATGAACATCTAATGTATAAATGATAGTCAACCGGATTATATAAAACAAAAAGGGAAGAACATACCATCATGTTTCATCAGTCTCATCCTTGCATCTCTTGGCCAGCACTTCTTATTGTTGTATCCCACCATGTTTTCATTGTTGGGATCGGGATGCTCCGTAAGATATCGCTGAATAAGATCCCGAGCTTCTTCATGGGTAAATTTAAACATTATATGAACTTTGTCTATATACCGAGAATAGAGTCTTATGGGATGGCGTGTCTCCACTTTTGTATCCCAAAACGTCATAAACTCATTAGGCATCTGAGGTGGCCCAGCAATTTCACTCGCTCGAGTCAAACCAAGAAGCAAAAGATCAAGCAATAGTCCATAAAACTGAACAACAAACGATGCAAACTGAAGTCCCCTAATGAGACCATACGAGTTAGTATGACTCATATCCTTGTAAGACAGGACCACATTATTCTTGGCGGACACATAGTCTGCAATATTGTGGTCAAGAACCAAACGAAGAAGCCTGAAAGAAACAACACAAAATATTTATTACTCCAGAAAGTCGTGGCTCAATGTCTATAATTAATAAAGTATGAATAGATATGTACCTGTTCAACATTGTCAAATCGATTTTCTCAAAGAACTTTTCGAACTTAGTTTGGAGCATCACCACACACTGCCCATCACCTGTGTCCCATATGCCTTGCAAATTGTTGATACCTTGACACCATTTATAAACCAGAAGTGGGGGCGGCTCTGAGTCTGCTGGCTTAATCCAGTTTGGAAACAAGTGACGCTTGTCACCTTCGTACCACAAGTATTGATCAAGATATGCATCGGTAATTTTCTCTAGAGGCTCTATTTCATAAACTGGAATCAAGTAGCTATAAAGATCCATAAATTCTATGCCAACCTGCAAGAAAAACATATTCACCATCATTTTACAACAGTAACCTTGAAGACCTATGTCAATCCAATGCTCCAATATAGAGTGAAATATAAAGTTACCTCTTTAAAGCCTCGTTGGGTGAGAAGATGACGTTTTATTCGTGATAGAGCTTCATGAGGATTGTCATAAGCTTGTTCAATCAAACCAAGCTCTTCTCGCTGCTGCTGGTTCAACCTCACAGCTACACTATATGATTCCTTCAGTCTCTCAAGGGCAAGGATGAGCAACTTTGTGTCATGTTTGTATGACAATGGAGGGAATGGAATTGGTGAGAACTTCCTTGATTCCAGCCAATGAACAGTAGTTGTATAAATTGCAAGTGCTTCTTCTGGAGTGACATACGGACCATCTTTCAGGTAATTGTGCTGTCGTTCCTGTAACAGTTTTACAAGGATAACGCATCAATATATAACGCAGTTTCATAAAATGTTCAAACAAAAATGACAAAGTCATTAAGACAATGAACAGACCTGTTCTGCCTTTAGCCAAAGACGAGTCAACCTTCCGAGATTCTTTCTACAAACTGTCTTATCAACAGTAGCCCCTCTTCGGATACGCTCACGATTGTAGTGAGCAACATTCGTCCACCAATCAGCCTTAGACTTGACATAACGCAGGATCATATTTTCAATCGGCACAGGTAACCCAGGGACCTTCCATGGGATATTAGCTTTCCAGCACCGCCATGCCTCACTAAGGTGCTGCAATATAGTCCGCGCTTTATTTTGCTTGATACCCTCTGCACATTATCAGAAAATGTTAACCAAAGAATAAAGCAAAGCAATTTCATCGTTGATAAACAAGTTTGTAAAAATGGAAACCTGGCATAGCATCAAGGACGTCATGCATGACAGCAGCCCGAAGCTCCAGATCAAAATGGCTTTCAACTCTCTGCTTTGTGACTGTTTTGGCCACTCCTTTTGAATGACGCCCCTCAAATTGACGAGCAAGAAGATTCCCTAACCATCTTTCAAGAAGAGGAACTATACCCCGAAGGAAAAACAACCATACCCTCCACATTGGAGCCCAAAATCCACACCCTGGACCCTTACCCACCGGACCAGTATTGAAACGGTAATATATCAAGTGCTTTAAATCCTTGCACATCCGAATCTGCCTCATCAGTCTGTATTTATAACGATACATACCCGTCAACTGGCCAACATGAGAGAAAATATACTGCAGACCATCAGCCAATTGGAAGGCATCGACATTACCAAGTCGGAATTGGACATTTGCATCAACTACAAGTTTTGTCAGGCGGAGGATCTCACGGCACAGATGGAAAGCGTTCCCAAAACGTGACTTCTTTCGCTCTTTGGTGGTCAAAGTTTTCACAGGCTTGAGGTTGAAGTTGTAGTCAAGATGCAGGTAGTTTAAATTCTTCCTATGAATCAGCAGATTCAGCATATTATATCCCTGCCGACAGACTTGCAGACCCACTTCAACCCAATCCAGTTCGGTACTTTGGAAAAACTTTGTAGCTGCAAGAGATCGAAACAAGTGCTTCTTCTTCTGAGCTTTAGGCGGTCTATGGTGCAACTCATTCAGCACATAGCACTTCAATAGCTTTTGGTAACTAACCCGAACTTTAACCGGATAGGCTGGAGGACTGCAGTTAATGAGTTCACAATATGTATTAGGACGGTCACCAGTAAATTTCAAAACGGTAAAGAGGACCAAAGTAGAATAAAAACAAATAGCTTACCAGTGCTCTTTGAACCACTCTGACACCAAGGGAATATCTTCTGCGCGGCGCGTCCTCCCAGACCTCATATTGAAAGGTCGTGGGGCAAACAACAATGATATGCCAGCAGCTGTAGTGTCAGTGTAGAGTTGGGTATCTCTTAGCAAAGGTTCCACACCTTCTGGTAAGGCGAAGTCATCCTCATCATCATAAACCTTCCTTTCACGTTTTTCCTTGTTGGTGTTGCTTATTGGGTGAATCAACGGATCATAATAAAATGCAGGAAGATCGGGATCCTCGGTCTTTATATACATGATCATAGGACTGTGATACACACAGAGTTTTACTTTCCTGGGCCGATTATTGTAGAGATGGGGAAAAGCTATTCTGTACTCAGTACGCAGAGGGGAACGAATAATGAGCTTGTTGATGTCATTAAACTCATTCCAGTCCTCATCCCCTTTCTCCATATCACGGTACAAAGGTTCAAACTTGGGTCCACCTGGAAAAGAGTAGGAGAATGCATTAAAAGCAATGGACCCGCAGCAAAAATATAAAAACTGGAGCATAGAAGGAAAATGGCGTACCAGGTATGCACATGTTCAGAGCTTTTGCTGTGAAGAAAGATGGCATGTCAAATAAGTAGAAGTAGTTGCGATCAATCAAATCAGACAGCAACTGGCCTGCAAGCCTGTGAAGGGTTGCCATGATTGGAAGTGAGAGGTTCCACCTCCGGTAACTGGGACCATTAATCAGTTTTGTTTTAACGAGTGGCTTGTGGTCGTAAAACCAAGTGTGGACAGCAGAATCTTCTTCCTCATCTAGCTCCAATTGAATTGGCTCCAGAGGATCCACGTCCAGCAAGTTGTCTGCATAGTCTAGTGGAGGCTCCTCATCATCAAAAGGTGGGAACCGCATTCTCTTGAAATGACGACGATCCCTCTTCTCCCTTCGCATCATAATCCACATAGTACCCCACTGCAAAACAAGAATGGAATAACCATCAAAAGCTATTGAAAATCCATCAGCGCACAGAGACAGTAAATAAGAGATAAGACTAATCACCAACCTGAGCCATGTAAATAGGTTCCACAACCCATGGTATCTCGTTCACAAATGTAATAGCTCCGGTGATGTGGTACAAAACTTTTACATCTCGGACCTGAAAGAAAATGAGGATTTAGATAAATGAACAGACGATGAAAACAGCTGAAGCTAAAGGAAAAAAAATGTACCTGCTCCCAGGGCATAGGCATGTTCTCCAAGAGCTTGAAAACTGCGTGAGGGACGAATTTAAGGGCTCCAAGGTATACACGTTTGTCGTGACGGAATTTCTTGGATGACATATCACCATGATCTCTGAAGTAAGAAAGAAATCGCAGCTTCAGTCTCAAAATAAGTAAATCCTAACCAAATCTTAGAAACCTAGCCAGAAAATAATTATCAAGTAAACTGTATTTCGAAATGGTAGAGAAAGAAGAGAAGAAAACTAGCCTGATGATCTTCCTGACGTGCTCAGGTGGCATGTCCTCCTTCTGAGTTTCAACGAATCCAAACTTCCTCTTGTCGCCGTACCGTTTGGAATTTAGCTGCATCCATTTTCGGGCCTTCTCCTCAAGCTTAGCCTCCGCTTCCTCAGGAGTAGGCTCGACCGGAGGAGTCGGATTAGAAGGCGGCGGAAGCGCCGTGTAAGAAGGATGAGCAGCGGGAGGTGGCGGCATCATGGACCCGCCAGTACCAGGAGGAGCTAAGGGCATACCATCGTTGTTGTTCCACATAGCTTAGGGTTCCAAATCGAAACGCCGAGCGTAGTCGCGGAGGAAAAAAACCCTAAATCCACCGCGCCAGTGTCGATCTCTAACTACGTTGCGAAGAACTAGTGAGCTTAATCGAGTAAAGAAAAACCCTAAAACATTTTCGGGTGAGTC
>Ga0041059_1002090_pt1 | contig 15234 bp, 11 predicted proteins | sample AraColnosormetaG_FD_56232 | JGI IMG/M metagenome (GOLD analysis project Ga0041059, IMG submission 56232) | Arabidopsis roots microbial communities from North Carolina, USA - Col MF nosort | ecosystem: Host-associated > Plants > Roots > Unclassified | place: USA: North Carolina | collected...
GCCCACAATCATATATGATATATGGCCACTGATAATACAACTATCTGTAACTGATTTAAACTTAAAAATTATTCTACAATAAGGGTTTTGATTCGTCGGCCCAAATTTACCATATGGGCCTTAAGAAGCCTGGTTAAAATATATGGCCACTGGATAATACAACTATCTTTCTTTCTTTTTTTCTTTAGTAATATATGGCATCAGTATTAGTGTCAATGATTTATAGATGTGAATAAAGTGAAATTTTTGGAAAGCTAATTGATAACTTTGATGACCAATATATAACAAATAAGTTTGTCTATTGCAGTACTTTAATTCATTGCTTGCGTAAGAAGTGAGTGGGATCACAATTTAAAGAACGTCACTTGATTCAACTACTACTAAAATAAAACAATCAGAAAAAAAAAATATTAACAGAGGAAAATAAAATATCCTGGAGTAGTTGAATCATCTTGCTAAGCACCTAATTTTGATAAAACTTGCGGTGGCACAGTAAGTTTGGGCACCTAAACAACTAATTGATTGGCTAATCACAATATACACGTTTTTTTTTTCACATGTGGTTTTATATTGAACCCACCGAATTCTCTTGATCCTTCTAACAAAATTTAATCTCAACCACAAAAATAAAATAATAATATATATAAGAAACTGTAATGTACAATTGTGATTAGCAATGGGTCATCTCATCTAATTATCCAGATAATATTGTCTATATTTTTCCAATTAATTTGGTCGTATGTAACTAAATAATGCATTAGGTTGAGCTAAATAAAGTATTAGATAACCTTACCTACTAACAATTTTCAACTTGATAATTTTTTTTTTTCAGTTTCTATATTTCTGCTTTGTATTTTTGTGTAAAATTGGGTTTACAGACCAGGGGATTTCGAACAGGGTGATGTGTTGGACACAAAATTTATTCCATTCATGTGCGAGTTATTATTCATTGAAGTATATTAAACTTTTGTTTTATTTTACTTTTTTCTATTAATTTTAATTAAAAATTTGATGTGAAAGAAAAAAACGGTATTTTATTGTGAATAGTAAAAGTCATGAGCAAAATCATCAACTTAGGAGTGTTGAAAAAAGGCTAAAGAAGAGTAAATTAGAGGAGAGTCAAAGATTGTGTGTCACTAGTGTTAATGCTAGTAAACATCAGCTCTTTTTTTTCTTCTCTCTTAATTTTTCAAACATTTGATTTCTATAAACCTTCTTAATAATTTCTTCCGTAAAATAATATGATTAGTTTTTTTTTTTGTAAACAAGTGCCCACTTGCTTGACCTTCCCAACCAAAAAAAACGTAACAATTTCCATCATCTTCTCCATAAAGTTCTTACCTTTAAGTGTGTTTAATGGAGATTTATTCCTCTACTCATCTCTCTCTCTCTATTCTGTTCCATTTATTAAGCTTTCTTCACGCTTTTTAAGATAATTAACAGTCACGGGTTCTAAAAGCTAAAGGGTTTTGCTTCGAATTCAAGTGTCTCCCTTCACTTTCTCTCTCTCTATTGCTGCTCTGTTTCTGCTGTCAATTCCCTAAGAAAGTCCTGATTTTTAGGGTGATCGAGAGAAGTTGAAGAATCATGTTTATTGAGTTTCCTTTTTTGATCCATAGGGTCATCTAATTTTGCTAATTTTATTGTCATCTCCTTCAGGTAATTTGCGATTTCTCTTTACTCTGTTTTTGACTTGTACTTAGATTCCTTTTCTTTAACAGTAATAAACTTCATAAAGATTTCATTTTTCTTCTTATGGGTATTTGGAATGATGAATGTAGATTAGGTTGATTGTTTTGAGGATGATGTGGATAATCTTTTTCTGGATATTATTACAATTTAGGGTCTTGAGATTGTTTGTAATAAGCTCCGTACTTTGGTTCCTTATTTTCAATTCAGTCTTTAAGATTTCGTAACCTTTTTATATTTGATGCAATCTCCCTATAATAATACCTTTCTTCAATTGCTGTTTTGCCATTTGCATATTATTTAACTTTCTTTGTTGGATCAGTCTGATTCTTTCTTACCAATTATTGTCTTAATCCTTGATTAAAGAAAAAACAAAAAAAACAAAAGACATGGAGTTTCTTCTCTTTCTTGGATGTATAACAGTGTTTCTCTATGCAGGTAAGGGATTGTTGTTGCCAATGGGGTGGCTAACTAAAATCCTTAAAGGTTCTAGCCATAAGTTTTCTGATGGACAATGTAATGGAAGATATAGAGAAGATAGAAACTTGGAAGGTCCTCGTTATTCTGCGGTAAGTGAACTTTACTGTTTTTTGGTTCATTTTGAATTGAAGATAAAAGGGTTTCTTGAATTTCTGATTCAGGAAGGATCTGATTTTGACAAAGAGGAGATTGAATGTGCTATTGCACTTTCTCTTTCTGAACAAGAACATGTAATTCCACAAGATGACAAAGGAAAGAAAATAATCGGTAATGTTGTTTAATTCTCCGTTGGTAATGCATAGAGAAAAACAAAGAGAAGAAAGAAAGTTATGTGTGGAAATGTAACTTGCTTAAATTGTTTTCTTAAACCTTATATTCTGTAGAGTACAAATCTGAAACCGAAGAAGATGACGATGACGATGAGGATGAGGATGAAGAATACATGAGAGCTCAGCTAGAAGCAGCAGAGGAAGAGGAAAGACGGGTAGCTCAAGCTCAAATCGAGGAAGAAGAGAAAAGGAGAGCTGAAGCTCAACTAGAAGAAACAGAGAAACTGCTTGCAAAAGCTCGATTAGAAGAGGAAGAAATGAGGCGTTCTAAAGCCCAACTGGAGGAAGATGAGCTACTCGCCAAGGCCCTTCAAGAAAGTATGAATGTGGGATCTCCTCCTCGATATGATCCAGGAAATATACTTCAACCATATCCCTTCCTCATTCCTTCTAGTCACAGGTAAATGGTTCAAAAATACATTAATGTCCATTTCTTAGATTTTCAGACACTATCATCTCTAGATAGTGATATGATGCATGATCACATTAGCTCCAATGAGTCAATTTTGTTTCTTTGTTTATTTTCTTGGAGGATATGTGTCGGTTGCCAAGCTGAGATAGGACATGGAAGGTTTCTGAGTTGCATGGGTGGCGTTTGGCATCCTGAATGTTTCTGTTGCAATGCATGTGATAAGCCCATCATAGATTATGAGGTCCCTATACATTTTATTAAGTATTATTATTGTATCCTCCTGATTCTTTTGAAGCTTAACCTGTTCAAGCTTTGTTTTACAGTTCTCAATGTCAGGAAATCGGCCTTATCACAAATTATGTTACAAGGAGCAGCATCATCCTAAATGTGATGTTTGCCATAACTTTGTGAGTGATAGCCAACTTCTGTTGATCTCTATATTTTACCCAAAATTTGTTCCCAGGTTGTACTAAGCTTAATGTGTATGTATAAATGTAACTCCTCTAGATTCCGACAAATCCAGCTGGTCTTATTGAGTATAGGGCACATCCCTTTTGGATGCAAAAGTATTGTCCTTCACATGAGCGTGATGGAACTCCTCGGTGTTGCAGTTGTGAGCGAATGGAGGTCAGTTGTTCGATATAGCATTTCTGTTAATAGGAAAATAAATTTAAGAATCTGATTCGAAAACCAGATGTTGTTCTGTTTTTGGCTCATGGTTTCAGCCAAAAGATACAAAATATCTCATTCTTGATGATGGTCGAAAACTGTGTCTTGAATGTCTCGACTCAGCCATTATGGACACTCATGAATGCCAACCATTGTACCTTGAGATACGTGAATTTTACGAAGGCTTACATATGAAAGTGGAACAGCAAATTCCTATGCTTTTGGTGGAGAGATCAGCTCTAAACGAAGCTATGGAAGGAGAGAAACACGTAAAACCTCTATATCTTATTGATACTATGTTTATACTCTCTCTTTCTCTCTCGCTCATTTGTTTCAACCTACTTCTATCTAATTTTGCTGCAGGGACATCATCATTTACCTGAAACTAGAGGACTTTGTTTGTCTGAAGAACAAACTGTCACCACGGTATTCATTCTTCCAAGTTTGTAATGAATTGCTATCCACCACAAATTGCTTCTGAATCAGAAAGATGTTGATATAGGTGTTAAGGAGACCAAGAATTGGGGCAGGCTACAAGTTAATAGACATGATCACAGAGCCTTGCAGGCTGATACGTCGTTGTGAAGTCACTGCGATTCTCATTTTATATGGACTTCCTCGGTAAAAGAAAAACACTTCTCAACACACTCCTAAACCAAATTTTTGTCTTTATAAGATATCTAAAATTTTCGTATTACACTTGTACAGTTTGTTAACCGGGTCAATCCTTGCTCATGAGATGATGCATGCATGGCTTCGACTAAATGGTAATCTGAAGAACACTCCCTTCTCATTATGTTGAGCAATTGAACGTAGGGAAATATCAAAAAATGTTTTGTTGCTCTGTGTATATCTGTAGGGTATCCAAATCTTAGACCAGAAGTGGAAGAAGGAATATGTCAAGTTTTAGCACACATGTGGTTGGAATCTGAGACTTATGCTGGCTCTACATTAGTAGACATCGCATCTTCTTCATCATCTGCTGTGGTGTCAGCATCGTCCAAGAAAGGTGAGAGGTCTGATTTTGAGAAGAAACTTGGTGAGTTTTTCAAGCATCAAATCGAGTCGGATTCTTCATCGGCATATGGGGATGGGTTCAGGCAAGGTAACCAAGCAGTTCTTAAGCATGGTCTGAGGCGAACCCTCGACCATATTCGCTTGACCGGTACATTTCCTTAAATGGAATTTAAACTATAAAAAGAGAGAAAACAAGCTTTGTTATAGTTTTTTAGAGTATAGACTTGAGAAGAAAAGAAAAAGAAAAATGTATAGGTTACAACAATACACACATTTAAGTGTCATAAAGTTTCCACTTTTTAAGTAAAAAATCAAGAGTCAAGAAACAAGACCAAAAATTCTTGGCTTGGTTTTTATCTTTTTTTGCCAAACGTTTTGCTTGTTATTTCTTAGATAGCAAATTATTCTGTTTTCAAAATCTAAATTACTACAATCACTAGTTTGACTTCATCATATCTGGACCAGTGGATAAAAGTATGAAAGATAAGGAAAATCCGAAAATGGATAGACTTGTATATCCACAATTCCACATTATATCATAATATGTACTGTATATTATGGCTCTTCTATTCGCTGAGAGGACGAAGGTCAAATATGTAGAATGTAGAAGTATCCTCATATTGACCTGTCTAACTAGATTAATATTATAGTATGCATGCTTGCCATCTGTTAATTAAAATACAGACATTGTGAAAAATACACTCCATGCTCTCTATCTTTCTATCGTTTGTAAAATGATATTTTGTTGATCAAAACTACTATGGTCTACAAGATCGTGTAAAACAACATTCAAGTAACTTAGTATTATGGGAAGATGAGTTCTCTCGATCGAGATGTTCAGTCAATTCTCTAGAGTATAAAAAACGAAAACGTCTCAAGTCAATTGTCAATCATTAATTTCCAAATATAAATATTAGACATTATCAACAAATGATGATAAAGAGATACAAAAAACATTGTGAAGATGTGGGATATGAGGATAAACATAAGAGATAGGATGATATATTCACACGTGTTTCCCACTTCCTCATCCAACTTGTCGCGGCGCCTCGTCGCCGTTTCTTTCTTCTCTCTTTGTTTTTTTTCTAAACATTTTCTCTATCAAGCGTTTATGTTTCAACAAATTTTATTTAAGCTAATGTTTTTTCTTATAACCAAATCAAAATTTTATTCATCGATATAGAAATTAATGGTTTTTTGCTAATATTGAAATCTAATTTTAAAGTATATATTAAAAAGTTTTTGTTAAAAAAAAATGAGGATACTCATGTTGGAGAGGGAGAGCAAACGGATTCTTGATGTTTTTACGATCGATTAAAGTGAAGACGTTTTAGTGGACATGATATATTTCTTTGGTATGACATATTTTAAAAGTCACCCTCTAGAATTCAATTTTTTCTAGATATTATCGTCATTCGTCAACATTATATCGTATGATGTTAACAAAATTAATGGTTGGTAGAGTACTCGTCATTTAGAATTAGGGCTAATGAATTGATCGTTCATAATGTCTTGTCGAGGGCAAAAACGACGTAACGTGACAAAACGTATTAACCTTTGTTTCTTTTTCTTTTTTTTTTGTTATTTCAGAATTCATGAACCAGAGAATTTCATTAATCCACTAGCTAATCTTGAAATTATTCTATTGCCTTTTGAAAAAGTTGTAAAGTATAATTTGAAGGTTGCAAAATTTTAATTTTGGTTTTTAGTGTTTGAGAAACAAATCAAAACTGCAACATTATATACAGAACTATCTTCCCTTTTTTTTTTAACTAACTTGAAATTTATGCAAAACAGTTCACCAAGGTGTCATTAAAAGATGTCATTAAATTCGAAAGTCGGTTCATGAAAGATGTCGTCATCATCGTAACATGATGCCACCACGCAGTCAGCACTAAGCAGGCTATTTGGCTTTGGCACCTTCATTCAAAAATAAAATAAATTTTAAATTCCTGGTTCAGTAAAAATGTGGACCGTTGTTTTGGGGGCAGCCAATCGCACGAATATGGTGGCTACGCCACAAAGTTACAAATGTACAACTTTGTCGGGCTTTTCCAGATTCATTAACATCAATAGGCAAGTAAACTACAAAATGCAAGTTGCTTAATCAATAATGTTGTAAAGCTTTTACAGCATCTTTTATACCATAAAATGTCAACATCATGGAGTTTACTCCAATTAAGTTCTCGTACACTTTGATTTGAATAATCAGTACAAAACATAACCAAACCGGATTAGATGTGGTTTTAACTATTGCATACATTTTCGGCCAATGGATTAGGATTACTGAAAGAACATTAAAAACATATATGTATGACGACGAAAACAATTTCTTAGGGCTTAGGTTATATATATTTCGCAGAAATGTATACCAAAATGTTGGAGAATCGTGAAAAAGAATATACCTAATAAACCGTACTAAAAAGGCTGAACATCTGAGATTCAGCAGAGCATCAAAAGATAAAAGAGAATATGCTCATTAATCATAGGTCGACTGTTTTCTCCACCCTCCAACTTTAATTTTTGAAATCTCTTGTTTTTATGTGCCCTTGATAATTATTAATCACCTTAACATTAACAACTTGTTAATGCTTGTTAATCCAAAAGTAAAGCAATCAAAGAACTATATTATAAGATTAATAATGTAATGATTCGAAAACATTACAATAAAGTATAACGTAACAAGCTTAGATATGGTGGGTAAAATATACGAAGTAAAATAAATGGTCCCAAGTATATGAATGAATACATGTATTTACAGATATCTCTCTCCCCTATCTCCTTATGATTTGTCATTTTCCTCACCCATAATCCTATAAAATAATCAAGAACCTCCGAGGGAGAGAGACATACACACAGACAGAGTAAGACATATATAACATATATAGAGAGAGAAGACCTAAACAAAGAGACATATGGTGTCTTTAGGTTACTGCTTGAAGGAGAAGAAGACATGCGTGAGATGGGTAGAGATATACTTCGATGACTGTCTCTGTAACTTAAACGACGACGTTTCATTCGCACTTGGAATCGCTAGCCTCCTCTGTTGGGGAGTCGCAGAGATTCCTCAGGTCATCACTAACTTCCGTACAAAGTCAAGTAACGGTGTCTCTCTCTCCTTCCTCCTCGCTTGGGTCGCCGGGTCCGTACACCATCTCAAGTTCTTCTTTGTTATCATAATCTCTCTCTTTCCCTAACGTTATTTTATATGAATTTTATCAATCGGTGCAGTGATATCTTCAATCTCGTCGGTTGTCTTCTTGAACCAGCTACTGTAAGATACACAAAACATCTATAGTACATAATTATTTTCATGTCTTATTATTGTTTTCTCATTGTTTATCTTATTTTGAATTGTGTAGTTGCCGACTCAGTTCTACACAGCCTTGGTAACATCACCGTCTTCTCGCCGCATAAATAAACATATGTCGCTACAAAGCTTACGTGTCGCTTCTATTAAAATTAGCGTCAATTGTTCGGATTTATTTATTTTATTCGACCGCTTTATTTTATTCTATTTACAAATCAGCCCCGTAACTATTTTTTTTTCCTCTCTCTATAGCTTTACACAGTGAGCACTGTAGTATTGGTGATCCAGACTATTTACTACGATTACATCTACAAACTTTGTAGACATAGACGTACCAAGATTTGTCAAAAGGTAATAATTATAAGAGTTGATTACATTTTTAGGTGTTGATTATCATAATGAGGGTTTTTTTTTTTTGTTAAGGATGAGGAAGATGAAGAGAAGAGACCATTGAAACCACCAAAGACGATGGGATCTGCTATTTCCATCCCAGGAGGATCTTACAAAGATTCTTCTCGGAGAGAGTTCTATTACACGTACGGATTATTAAACATAAATCATATTTTATTTACTCTAATTTGTCTACAAATAAGTTAAAGTTTGTGACAAAAGCTTCGTATATTTTATTATTATATGCTTTCCCCTGCATACTCTGTTTTTTCTTGTCGTTTTCTCAAGCTTTTGAAGAAACAGAGGGAAAGGGTAACGATTTTTTCATAAAATAATTACATAATTGCTGATAAAATCTCGAACCTATCCTTTAGCTTTCTCAATTTTCTTATATCATAGAATATATATGTCCGCTCTCTATATTCAATTGTGACAACTGACAAGTGGTTTTGCGGGGGGCTATTTGTTCAGGTCGGCGAGATCGTTGGCCGGAAGTGGCACACCTCCCTTAAGAACATCGTATTTTCGAGTGGCTAAGAGTGGCCCTTCGGCTCTGGCAATCGACAATGATGGTTCGTCATCGGACGAAGATGAGACAATGTCGACGTGTCCTGTCATAACGGCTAAAACCATTACAAAACCAAGGCCAATACCTAGACAGGTTTGTAATTTCTTTTTAACTTAGCCAACTTAAAATCACTTTAAGCTAAGAGAACAAATATTGACCCATTTTGGACTTCTTTTTCTCAGGCAGGTTTTGGAACGTTTTTGGCTGCATCGGCTAGTCTTCCGCTTCAGGCAAAGAGCTTAGCGGAAAAATATGCACATGCTTCAAGCAGACGGCTTCTAAACGTGTGTGACACATATAGCATTTTGTTGTTTTAAAGGTATGAGTGAAATGCGAGAAAATGATATCAAAACATTGTTGTCTTTGTGCAGGAAAGAATAGTAGAGCATAGCGCGTTGGGACAATGGTTGGGATGGCTAATGGCCGCCATTTACATGGGCGGTCGCATTCCTCAGATTTGGCTCAACGTAAGCCATCTTTAGCAAATCTTGATTTACTTCTTCTTGGCTTCTTGTTTATGATATTGGATACTAATCTTTTTTTTTTTTTCTCTACAACTAGATCAAAAGAGGAAGCGTCGAGGTAAAAAAAAACTAAAACTACAAGTCAACCAACAGATATTCCCTTATGTATACTTTAAATGTTATTGTGGTATGCGATCTAACAAACAGTATGTTTTGATATTTGGCAGGGTTTGAATCCACTGATGTTCATCTTCGCGCTAGTAGCCAATGCAACATATGTTGGTAGTATTCTTGTCCGAACAACTGAATGGGACAACATCAAACCAAACCTTCCTTGGTTGCTTGATGCTATTGTCTGCGTCGTACTAGATCTATTTGTATCCTTTTCTAACCATTTGCACAGTCTCAACGTGGAAAACAAGTTATCTTATTGCCATTAGGTTGAGCTTTGCTACCTTAATTCGAAAAATCAAAACAGATAATACTGCAGTATATCTACTACAAGTATTGCAGGATAAAGAGCTTGGAAAGCAGAGAAGAAGACGCCTATGGAGACTATGTGGAAGCAAGCAAAACTTTTGTTTCGTGAATCACTATTTATGTTACAAGGATAATTTGATTTTCTTTTGATCTTAAGTATTATTGATTTCATAGTGTATGCATATAAAACCTAATTATTATATGTTCACTAAAACTGCTTTCTGTTTCCTCAAAATCTATACGCAACAAAAGCAAGCATTTTCCTTCCACACAAAAACCTGGTCACCAAGATTCTCCTTGGGTGTGATCCTTATAGGAGGAGTCCAAGATTAGTTTTCTGCAGCTCCTACACACTCATGAGCAGCTGAAGCATCATGCATGCTGCTATAGCAGTTGAGGATGCACAAGCATAGAGAGGCTTAGCTTCTAGAAGGGTCAAGATACGTTGGTTTTACCTGTTATGTTGGTAACGAGTCATTAATGAGAATTCAGCATCAAATTCCACCACATACCTCTTAAAAGAAAGAGGCTCTAACTGTTATGTTGTTACTGTTAAATGATTAATTGCCTACTATATGCTTATATCCCACAATCTGATTCGTTGAGTAATATGCAATACAAATAAATATTGGAATGAATATATCACAAATGGACAGAAGCAGAAAATAAGACATCAACGCTATATGAGTTTGAGAGAGGATCAAGTTTGAAGACAACATTGGACCACTCAATCTTCCCCCAAATCTCACCTCCCTCGCGCCTCTCCATGGAAATCTCGGCAGACCAAAGCTCCACACACTCAGGGTCTCCAATATGTGCGTTCCCGAAGATGACAATGTTCCCAGCAGAGTTACTAGAGATTTTTCTAATATCATATTTGACGTTGGTCTTTGACGGTCGTTTATCAGAGGTACGTCTGAAGATGTATCTTGTACCAGAGAGATACAATTGTAGCTGTTCCAAACCTTTTACCTCTTTCCAGTCCAACTCATCTGGTTGGCACCATAGTATTCTACCGCGAGTAGCACGACAGTATAGTAATTTCCCAATGACACACCAATCGTGTCTACTTCCTACCTTAGAATCTTTTTTTCCGCTTTTCCAGATTCTACCTTCACTTGGCAAGAAGCTAAAGCTTTGGTCCTCCTCATCCACGGCGTAAACCTTCTTCTCCTCTATCACCACACTTTGGTTGATACTATGGGCCATCTTCGGCGTATTAAATATACCCCAAGTTTGGTAAACTGGATCGAATACCTCCGCCCAGTTTGAGGAATCAGCGTCCTCTGGGCACCCTCCAAAAACGTAGATCTTCCCGTCTATGAGGCTTGCCGATGCGGAAGCACGAGCCATCTTCATAGACGGGACGCGGTGCCATGTCTGAGAAAAACAGTTGAGGAACAAGACATCGGAAGTGGGATTGCCGTTTATGATTCCACCGATTACATAACATAGATCCCCCAATTCACTACCACAAAAGAAGATGATTCCGGAGCCTGATAGGGGTGCGATGGGACCGGCCTCAGTCGACGACTACCCGTAAGGACGAACCAGCGAGGGGTTGGATCAGGTAAGATGCGCAAGCAGACGAAGAAAGATGGCTCAGTGCAACCAATCAGCGATCGCGTGCTGCAGAGCTCAGGGGATGTTACGAGAGAGCGGTATTTCTTGGAGCGAGAGATAAGGCTGTTTGGTCCAATCTCGAGACGCGAGCCATGCAACTCACAGCCACAGAATCCGGTAATCCAGACCACGACGGAGACGCCTCATTCATCGTCTTCTTCCTTTTACTTTGCGGTGGCACTTCGGGGGCGTAATTGTACATCGTCGAATGCTCTCGCATTCTCAATTCACAACAACACAAATTTAGAGATCTCTAGATCCATAATCATCTGATTGATTGATCGACCTTTCTTGCCATAAATTCTTGATTGGAATCGAGATTTTGTGAAGATAGGCCGATTCGGACAGAAACTATATATATTTTATGGTTTTTACTTTTCTCAAATTAACAAATATTAAAGGAAAAGGAAAGAAACAAGTACTTGCGCTTCACTTTGTCGGTTACTTGTTGTACTTGTGTTTCACTTTGATCTGGAGAGATTTGAAATTCTCTCTCCTCGTCGCCTTTCAACAAGTTCCGCGGTTGGTTGCAAGAGCCTGGACTCTTTGTTTCTGGTTTGTGAGATTGCAGAACCATCGATCGAGAGCTTAAGAGGATTTTATTTTTACAGTGGAGAATCAGATTTCAGATGTGGGCCTTATTATGTAAGCTTTTTTACTATGGGATATGTCATATGTGTGCCTAGTTAAGTAGAAAACGTGGGCCTTAGGCCCATCTTGTTCTACAGTTATAAATGCCTTAACTTTGATTAAGTGTAGTAATATTATACTAGGCCCAAATATTAAATATAGTCGACATAGTTCATTTCCTTATACAATGGTCTAAGGCGAACACTCGACCATATTCGTTTGACCTGTACATTTCCTTATACGGCATTCAAACGGTAAATAGAAAATCAAAAGTGTGTCCCCAAGTAGAGAGATACAATTGCAGCTCTTACAATCTAACACATCAGTCTCAAACCATATTATGTTTTCTCGCTTTTAATAATTTTTCCTCTTATCCAAAATGCATTTTCACTTGGTAAAGAGTATAAGCTTTTGATCATCCTCGTCCATGATCCACCATGTAAACCTTTGTTTCCTCTATCACCACATTTTGGTGGGTATTGTGGTATATCTACGTCATAAAGTTACCCCAAGTTTGAGTCTTTGGATCAAAAACCTCTTATGAAATAAATAAATATTTTTAAAGATATATTTATAAATAATCGACATAATTTCTTTCCACTTAAAAAACACAAAACTAGATTTAAAAGAATGAAAAACAAGAACTAGATTGCGTTAACTAAGAGCCAATAGTTCAAATGTAAAATATCTCATGCAAAGTCAGAGATCGATGGTTTATAAAAAAAAAATTGTCCCGGTTTGAGAAGATGTACAGACCTAGACGCAGAACATTTTAGTTATTAGAAAACAAATTAGATTATACTTCAGTTTTAAAAGTGAAAGACAAAAAAGAAGATTAGATTTGTTTTATTGAGTAAAAAGTAAAAACTAGTAAAAAGGATCAATTAATTCTTAAGCGTTACGTTGGCTATTCATTTTATTAATATGGCGTCGCATTGGCGAATGCATTCTCACATAAAAGTTAAGAAAAAGCAACAAAATCGCACCGTTGAGAACCGAGTTTAAACCCCACGCGCCAATCCCATTGCATCCACCTTTAAAGAGGTGCATCGTAAGAACCCCAGCGTGAGACACGAGATTACAGCCCACGAGAACCAACTGACAATTCACCACAAACGAAGGGAAAGCCGAACCGGGTAAACCAAACCCGGTCCAGAATCTATAACCGTAAACCACCGAGTAAACCAGAGTCGTCGATAGAATCGCTAGAATCTGGTACGACTGCGAGAATTCTAGCCAGAGGAAAGACGTGAAGGCCATGACGGAGTTACAAAAGAGCTGAGACACGGCGAGCCTCCGGCTACGTAAAACGGCGAAAATCGTACGGAACATGTGGAGAAAGCGCGTGAGGTAAAACACGTATGACCAAAAGAAGACACGACCAGAGGGACGAGTCCCGAGAGGGAAACAGAGAAGCCATTGGAGAGGAGTGGCGGTTTTGCTCCGCCGCCATAACCACCGTGTGTCACGGATCTCTGCGGCAGCGGAGAGGAGGATTCCGGCGAAAATGGTGGCGGAGAGGATCGACATGAGAAGGCTGTGGATTTCGGGGATGTGACCTAAAGGAACGGAACGGTTACTTCGGCGTACGGCGGAGAGGAGGATGTGGAGGGAGGATGAGACGGCGATATAGAGGGAGATTGATGTGAAGAGGAAAGACCACGTGGAGCCCCATGATTGGCTGTTACTCCAACGGAATCCGACGATGTATGGATGTTCGGAGAGGAAGTAGGTAATAGAGTTAATCAGAGCCGTTGACATAGTTTGAATTTGATCGTACGGTGGTGGTGATCACAGTGACTCTTCTTCTTCCTCTGTTCCTCTAGTCCTGTCTTTTATATGTGTGCGTGCGACTTTTTCGCAAAGTGAATCTCTGTTTCTGCTCTTATTTTTTTTGTTGGGATATTTAATTTCCATTTTCCAATAATTGTTGTAGAACATACAGTAGGTCACTAAATGGCCGGTCTTGTCATGAAAGCAAAATGATGTGGACCAATATTAATTGTCACATTTACGTGACAAATTTAATTTGGCTACATAAATGAATATTGTAAAACGGTTATGAAAATTTTTAAGATTTATGGTCTTAATGGGGTTTTACTGTTATTGTCGAAAATCGAAATAGCAAACCATATTTGAAATATCTTCAAAAAGATCAGAAAACTTGGTACGCGTCAAGTTGACCATTACCATAATCGAAAAGCAGGTGGGAAAACCAAAGAACCTCTAGACACGAAAGAGAGTTTGGTGTTGAGAAATTCAGACAAGCGTCAATTTACAGATGCCTTCATGGTTAAGTTTTAAGTTTTACTCAAGGAGCTACAGATGAGAAAGAGTGCATTACGTAAAACAAAATGCAAATATTGGAATATGGATCGGGCGATCGTTACGAAGATGAATCTACATCAGTAATCAGTAACGAGTTAGTATTAAATTACTATTTCACACAATTTGATGACCAGCTAAGACAGAAGATATTTGATACGTATCAAATAAAATTAGTAGAAATCAAATTGTCCTAATCGTTATATTGGCAATAAGCGTTATAGTACCACGTGAGTAAACAAAAATATTAGATACGTACCAAACAAATGCGGCAGGAACAGTGTAATATATCTCTTTTTCACTATGAGGAATTTGGTTTTGTCCACTTGATAGTATTTTCCACAAGTGACTCTTTTCTTTAGTCTCATTTTCCAGAAGTGATTCTTGACCTACCAAACTAAGTATTTTATTTACACGGTCGTAGTTGATTTCTCGTGAATTAATTAAAAGGAGACTTGGACGGTGAACTTACAACGACTACTCCCACGCATAACATGTTCTATCAATCATTTATGTAAGCCCGCCGAAACAATCATTAAGCATATGTTATACTTGTTTAATTTATAAACTAAAAATCATTTAAGTTAAAACTAAAACTAATTTCGGAATTGGCTTCAACTAAGATTTAGGCCTCAAATGACAAGGTTTTGTTGAGTTTTTGGTATAGATAACATGTTTAAAGTAATGATATCTCATATGCATATGCATGGAAGTATTGTAACATTTAACATTCAGAAAGTCAGACTTGAAATTTATAAATCTACATCACAATCGATTCTTTTATCTACTCTTCCAAATTACATAAGCCGCACTAATAGAACTTTTTTTTTTTTTTTTTTTTTTTTTTC
>Ga0041059_1002091_pt1 | contig 15229 bp, 10 predicted proteins | sample AraColnosormetaG_FD_56232 | JGI IMG/M metagenome (GOLD analysis project Ga0041059, IMG submission 56232) | Arabidopsis roots microbial communities from North Carolina, USA - Col MF nosort | ecosystem: Host-associated > Plants > Roots > Unclassified | place: USA: North Carolina | collected...
TCGTCGAAAACTCTTTTGGCACTCTCAAATGGTATCCTAGAGTTAGTATGCAAGCCAAAAAGTCCAATGGATAGAAGAGTCAATAACCCAAACCATCTACGCTTTTCAGGAGGCCAAGCTCTGCACGTTACTAAGCCCTGCCTAAGTTCATCTAGATTAGGACCTTCACCGGTTGGCACACGCAATTCACTGAAGAACGCTTTGTAGTCAGCTTCAGGCTCAAACTTTTCTGTAGGCAGTTGATCTATATTTAAACCCGTGATATGATGAAATTCGTTCAATCCAAACCGGATGGGTTTACCAGCCACGATACACCAAAGCTCCTTCTTCAGTATTCTCAGCTGTCTGCATAGTAGATAATGTACGGTCTTACCAGACCATAGAAAATGACTATCAACAAGCTTAGCAATTAATCCAAGCTCTGTCTCTTTCAGTTCTGCCCATATATCTTTTCCTATTGATTCTCTAATTGCAGGGAACTCTCCCAGCTTTATGTTGTGATTAATGCCTTTACCCTCCAGATTAGAATCCTCCTCTTGGTAAAGTCTTGGAGGGTACTCCCTTGCTTGGTCTTCAGACATTTATATAACCATAAATCAGCCGTAAGCATTCCATAACTCAGCCATAACATAAAACAAACTCATCCACAGATACCATAACTCAGGCAAAACATAAATCTAACTCAGGCATAGATAACATAACTGTGTCATAACATAAACCAATCTCAGCCACACATAACATAACTCAGCCATAAGATAAATCTAACTCAGCCATATCTTAACAGAAACTCAGTCAAACCATAACATAACAACAACTCAGTTAAAACATAAACCAGACTCAGCTATATCAAAACAGAAACTCAGCCATAACATAAACAAACTCAGCCGTCATATAAAAGAAACTCAGTCATCGATGTAAGGTTAAACCATAACTCAGTCACAACATAAAACAAACTCAGACACGGATGAATTGATAAATCATAAATCAGTCGGAAAACAAACAGTAACTCAGCCGTCAAATCAAATAGATCTAAGAAATCAGCCACCATATGTCAATCAACGACGACGTTAAAACCCAGCTTTAAAAACCATCGTTACGCATCGGAAAACGATTTTAGTGACGGGAATCACTTGCGATTGAACTTAGATGTCTGAGTCTTACTTAATAGAAACATACTCACCGGAACTTAGATGTCGGATGTGCCTTCGCACTTACGGAAATGCGACTCCGGCGTCTGAATTTCGGCCGGAACAGACGAGAAAATAGCAAAACGGCGAAAGAGAACGATTTCGTTCCGTCGAGAGAGAAAGAGGAAGAAAGCGACAGTTTTTTTTTTTTTGGGAGATGATGAACAGTAACGCCAAGAAAAAGAAACCCGAACGTTATGCGGTTTGGAGATGATTAATGACGTGGATTATGGTAATGACATGTATAATCACTGTTTTTTCATTTAATTTTTAGTTAAAAACGAATTAAATAATAATAATTAATTAAAACTAATTAGGGGTATTAATTATAATTACACAATTACTGAAAACATCTAAATAATAAAAAAAAGATGTGTTCTATTCTAGGAATAAACATACAAATGTTTTCAATCTTAGGAATTATTTCTTTTATAAATTGCCCAAAACTTCTTTATAGAAACTAAATCCAACGGGAAAAAGATCGGAAATTTCCTTCTTCTATTTATTAACGTTGTTGTACTAAAGGTTGAATTGATAACAAACTCAAGATGAGAAATAACAAGAACAAGTTGAGAAGGATTCAAATTTGTTAAATAAAATTGGGCATTGGGCTTGATGACCTTTCCTCTGAAATCGATAATGGGCATTATCCGAGCCGGACGGACATCAAGTACAAAGCCCAACACCATTAATCTCTTTCAGCTGTACAGAAAAACTCCAGCCCTATCCAAGTTATTGTGATTGGTTGAGTTGGGAATTAGTTGCGAGTTGCGACTCTTTGTTGAACAAAGAAACATAAGACATAAGGAAAAGCAATAATAGTCTGACTTAATTAAGACAATATAAGAATTGAGTAATCTAATAGTGGTGACATATAGATTGAAGAAACCTATGCAAAAGATAGACTATAATTGACAAGGAACCTATACACATATTCAAGAAAACAAAACCTAGATACAGTAGTTACTAATTAACAATAATATTTACCAAAAATAAAACTCTTAGGCTCCGGATACAGTTTGGTCGGAACAATAAGAAAATACTACATGCACAATCTCAACCGTGGTTGGGTAATTCCACGTTATGACGACAAAGCGGACAAGTGTTCCGATTACTCAACCAATTCGAGATACACTCTTTATGGTAATAATGCCGACAAGGAAGCTCTGAGAGCCTCTCATTAGCAGCAAGCTCCTCTCTACATATAGCACAAACCACTAAACCTCTCTCCATCATTTCCTCAGCCGTAAACTCCACCACCGGAAGTTCCTCCCCTGCGTTAAGCCACCGCGTACAAGAGGATGAATTACCGAGAACTAGACCAAAGATTTCATCGTAAGATCCAAACGTGTTGACTCCATGATTGCTCCGTGAATCCAAGTAGTGGAGGTAACGGAGGTATTCGTCGTCAATTAATGTAGTGTCTGCTTCGAAATCTTCTTCGGTCGGAGTTTGGTCTGGTTCGGTGAGGTTTAGAGGAAGATGAAACTCCTCAGCCATTGATTTTTTTTTCCTTTTTCTTTTTGGGTGTAGATGATGATTGTACGAGAATGTGAAGATTGGGTTTTCGAGTATAAGAGAATATTTCGGCTCATATGATCCTTGCATGAGGACAAGATTTGAACACATGTCTTACGAGTGTGTCTCTTTTGTGGCCACGTCATAGAACTATTATAGCACCGACATATCAATAAAACAAAAAAAAATTCACAATTTTAAAAACCGGAATTAAAAAAATCAAAATTTTAGACAACGGTAATAAGAACGGTACATAATTAGAAAATTATATTTTAGAAAAAAAGTAAAAGAGAATGATAAAAGATAAAAATCTCTCTTGTAAAAATATTGGAATATTGTTAGAATATTATATATTTTTTACAATTACTTATATGTTTTGTGTTATTGTGTAATTATAATTAATACTTTTAGTTAGATTTTTTTTAATTAAGATTTTTTTATTATTTTTTTAATTAAAAATAATTAAGGAAATTATATTAATCTATGTCATTAAAAAAAAAAGCCACGTCATTAACGTTATTAAGAAGAACTTTTTGGTTTTCCTCTCTATTATTGTTTTGCAACAAATTTACATGCCACGGCTGAGTTATAATGGTTCACGGAAAACGAAAGATCGAGTAAATCTACTTATTACGACTTAGCTGTTACGATTAGACATATTGTTCATAGCCTTGTTCAAGAACATCTAGCTCAACTTTAACTGATGGCTCAACTCATTCAATCTATAGTCATCGAGTACCAACTTCACAAGCTTGTTGTGCGTTGTTTTCGCATCTATTTGCATAACTCTACACTCTTTATTGTTAGTGTTAAATACAAATTCTTTACTTCATTACCAACAATTACCGTAATCGAATCAATCATATTAGGAGAAAGATGAAAGAAAATGAAGAAGAATGAGGAAGACGATGACGAATTAGAAGTTCCGGTAATGTGAAAAACTCAAGTTAAGAAGACGAATTAAAAAAGGCGTTTCGTATTTTCTTTGATGATGATGACATAAAATGTTGCATCCGACGTTATTTTTTAATTGATGAAGTGGCAAGTAAGCCACCAAACGAACTTGCATAAATAAATCAGCCATCAAACAAAGCTATAAGTCAGTCGCAACATGTCGTTTAATGTCAAAGCTACAGTAATTAAAAAAACAAAAACACGGCAAGTTAATTTAGCCGTTTAATGTCGTAACTCAACAGAAATTTTTTAACTCAGTCGTTTCGTTTTATATGTCGGCCGTAATTGCATGATATTATAATAATTAATCTTTCACTATTAAGTCAGTCGTAACTAGGCTGAGTTATCCGTTAATTCAGCTCATAACGGCTGATTTATGACACTCGAACATAAATTAGCCGTAACGATATCCCACATCTAAATCGTCTTTGATAACTCAGCCAGCCATAAAAAGTTGACTCAGCTGTGTCGAGGGAATAACTTAGCCAAAATTTTGACCAATCAACCATAGGGTAAAAACTCTGCCGTAACTTAGGTTGGGTTATGCTCAAATTCTCATAACTCAGCAAATCTCATTAAGTCAGTCATAACGTAAGCTGAATTATTTCATAACTCAGAAAAATTTCATTAAGTCAGCCATGACTCGAGAGAGAGTTGTACTATAAGTCAGCCGTTTTCTCATAACTCAACCATTTTTTCTTAAATCAGTCGCACCATACCGTAGCTCAGCCATCACTGCCGTTGTAGCGCTTTACGGCTAAGTTCATTGATGTAGGTCAAATTTCCTTAAGATCACTCATTAAATAAGAGATTGTAGTACTTACGGGTCGAATTCCAAAAAGTTCTCGGATCACGCAATAGACTATTGTTTATTAAATTAAACTAAACTAATAGATTACAAAATAAGAAACATAGAAAAGCAATAAATATCAAGATGTAAGTCAGATGGGAAAAAAGTCAGGTTTAGGGTATTCTCAGGAAATAGAGATTAGTAGATCTACTGATAGCTAGGTTGTTATCGAACCATTCTTAAACTCAAACTATAGTATCAGAATAACCGGTGGTGTTCCGTGAAATTAACTATGCTTGGAGCTAAGATTCCCGGTGGCGTGCAGTGAAACCCTATTCCTAAACATGCATGCTAAACGAGTTCGATAAGTTCACCTTAGTAGATAGACCGATTCTTATTACACACCTATTAACCAGGCTCATCAAATAATAGTTTTGATAATAGATACCTATGGCGGGTGTAATACCCCTCACTAAGACTACAAATTGACCGAGGGATGGCTATCGAAGAACCATCAGCCAATATAGAAGAGAATGATTGTTGGCGATGAGCCGAAGTATTCTAGGATACTTTCAAGAGTTTTGATCGAGGGGGTTAACTATTATTAGGCGAACCATGATAGTCCATCCGTCTGTTGTGCGTTGCGTGAAACTCCGTAACGTTATGGCTTACGAAGGTTTGGAGCAGGTCATGCCCGGGCAAGCGCTACATGACGATATAGTATTGAGGGATGTAATCTCTTTTAGACTGTCGTGGTTGTTCAATTTATTGCTTGTGAATCTTGTGTTATTGATTCTTTGAGATTGGGGGTTGGGTTGGGTTATACTATTAGAATCCCGGATTTACTGACTAATGCTAGATTACTCAAGATTCTAAATTTGTTTAAGAGGTAACCTTTGGGAGCGAAGGATGTTAGGCCAACCGGTGTAGTTTGCATTATCTTTGTAAAGATATAGGTTTTGCGTATAGTATGTATAACTTGATATTTTCATTGATAGTAATAAAGCTATGATTTTAGTAAACCCATGTCTCCCATGATATAATTAGTCATGTCCGGACTATCATAACTCGCGTATCGCAGTACGGGTTGCAAAGCCTTAGGCCATGATAGCAAGGTAAACCGATTTCTCGCGGTTGGACGACTTTGGGCGAGCGGTCGTGTTCCATGAATTTGGGTTAGCCGCCTGCGAGAGTCAACTGTGATACTTCCAAATTTGTTCTTGGCCTAGAGCGGTTCAGGGGTGTTATAAGTATGGTATCAGAGCATGGTTAATTGATGCTCGTAAGAGACACGTGTTTTCAATATTTTATCGAGTCAAAGGAGTCACAAAGACAATTAGAAAACCGGTTATGTCCTTAGCATTTAGCTAGATGGGATAGGATTTACCCTTGGATGTTCGAAGCAGGTTTTTTACCAAAAGATGGAGATGACAACCTTGAGGAGGAATTTATTTTTAAATAGTTTTCTTTCCCCATTGGTTCATTCAAAAAGGAAACTGGCAAGACATTAGGTAGAGGCGGATTGAGAAGATAAACTTTAGGAATAGATTACCTTAAGCATTATGACCATGCAAGTCTTGGGCCAGGTAAGTATGGGTTTTATCTCACTTCTTTTATGGTGTTATATGTGTTGTTTATTTGTTTAAATTCAAGTAATCGTTTAGTTTTGTTTAGTGTAACAATATTTGGGGAAGGGTAACCCCATCCATGCGTTGTTAGATCGATAGGTTGGTTTTAAATTTTTGTTGTCAGAGTGAGTTGAGTGTTAGGATTAGTCTTTATGTAACCCTGAAGACTTCAACCTTAAAAACCTAGAGGTTAAGTAAACCGTAGTTGTTTAGGCCGACCATCCTTAACCTATAAAACCTGTGATAACTTGAGGCGTGTGGTGTGGATGAAGGCAAGATTGTGTGTTAAGCTTTTGAGCAACACACATGATATGTGAAAGGAAATCACATATACAGAAATGGAGTTGAAGAGTTCTAAGAAAAGTGGAGAGTGATGAAGTGAAGAAGGGAAGAGAAGTAAACAAATGATGAAAATGATGAAGACGATGAACCAAGAAGGTTATAGCTGAAGAAGAAAATAGCTAAAGTAAGAGAGTGTGAAAAATAAAAGACATACTTTACATAATGTAAAATTAAGTCTAAGGGGAGGAGCCGAATACACAAGTCATTAAGTCAATACAAGGGTATGAGGAGAATCACAAAACGAAGACGAAGCCCTTGAAGATTAGTCAAAGGGGATGAGTACCAGGACGAGAAGAACGGTGAGCCATAATTTGAAGCATGCAAGACCCAGATTCAAGGAGAGAAGTTCAAGAAGACAAGGAGTCTAAAGAAGTTGGCATAGGTTATGTTGTCAACATTTTGGAGAAGTTCTAGGTAACATTTCCCCTGAAAATTTGAGGACGAATTTTATTAAGGGGAATACCCCTCACCATGACTCCAAATTGACCGAGGGAAGGCTATCAAAGAACCATCAGCCAATATCAAAGAGAATAATTGTTGGCGATGAGCCGAAGTATTTTAGGATACTTTCAAGAGTTTTGATCGAGGGAAATTGCAAGATGAACAATGAAAATGGAAGTTGGGCGAGAGAAATCGAGTTTGGGGCGATGACATAGATATTCAGACGATCAGGGACGATGCAGGATCGGCCCGTGGTGAGCGATGGACGACCCTGGGCAATGCATGATTGATCCGCGATAGGTGTGTGATCGACGATTGGGCACGTCACTGATCAGCTTCCGATCAAGCAGGAGGGTAAGCTACTTGTCAGATTTGTGGTCAAGAAACGGCAACGTTGTTGAGCAGCTTAGGACCCAAGCTGTTGCATCATCGAACAGTTTCGGACGTATGGATTAGAACTGGTCGTGTCGTTGAGGTGCTTGTGGAGGAAGCAGCTTTGTCACTTGCTTAGCCGAATGTGTGGCTGGAGATGCGCCACCGGAACTAGCTCACACCTCTCCACCACATGTCGCCGAACGAAGATGGCTTGGTGTCCTGACGAACACATGTTGGTGCGACAGTTTTGCATCAATCGCCGCTGTGTCGCACCCGTAGCCACCCACTTTTCTGGCCTCCGTGGTCCATTCTCCACCACATGTTCCACGGACCACCAAACCCTATAAATAGGCCCCTTCCGCGCATTACTTCCTTCAGACCAAAACCAAGAGAAAATCCGAGAAAATGTTAGTTAGTCCGTGAGTGAGAATCTGAGCGTCGGGAGCGAGCAAATCGTCCCGAAAGAGCTTTCAGATAATGTCGAGGCTCTGCCGAGTAGCTTAGTTTGGCATCAAAGATAAAGTTAGTTTCCGATAGAGTCTCCGATCTAAGATAAGATCCAAAGCGTGTGTTTAGGGGGTGAGTAACCGAGCCGTGTGAAGTAACACACGGATTGGGTTTTAGTTATTATTTTTAAATTATGCATGAGGTTTCTAGTTTATACTTGGTATTATTTCATAATCATTTATACTTGGTTGATTGATTGGTTATGAAGTTTGGCTTAAGGATTGTGTAATCGTTATGCTGCCCGTTTGTTAGAGTAACCGTTATGCTGTCGGACAGCATATGATTATGGTTATATGTAATGATGTATAGCAATAGGGGGTTAACTATTGTTAGGCGAACCATGATAGTCCATCCGTCTGTTGTACGTTACGTGAAACTCCGTAATATTATGGCTTACAAAGGTTTGGACCAGGTCATGCCCGGGCAAGCGGTACATGACGTTGTAGTATTGAGGGGTATAATCTCTTTTAGACTGTCGTGTCTAGGAGTGTGGAGACCTCGCCTTGGGGGGGATATCATGAATTCGTAGAGGCCTGTTTAGCATGTCTAAATTGGGATTGATAGTGGTTGTTCAATTTATTGCTTGTGAATCTTATGTAATTTAATCGTTGTGATTGGGGGTTGGGTTGGGTGATACTATTAGAATCCCGGCCTTACTGAGTAATGCTAGATTACTCAAGATTCTACTTTTGTTTTACAGGTAACCTTTAGTGGGAGCGAAGGATGTTAGGCCAACAGGTGTAGTTTGCATTGTCTTTGTAAAGATATAGGTTTTGCGTATAGGTGGTATAACTCGATATTTTCATTGATAGTAATAAAGCTCTTATTTTAGTAAATCTCGTGTCTCCCATGATATAATTAGTCCTGTCGCCGACTATCATAACTCGCGTATCGCGGTACGGGTTGCAAAGCCTTAGGCCATGATAGAAAGGTAAACGTATTTCTCGCGGTTGGACAACTTCGGGCGAGCGGTCGTATTCAGTGAACCTGGGTTTGCCGGCTGCGGGAGTCAACCGTGATGCATTCGGATTTGTTCTTGGCCTAGAGCGGTTTGGGGGTGTTATAGCAGGTATATCTATTATCCGGAATCAAGTTCTAGTTAGTTACACTAGAACTAGCATTAAGAACAACTAAAGATGAAGAATTCTACAAATAACCTAACAAAGGGGCAATCTACTAAATCATCTATAACCCTAATGAGAAATCCTAAACCTAACTAGAAGACTAATCAAACATGGAGATTGTAGCAAATAACATGATTGAATAAGAAATCAATGAACAAAACAAGAAGAGATTAATGTTTAGAAGGATCTTCTTTAACGGAGTCTCCACAGGGTTTTGCTCCCAATGTACAAAAGAGAAAAGAAGATTAGCCTCTCCAAGCTTAGGTCTAAACAATGACCTTACAATCTATATATATAACCTAAAACGTGATGGGCCTTCTTTAGAAATAAGGAAAAGTTTTCGGCCGAATTTGGAAATCTTCAAAACTTAAATAAGTTGTGTCTTTGAATTGTCGTCAAGTATTGGTGTGGCTCGACACCAAGGGTAGTCTCAATCGACACCTACGCGATTTTTAGTCTCTAGATTTCTTTTGCAGCATAAGTTCTCTGTTTTCCTCCAGAATGCTCAATTATCTCCAAATGAATCCCAAACATTGAAAAACCTAAAAATGACTAGAAAAGACTCTACAAATAATAAATAGACTCTAAAACCTATACCTAAATCATAGCTAAAACAGTAAAAATAGGGATATATCATTTATTAATACACGTCAGCGATTACTGACTTGACGACGCGGTTTTTGCTGACATGGCAATGACATTCCTTGTAATTACGTTTTTTCCTGTAACGTTTAGTAGAGACACGATGGGTATATAAAATAGGGCCAAAATATGATAGTAATAAAAAATGTTTTGTATGGTTCTTGTAAATACACCTAATTTCTATAACATCCGAGTAACTCTCCCTAAAAGATATGGTTATTATTATTAGAACGGAAGAAAAAAAAAACCTTGGCGTGAAGCCACGCACTCCTCTCTTTTCTCTCTTTAGTTTCAAAGAAGCAAAGTAGATATACGGAAAACGTTGTATTGCCTCTCCGGTATGCTGTTTCCGGTGCCGGAGAGGGCTCCTTTTTTTTACTTCTCAGCTGTCTTTTCCTCCCCCTTTGGTAGGCTTTGAGTTTGTTATGGTTCTTTGTCTTGATCTGCAGCTCTAGAAGGTGGTTGTTCTGAGGTTTGATGCGGCGTGGTGGCAAGGAGTGTCACAACTTTGGCTAACGTCTTCTCTTTGAGCGGTGATTATTCTCTCAGGTTCTGGTCATAGCTTAGGTGAGTTGTCTAGATAAGATATGTGAGCTTGGTTTGGTGGTTTGCGTCTTTTTGCGGCATTGTGTAAGAGCTCGCGTGTAAGAAATTCAGCTCGGATTATTCTACATGGGGAGAGCTTGATGGCAGAGGAGGTGATGGAATTTGAGGACGGCTTTGAATCTAACTCTTTCTTGCCTTCGATGTGGTCTCTCAGCCAGGTTTTGGATTTAGATCGGTTTTGCTTCTCTCTTTGGGCCCTTTGTGGTGATAACTGCCTCGTCGGAGTTCTCGGTGAGGTTTTTTTTAGTCGTTCATTACGGTTGTGGTAGTGGTTGATGGCTGGGTGGTTTTGCGGCTCCGTTTTTCCGTTGTGGCTCTTTCGTGACTTGCTTTGATTACTACTTGTGTGTTGCTGGTATTTGTTGTTGTAGTTTCAGCCTACGGTGGTTTGCAGCGAAGATCTCTTTGCGTGTTGCCCTGGTGGGGTTCTCTATGGGGAATAGAGGTGGTGGTTTGGTCTAGGTGGCTTCACTATCTATGGGAGATGTTTCTTGTTGATTCGCAAAAAGATTGGTGGCTGGAGGCAGCTTATCTAGCTGCTCGTAGATGCTCTCATGTCGCCGGGTAAGGGTATTAGTTTTCTATAGCCGCTTTGTTTTTGCGTTAGTCTTCGGAAAAGTTGTAGGTGCTCCTACTGGAGGTTTGAGGACGGCTTTGAGTTTGGGTTGCTCATGGCAACAAAGATGAGGATTCTACGTCCTTCGAGTTGAGGAAACCACGCAACTGTCTGACCTTTTCTGTTTAGAATCGGTGTGTCTTCATGGGTTTCTGCTTTTGTTTGCTAGTATTTGCTTCATGTTTTCTGCTTGTGAATTGTTATTTTGGTCTTTTTGTAGTTTTCAGTTTCTCATTCTTCTTGTTTTCTCTATAATTTTTGTCAAAAAAATTCGAAAAAAGTAAAAATTTTAACTTTTACTAAAAATAAATATGGTTATTGTTCATTTAGAAATACAAAGAAATAAAAACTTATAAAATATATAATGAAAAACATTTATGTATTTTTCATATAAAATTCGACAAATCATGTTTTAGAACTGCTCATTTGTACCAAACTGCTCATGCCATGAGACTGTCGGATTTTGAAGTTTCAATATTTTTCACGTATCTGCTGAGAATTATAAATGAAAAAGGAGGTTCTTTTATTCTATATAGTTTATACTGTAGATAGTAGATACAAGCAACAAAAAAATTCAATCCTTACTTACCAACAGTTAAGAGTTATGCCTACGAAACATTGCCCATTAGTTGCAAGGCAGGTCCAGCCCAAACATATAAGACAGATCTATGACGGTACATAGGTTCATGACCAATTATTAAATTTGTCTACGTGTGGACGTTCAAATATTTGGGTAGAATTTTTCAGGTTCATATATTTCGGATTTACAAATCTATAATCAATTCTGGTATTTTAAAACTTGAGTTCAAGTCAAATTCAGGTTGGATATTTTGGATTCGGATTCAGATTTAAGATACCCGAAGTATCGAAATATCAAAAATGTGTATTTAAATCTATGCAGATTACTCAAAAATACCCAAAATATCTACAAAATCTGAGTTTATATTCTGATTTTTGGGTTATGCAATTTAAAACTTGTTCGAGTAATTTAAAACTTCTTAGCCCAAAAATATATTAGGTCAGGACTGGTTCAAGGAACTATAACTGTCCAAACAAAGTCTATTTATCATACCAATGAACGAGAACTTACATAGTTACATTACCATGTCTACATGTGAGAAAGACAATGCCAAAATTCATAGTTGAAGTTGCATCCCACATGGATGCTCAATTAACAACTAACTAATTGCATCACCAAATTGCATCATATACTATTATTTAGGAAGTACATAATAAAAGGTAACCTTGCCTTTTGTAAAATATTACTAGTTTTGTTTTGAAAAAAAACATTCTATCTACTATGTAATACGGGTCAAAAAATCAGATTTGAGTAGTATATTTCTAGTTGACTAAAAAGCGTGAAACAAACTCTCCCATGCACGACTATCGAGGAGTTTCTGTCTTTCAAGTTTTTCGACGCCGGTGGCGGGGCTCTTGGTCGCCCGCGTTGGGATCCCACCACCAAGAGCTTGCTCTACTTCTGTTCTCAACCTTTTCTTTCCTATTACTTAAGTTTTTTTCAGTTTTTTTCTCCGTTGTTGCAATCCTTTAAAATCTTATCGATCTCAACCCTCCTCAGCGACTATGCTTCAGTGACCTTCAAAGAGTGGAAGGAGACTCCGGTGAACCTCCTCCCTCAGACTAGTTCCGCAACATCCAAACAGAAGCACCCAAAAACTAGTGATTTACAAAAATTAGTTCTAGAATTCACTGAACCAAAACCTTCTCGAGCCAAATCTCTTATTCCCCATGAAGATCTCTCACCCTGAGCTTCGTTGCTGGCAGGAGTAATCCCTCTTGGATCGGCAGATGCGCCAAGGGGAGACGTCGTCGGCGCAAGACGACTCTCTTCTTAGGGTATTTTCTATTTTCCCTGGTGCTAATAAGACTTCTTGTTTGCTCGACTATACATCAGACCATGCTATTCTTGTGCTCCCACTGCATCTACAATCTCCAATGAGGTCGATCCCTGCGTAAAACCATCAATTTCCCGACCAGCCGCCATGAGCTCAAACCGCTGGTCCCCAATGCAAGATTAGGGTTTCCCTGAGTGGGCCCTAAATCCAAATTTGGCCTATTAAGGCTTTTGTTGCCCAAATCCATAAGGTGTGTGCTCTTTCATCGTTTTAATTAGCCCATGTATGACCTAACTTATTTTCTGTCAAAACCTTGTCGATGGTTGTGTAATTACATACTCAATGGTCGTGGACTCCATCGGAGGAGCAATTCACAATCTTTACCTTGGCTTTGCTTTAAACTTCTAAGAATCCTGGCTTTAGTTACCCTTATGTTCATGTTACTCGAACCACCAAGCTTGAAGTTTTATGGCGTTTGTTCTTCATCTCCAAATTGTCAAAGTTTTGATTGCGATCTGGGTGTACCTACGATCCAACACTACTTCTTGGTGACTATAGCACTCAGCTTTAAACCTCGACACTCCACCCTCATTTCCCAAAATTTTGCTCGAATCCTTGCTAAAACATTACTTCGTGTAGTTCTTCTCGTGCCAGCGAGATCCATGCTTTTGGCTACCTCTCAACGTCATTAGGTCTTCTGACAGGGACCATCCTTTCATCCGCTGTGTTGTTTGTGGAAGAATTGTCAACAATCTTTGATTTCACCTGTACCAAATTACTTTCAAGTGTTTGGCTTAAATCTCTCATGGAACCATTGTTGATGTACTCTATCTATTTGGTTGCTTATCTCTTTGTGGCATTGGGGAATACCTAGCTTTGTTGTATTTTAAACTTTGGGATCTTAGTGTCCTTCTATCCTTGTACTTGTTTTTTTTTTATTTGAATGAAATCATGCTTTCGTCCCAAAAAAAAAGAAAAAGAGTAGTATATTTCTTTTAAATATAAATTAGTTTAACCAAAAGTCCGACTAAGTAATGAATCAGAATTTGAATATTTATATATTTTTTAAATGTATATTTTTATATACTTCAATAATCTTTTAAAATATTTTAGTTTGGAGCATTTAAAATTATGTTTATTTGTTATTTTTAAAGAACATCATCAATATTTAATAGATCAAAAAGTTAAAAATTATAAATATACTATTTTTTTTAAAAATAAACGGATATATTCAAAATATTTATAATATGGGGCCGGTTAAATATAATGTATTATATGATGAATGAGTTATGATCGTTATAATTATTTTTGAATATTTGTATTTAATTTTATACAATTTTTCTTTAGACGTTACAAGGTATAAGAGGATCTTTATCTCCCAAGTTTTTGTTTTTTTGGTAAGGTATTTCTCATGTTCTTTATGACTAATGAAAAAGAGAAGTGAAAAAGAGAAGTGACAAGGTATTCCCGCCAAAAATATTTTCTCAGCCAAAAAAATGCTTTTAAAAATCCTTGTAATTTTTTTTGGCGGGAAATAGATTTACAACGGATTTTAAAAGTGTTTTATAAGATTTACAAGGGATTTTAAAAGGGTTTAAAAATATTTAGAGGGGATTTTAAAGGGCTTTAAAAGATTTATAAAGGTTTTTAAAGGGTTTAAAAGTGTTTTAAAATATTTACAAGAGATTTTAAAAGTGTTTTAAAATATTTACAAGGGATTTTAAAAGTGGTTTACAAGATTTATAAGAGATTTTAAAAGGTTTTAATAAAATTTACAAGAGTTTTTAAAAGTGTTTGAATCCCTTGTAAATTCTTTAAAATCCTTTGTAAATCTTTTCAAATACTTTTAAACCATTTAAAAATCTTTTAAAAACCTTTGTAAATCTTTAAAAGCCCTTTAAAATCCTTTGTAAATATTTTAAAACCTTTTAAAATCCCTTATAAATGTTTTAAAACCCTTTTAAAATCACTTGTAAATATTATAAAACCCTTTTAAAGTCCCTTATAAATCTTTTAAAATCCCTTTAAAATTCCTTGTAAATATTTTAAAACCCTTTTAAAATCCCTTGTAAATCTTTTAAAATCCCTTTAAAATTCCTTGTAAATATTTTAAAACATTTTTAAAATCGCTTGTAAATCTTTTAAAACCCTTTTAAAATCCTTTGTAAATCTATTTCCCGCCAAAAATTTTTTTTTTTGCGGGACAAATATTTCTGAAAAAAAAGTTTTTGCGGGAAATATTTTTTTTTGGAAATTTTTGACGGGAACTTTTTTTTCGAAAATTTTTGGCGGTAAAAGTTTGGCGGGAAATTTATTTTGGATTATTTTATGCAAACAGTATTAATATTTCATTTTGTTAACCTAAAACAATTTCCAAATAGGGGTAAAATGGTCATTAAAAATTAAAAAGGGTAGAAATAAAAAGGGCAAATAGAAAAGGGTAGAATTGAAAAAGGGTAGTAGGCAAAGGGCATTCTCAGCAATTATTCTATTATAATTCACTCTAATGCCCTTTTCTCAATGCCCTTTTGCAACTCTACCCTTTTTTCCCATTTTCATTTCTACCCTTTCTAATACTTTTCTCCCCAAATTACCCTTAATGAGCTACCCACAGACCTAATTCATTTCTTCACTCTCTCTCTT
>Ga0041059_1002092_pt1 | contig 15228 bp, 9 predicted proteins | sample AraColnosormetaG_FD_56232 | JGI IMG/M metagenome (GOLD analysis project Ga0041059, IMG submission 56232) | Arabidopsis roots microbial communities from North Carolina, USA - Col MF nosort | ecosystem: Host-associated > Plants > Roots > Unclassified | place: USA: North Carolina | collected 2013-09-02
TGTTATGTGGTATGTATAATGTTACTATATATAAAATTAAACTATAAAATATAAATGTATTAGAGAATGATACAATTTGCAAAAAAAAATTATATAATAAATAATTCTTAAATTTTTAAAATTACACTTAAAAAAAAATCACGGGACGGGTAAAGAAATTACAGAACGGGTTTTATTTTGGTATTGGGTTATATGGTGGATGTATTTGAATCATTATTTATAAAATTTTAAAATATTATTAATATGTTGTTTTAATAAGGGTTAAAACTTCAGTTTTTTAACAATTATCTCATGGATTCGTGGTATAGCGTTATTTAATAACAATTATAAACAGTAAAATATAAATATTTTATAAAAATAAAATTTACAAGTTTTAATATATATTACCTTTAAAAACTAAATTGTCCCGCGGTATACCGCGGCCCGCGGATTAAAATCTAGTTCTATTATATATATATATATATACATTTTAAAACATTGTAACAATAAGTATATTATATCAGTTCTTAAAATTATTTTTGGACATATACATTAGTTATTATTTGGCGTAAATATTAGTGGTAAGAAAATAACAACAAAATATAAGTTGTCGCTAGTTCACAAATCACAATTATTAATGACAATTATCGGTACACTCAATAGTCAATACATTGCACGTTCTCATCGCTTTGTTGGATAAGAAAAGCGAGTGTTTGACGCTAATCATCGGCGAATCATAACGATCATCTAGCCGATCGAAACCAAAATGCTTCCCCGATAAAGAGTAATTTTGTACATTTTTATTTAATTTATTTATTTATTTATGTTCGATTCAATTATAATTAAAACATTTTTTACTGACGACTCTTAACAGTACTATTGTGGTGATCTAAAAAAAAACAATTATGTGGTGATATTCTGTAATACGAATTGTGACACAATATGATTACTTATGACCGATAAGTGTAACCGATAAAATCACTACCAAGTATTATATTAGAATGTAGATAATCTCCTCTAAATTTATATTTTTTCAGTGTCAATAGAACTTTTCATAATACCACTCTCATCACTTTAGTATGCTACCAAAGCTTCATTGTTCTTGATGTTAAAGGTGTTCTTCGTTTTCCGTATAATTCTTGTTTAAAATTTAACTTGGTATGTCTTTTTCTTTTTGAATTTAATGTTAAATTATATTTAAAAAAAATACCGTTTATACATTGGATGCAAACTTTTCCAAAACCGGATCATAAAAATGTCCTATCTATTTGATATTGCCTTGAAGCAAACCGCATTTGAGTTCCTTGTGCATACTTCTCTTCACCTCTCACCCTTATAGTGCTTAGTCGATTTCTTATGTTTTTGTCTATTAGCTTGACTATCTTCTCCGTCCTTGAGGGTTTCTCTCCATGTCTCCTCTCATTTCTTTCTCTCCAGATTGAGTGTATCGTGTTTTGAAAAACATACCTAAGAACAAATCTTGTAGTCACGCCAAGATTTTTACCCGCAAGCTCCTTCATGATATCTTAATAACTTAGTATGTCTTTTGTGTACTAAGTCATTTAGTTCTTTTCTTTTTAACCATAAATACTTCCAAATTCAAGTCTCTCATGATTTATTTTTCTCTTTTATTATTCTTCTTAGCCATATTGCTGTTGTTTCTCTATAAAATGAAAAGCATATGATAAACAAACATATCTTATCTCAATTGTAATGAGTTTTATGATTTTAACATCTAACTATTTTCTAATCATTCAATAATCAAAAACATATGACAAGCAAACATATATTAGTTTATTTATTATGTCTATCTTATGCATATTTGATATCTAATTACGATATTAAAAAGAAATGTTAAACATATTAATACCTCCATATTCGTGGTTAAATGACTTTGTACTAAATTATATGGAAAGGTGTGGTGATAAATGAGTCTTATTTGGTATATAGTCAATTCAAAAGGCGTTTCAATAAATACCATTATTAGTGTCTTATACTACTGTGTAGTCCTTTTCACGTGTTTTATATAGTCTTATATATGAAGTGTTTCTTACACACTCAAAGGCAATAAGAAAAACCTAGCTACTAGCTATAATGTCGAACCAAAACAAGCCACAGCCGCCAAAACCTCTGATGAAGCAACAGTCTTTGCCACCAGACATAAACCGCGAAGAGGCTTGGCTGCGAATGAAGAAAAAGCATCCATCGGCCCGTCTTCATCGCAGCAAGAGCTGCGTCACAAACGACGATATCGAGGAGCTCAGAGGCTGCTTCGACCTAGGGTTTGGGTTTGAGCCAGATTCTCTTGACTTTAATCCAAGTCTCTCCAAAACAATCCCAGCTTTGGATTTGTACAGCGCCATTCACAGACAGTACAGCAACCATTTGTCTCGGACATGGTCGTCTACGTCGGAACGTGACGTCAACTCTAGCACCACGACTATCGTCAACAAAGGTACTAATTTTTTTACTTTTCTTTGTTTGTTTGATTTTACTTTGGTTTTGACGATGAATTTTTGAAAAGATGATGATGGAAAGACGATGAAAAAGAAGCTGAAACAATGGGCTAAGGTGGTCGCATGTTCCACGAGGCAGTCCTCCGGTAAACCAAATTGATGAAAGTGATAATCTTCTAATTTTTTTCTAGTTATGTCCGAAGAATGGCATTTTTGTAATATAATTGTTAAAAGGCTATTTCAATTAATGTTTCTGTATTTGACTGTTAGTCAAGTGAGGTTTGTGAAGTAACCTAAGTGGATATGACAATGTCTGGTCAAACTTAATTGGAACCGAAGAAACCTTAATTATCGAATGTGATTTCTTATGATTTAATTTGTCCATTTTGTTTGGAGTATGACCTGCGAATAGTCTGATTTTTTATTTTATTTTCTTTGTTCATAATGATTTTTATAAAATAATCTAAACTTTTTCATTATATCATATACATATTGTTTTGTTTAACATTATGACAGGGTTTATAAAATTTTGTTTAAAAATATATGACAAGAAATTAATTCACACATACAATTTCTAGTTCACAAATCACAAATATAATGAGGATTAACATACATGATTAAAATCATATTGTTTGATAATTGGTATTAGTGAAGGATTACCATATATCGCTATTATGTCAAATAACTATTATTAAAACTTGATGATGTTATTTAAATGATATTTCTTGTTTAAATGTTTAATTTAGTGATTAACGAGAGTACATTTTTTTTTATTATAAATTAATAATATTGGGAACATGATATTTATTAACTTATAGAGATATTTGTTTTAATTTTTAAACAATGAGTTAAAAAAATTTGATCTAAATAAACTTATATTTGAATAAATAATCTAAATAAAACATTAGATTAACATATGAAAACAAAATTATATTTGTGAAATAAACAGAAGGAGGCATGGGGAAGCACCATACTCAGCAGTCCGACTAATTGACGGGATTGACAAGCAGATCAGAAATCGGTTCGCGACAATACGAGTCACCGGGGACCAATGTTAAGACAAAAGATTACAAATATGGTTCAAATCTAGAACCTATGATTAGAACTTTTTTCTTCATTTTTAAAACTTTTCAAACACACGATGCACATGTTGTAAAAATATTATTTTCTCCGAATATAATTTAGTTAACATTATTTTCCTGAAAAAAAAAAAACCAAAATTAAGCCCAACTATACAATCGTAAGACCAAACGACCAAATACATAACTATATCGTCTAACAACAAGTATATAAGATTTGCTATGAGCAGCTTATTCTATTTTGCAATTGGACTTCTTTAAAATGACATTCATTTCAGATTGTAAAGAGTTGGTATTGGATTGGATCTAACAAAGGAGACTAATTGGACCTTCACGGCCTTCCTAAGAAGTAAGAACGGTGATACAAAATTTCACCATGCTTGAAGACATGACAACAAAAAGTCCAAAAGACAAGTTATCCAAATCAGAAAAACAAAACCCAAAAGACATGACAACCCTTTAATTATTTTAAATCACAAATGTTTGTGGAATAAAATCAATCATATGTAAAATCATACAAAATTAGCTAATTACTGTTTTGGGTTTGGATGCACAAGTATAAGATTTTCTATTGGCTGCTTACTATTTTGAAACTGGACTTCTTCAAATTGGCATTCATTTCATATTGTAAAGAGTTGTTATTGGATCTAACAAAGGAAACTAATTTGACCTTCCTTTGTTAATAGTAAAAAAAATTAATTAATCTAAACGCCAAATAGAACACAAAAACAATATATAAATACAAAAGTAAATTAGAATTAATTGTTGATTCTATATAGAATAAGAATAAATAAATATATATATACATAATAAAAAGTTTGGAACTCTTGGTTCTAGAACCGGCCAAATAGTTGGTTTTCAACATTGACCGGAAAAGAACGAATTCATAAAATTTTGGGATTTTAAACTCTACCCAAACTAATAAAATAGCATGTTTACCAGTTCAATTAGTCGGACAAAAACCGGTAATGAAACACCAATAGAGTAGGGATGTGTCGTGTGTGAAATATTTCAGGTTGTAGTTTTTGTTAGTTTGTCAAGTTGATTTATGGATATATTAATTCACGTGGTCAATTATTTACGTCGAAGATGTGATAGATATTTAGTAAGCCGGACTATAGGAACAGGAGTGTGGAAGCCACACGTGGAATAGCGGTGGAGAATAATTTGGATGGATGGCGGTTTAGGCCGAACCGGGGAAGGTTTTGTTTCTTAGACATCGTGAGAAGTCATACGTTATGTCCTTAAGATTTTAAAAGCTACAAGAGCCACTAGCTATTTTTCAATTCCAATATGATAAATTAATTCTTTGTAAGCTAAATTTTATTTTAATTTCTAAATAAATGTTAAATTTTGGATAATTAACCCTAAAGCCATAAACAATTCAGAAAAAAATAACAAAATTATAACAAGCCTATTCATTGAAATTCATATATGTACAAAAAAGCTATAAATGTTCATAGTATAAATGTTTTATGTACTATAATATGTATGGATATGCAAATTCATATAAACATAAAAAATAGCAGTGATTAATATGAGATATTTAGTTCATAATTTGAATGTTTATAGTATAAATTTTGTTAATTTTTTATATAATTAAAAATGACAATATATGAATTTTAATAACCAAACATAATGTTGTCACCTCGATGTATACTAAATTGCAGGAAGATGATACATATAAGTTGAAAACGATTGTGCGAATAATCTATAGAAAAGAAATATAAATTAGAAAAAAAAAGACAATGCTAACGTTTTGGTGTGGACAAGAAAGAAGACGTTGCGACTTGCGATGATGTTTGAACCTGCAGGTAGTTTGATTCATGTCTCTAGAATAACGCTAAAGAACACCTATGGCTCTGATAACATATTATTAATATTTACATTTATTTTATTTAAAGTAGTCCATTCATAATTGCACACGACTAAATGCTACACAACTTGTCTTAGTTGTTTAATCAAGATATTTTTACCTTATGATATTTTGTGAAAAATGATACCTATAAAATCCCTAATGAGCACATCAACCTTTTTTACCTTATTATATTTTGTGAAAAATGATATCTATAAAATCCCTAATGACCACATCAACCTTGAATCTTCTCTAATAAACCTTTTTTCCAAACACGCACTAAACCAAAAATTAACATCTCAAGAGGAAACCATTTAAAAAAAAAACAGAGTTAGATTAAGATCAACAAATATAGTTGAAAAGAACATATGTTAAGCAACATTACCATAAATTCATAATTAGTAGTGATTAAAACTTAAGAATACTAAAGTATGAATATGAAAATTGTTGTATTTTTTTGTAGTATGTAATATGCGGAAACTTGGATGTTATCCTATTCATTGAAATTCATATATGTATGTAGTTATCATTTTTTAAATATATTAAAAAATTAAAAAGTAATAATACTATAAACATTCAAATTATGAAATAAATATCTCATACTAATCACTGCTAATTTTTTTTCCAATGTTTCTCTTTAGTATTTCTCTTTAGTATGGGAGTGACAAACTTAATATGAAATCTATCTCCCTACATGCAAAAATCGAATCTCTTTTATTATTAATGAAGTGTATGGTCGGTGTCAATAACTAATATGTCATATTTTTTACAGACTGTTCAGATATGATAAAAATAGTTTTTTTCCAACCAAATGGTTGGTCTTCTGAGTGTATTTGAAAACGACATTGAAGAATTAATATATTTTTTTTTAATTTTAGTTTTTTATAGTACAAATATTAAAACAAACAATCCTACCATATCATAACATTTGTAAATAACATTTTAAGTTTTGTTTTGAGTTTTAATTAATTTTCTATGACAAAAAAATGAAGTCAATAGACTAAGTGAATCATATAGTATAAATAAACACAATTTAAATAGTTTCAAATAAATTTAGAAAGAATAAAACAAATAGAAATCAGAAGGTGTCTGTTTCCTCCTCGCAACATACGATCAAAGAGAAACAACTTGACCCTTTACATTGCTCAAGAGCTCATCTCTTCCCTCTACAAAAATGGCCGCACGTCTCCAACCTTCTCCCAACTCCTTCTTCCGCCATCATCATGACTTCTTTCTCTCTCACTTTCACATCTCCTCTCCTCCCTTCCTCCTCCACCAAACCCAAAAGATCCGTCCTTGTCGCCGCCGCTCAGACCACAGCTCCGGCCGAATCCACCGCCTCTGTTGACGCAGATCGTCTCGAGCCAAGAGTTGAGTTGAAAGATGGTTTTTTTATTCTCAAGGAGAAGTTTCGAAAAGGGATCAATCCTCAGGAGAAGGTTAAGATCGAGAGAGAGCCCATGAAGTTGTTTATGGAGAATGGTATTGAAGAGCTTGCTAAGAAATCTATGGAAGAGCTTGATAGTGAAAAGTCTTCTAAAGATGATATTGATGTTAGACTCAAGTGGCTTGGTCTCTTTCACCGTAGAAAGCATCAGTGTATGTTCCTCCTCTCTATCCTCTTCCATTGACTTGTGATTGAACTGTGTAAAGGTTTCGTCTTTAGTCTTATGTGTGCTTCTTTCAATGACTTGTGATTAAATTGGTGACCAGATTGTGTAAAGGTTTAGTCTTTACTCTTTATCTTTAGTACATTTTGATTTATGAGTGCTTGTTGTTGATTTTGTTGTTGTAGATGGGAAGTTTATGATGAGGTTGAAGTTACCAAATGGTGTGACTACAAGTGCACAGACTCGGTATTTAGCGAGTGTGATTAGGAAGTATGGTGAAGATGGGTGTGCTGATGTGACTACTAGACAGAATTGGCAGATCCGTGGTGTTGTGTTGCCTGATGTGCCTGAGATCTTGAAAGGTCTTGCTTCTGTTGGTTTAACGAGTCTTCAAAGTGGTATGGATAACGTGAGGAACCCGGTTGGGAATCCTATAGCTGGGATTGATCCGGAGGAGATTGTTGACACGAGGCCTTACACGAATCTCCTTTCGCAGTTTATCACCGCTAATTCACAAGGAAACCCCGATTTCACCAACTTGTGAGTTCTCTTTTTAGATTGATGTTGTGTGTTGGTGAGTGAATGGTTATGCTAAGATGGGTTTTTGTTTGTTTGTTGTAGGCCAAGAAAGTGGAATGTGTGTGTGGTGGGGACTCATGATCTCTATGAGCATCCACATATCAATGATTTGGCCTACATGCCTGCTAATAAAGATGGACGGTTTGGATTCAATTTGCTTGTGGGAGGATTCTTTAGTCCCAAAAGATGTGAAGAAGCGATTCCTCTTGATGCTTGGGTCCCTGCTGATGACGTTCTTCCACTCTGCAAAGCTGTTCTAGAGGCTTACAGAGATCTTGGAACTCGAGGAAACCGACAGAAGACAAGAATGATGTGGCTTATCGACGAACTTGTAAGTACATGCTTCTTGCAATCTTAAATTCGGTATTGAAGTTCTTGGTTGTTGATTTGTCTGCATGAAATGTATAGGGTGTTGAAGGATTTAGAACTGAGGTAGAGAAGAGAATGCCAAATGGGAAACTCGAGAGAGGATCTTCAGAGGATCTTGTGAACAAACAGTGGGAGAGGAGAGACTATTTCGGAGTCAACCCTCAGAAACAAGAAGGTCTTAGCTTCGTGGGGCTTCACGTTCCGGTTGGTAGGCTACAAGCTGATGACATGGATGAGCTTGCTCGGTTAGCTGATACCTACGGGTCAGGTGAGCTAAGACTCACAGTAGAGCAAAACATCATCATCCCAAATGTAGAAACCTCGAAAACCGAAGCTTTGCTTCAAGAGCCGTTTCTCAAGAACCGTTTCTCCCCTGAACCATCTATCCTAATGAAAGGCTTAGTTGCTTGTACCGGTAGCCAGTTCTGCGGACAAGCGATAATCGAGACTAAGCTAAGAGCTTTAAAAGTGACAGAAGAAGTAGAGAGACTTGTATCTGTGCCAAGACCGATAAGGATGCATTGGACAGGATGTCCCAACACTTGCGGACAAGTCCAAGTAGCAGATATCGGATTCATGGGATGCTTAACACGAGGCGAGGAAGGAAAGCCAGTCGAGGGTGCTGACGTGTACGTCGGGGGACGAATAGGAAGTGACTCGCATATCGGAGAGATCTATAAGAAAGGTGTTCGTGTCACGGAGTTGGTTCCATTGGTGGCTGAGATTCTGATCAAAGAATTTGGTGCTGTGCCTAGAGAAAGAGAAGAGAATGAAGATTGATTCAAAAGCTATTGGATTCTTAATAAGTCAAGAGACCTATGAATGGTTCTCTCTCTGGTTTCAGACTTTGATACTTGATACTTGTATTTGTATTGTGCCCATAATTTTGGGTTTTGTAGCTCTCTCCTTTGTTGTAACCTGTAACTTTGTCCTTGGTTGTTTTGTAATATCTTGTTTTTTAGTAATAGTAGTATAATCTGATTTTTTGTCATATATTGTCTTGATTTCTCTGTGATATTTATAAGAAATAAACATTTGTTTCTTTTTACCTCCAATATTTTTGTTTTTGATATATCAAAAGTTAAGGGAATAGATTTTAATTAATAAAATATATTGATAATATTCTTAAAAGATTATTAATAAATTAAATTGTTTTTTTTTTAACGTCAATTTCATTAATTTTTAAGAAAGAGTACATGGTAAATAAAGCCCAACAACACAATTATAAAGTCCAACTACAAACCCAATAGAAAGATTACAACTTGAGATTAAACTAGGTTTAGAAGGGACACGTGTTTAATTATCTGTTCTTGCGCATGTTGGATGAGAAAAGATGCCGATATGACTCATCACCGCCATCTTGAGTTGAACCGTCGATCGAAATTACCTAGTCCGTCGTTGAAATTTGAACCATCATAATTATTAAACTCTGGAACACGCGACATAGCAAGAGGGCAGATCAGTTGCAAAACACACTCTCCTGAACTGTTCTACGCCGGCCACCAAAGCTCCACTCAACACAATTCACGATCTTAAAGAGGCACCTTCATCGTTACCAGATTATGGTGCCAACATGGGAATGAAGGCTTTATTCTTTTCTTACTCAGAATTGAGCAACGAATGGTCTACAAGATTCTGAATTAGACACTCAGCTTCTAAGATTTAAGATATGCAAAAGGTGGATCAAAACTATACAAATTAAAAAAAAAAGCCATAAAGGCTAACAGAAGCTCGCACTTAGGCGAGAAAACAAAAACCGGACAAAGCCAAAGACAAAAAATCCGACACAACATCACCTGGAATTAAAAGAGAAGAGCTTTCTCTTTCTCAAAGATTTTAGTGTGAGAAGAGGTTGTCTATTGTGTAAGTGTGGTTAAGTAATGGTTGTTATTTAACGACAGGGTCGTCGAATAAACAACGTGTTTTAGGGTTTTAGGGTTAGTGTTCAATCGATTTGGGGATTTTGTGAGGTTGAGCAAACGACGTCGTTTCTCTAATAAACGATCTCATGAACGTCTAAGTGACATCGTCTAATCGTTCCGTTTAGTCAGTTAACGTCGTGGCTAATTTGGCTTCGTCAACGAAAGTTTGAGAATTTATTCGAAGAACAAATTGTTGATGATTTAAATCAACACATACAAAGTTTATGCTTTAAATCACGGCAAATGGCAAAGTCATTATTTAAATGACATTTTTCCCATTTTTGTTTTTAGTAAACTAATTTTCCAGAAAAACACTGAATTTAATTTCGGTTTTGTAAATTCAATTAATTTGCGCCAAAAATCGGAATGAACCAAACTAATAACATTAAACCGAAATGCCGAATCCCAATTTCAACCGTAAACTGTATCATCACTCATAAACCGAAATGCCCAATCCAATTTAAACCGTAAATTATATCATCACTCAAAAACCGAACTGCCCAATGCCAACTTAAACCGTAAATTGTATCAGATACTCATAAACCGTAAATTATATATCATCACTCATAAACCGAAATGCCAAATCTAATTTAAACCGTAAATTGTATCAGATTTCATAAACCGAAATGCCAAATCCAATTTAAACCGTAAATTGTAGTATCAGACACTCATAAACCGCGTAAACCTCTCTTCAATTCATCTTTCCTGAGCCATGAGACGTTTCACAGTCCCCTGTATCTTACGCCACCGAATCTCAATTCTTTCCGGCGCCGGCTATTCTCCTGCCGCCGCTCGTCTTTCCTCTTTAGCACAAACATCAACTCCCGAGTCAGTATTACCGCCGATAACTTCTGAAATTTTGCTCGAGTCGATAAGATCTTCTCAGTGGCATATCGTCGAACACGTTGCAGACAAACTCACACCTTCGCTTGTATCTACAACTCTACTCAGCCTCGTCAAGACTCCTAATTTAGCCTTCAATTTCGTCAACCACATCGACCTTTATCGCCTGGACTTTCAAACACAGTGTCTAGCCATCGCTGTCATCTCCAAGCTCTCTTCTCCAAAACCCGTTACTCAGTTACTGAAAGAAGTCGTTACTTCTCGTAAGAACTCAATAAGAAACCTTTTCGATGAATTAGTGCTTGCCCATGATCGATTAGAGACGAAAAGCACGATTCTTTTCGATCTCTTAGTCAGATGTTGTTGTCAATTGAGAATGGTTGATGAAGCCATAGAGTGCTTTTACTTGATGAAGGAGAAAGGTTTTTATCCCAAAACTGAAACTTGTAATCACATTTTGACTTTGTTATCAAGGTTGAATCGTATAGAGAACGCTTGGGTCTTCTATGCTGATATGTATAGGATGGAGATTAAATCGAATGTGTACACTTTCAATATAATGATCAATGTATTGTGTAAGGAAGGGAAGTTGAAGAAGGCTAAGGGTTTTTTAGGTATCATGGAGGTTTTTGGGATTAAGCCAACTATAGTGACTTACAACACTCTTGTTCAAGGGTTTTCTTTGAGAGGACGAATCGAAGGAGCTCGTTTGATTATCAGTGAAATGAAATCTAAAGGCTTTCAACCAGATATGCAGACGTATAATCCGATTCTGTCTTGGATGTGTAATGAAGGAAGAGCTTCTGAGGTGTTGAGGGAGATGAAGGAGATTGGGTTGGTTCCGGATTCTGTTTCGTACAATATTTTGATCCGTGGTTGTAGTAACAATGGGGATTTGGAGATGGCTTTTGCTTACAGGGATGAGATGGTGAAACAAGGTATGGTGCCGACGTTTTATACTTACAACACGTTGATACATGGTTTGTTTATGGAGAATAAGATAGAAGCTGCTGAGATATTGATTAGGGAGATTAGAGAGAAGGGTATAGTTTTGGATTCTGTCACTTACAATATACTGATAAATGGTTATTGCCAGCATGGAGATGCAAAGAAAGCATTTGCTTTGCATGACGAAATGATGACCGATGGAATTCAGCCTACGCAGTTTACTTATACGTCGCTTATTTATGTCCTGTGTAGAAAAAATAAAACGAGGGAAGCGGATGAGTTGTTTGAGAAAGTTGTGGGAAAGGGAATGAAGCCTGATCTTGTGATGATGAATACCTTGATGGATGGTCACTGTGCTATAGGCAACATGGACCGTGCATTTTCGCTTCTTAAAGAGATGGACATGATGAGTATCAATCCTGATGATGTGACATACAATTGTTTGATGCGAGGGCTATGTGGAGAAGGGAAATTTGAGGAAGCTCGTGAGCTGATGGGAGAGATGAAGAGAAGAGGAATCAAACCTGACCACATTAGTTACAACACTCTAATAAGTGGGTATAGTAAGAAAGGGGATACAAAGCATGCTTTCATGGTTCGTGATGAGATGTTGAGTCTCGGGTTTAATCCTACTCTTCTCACTTACAATGCTCTGTTAAAAGGTTTGAGTAAAAACCAGGAGGGTGAACTAGCAGAGGAGCTGCTAAGGGAAATGAAAAGTGAAGGCATCGTTCCTAATGACAGCTCCTTTTGCTCTGTCATTGAGGCAATGTCTAATTTGGATGCAAAAAAATCTGATAGTTGAAAAATTGTTGGTTTCTTGAAAAGCTTCTGTTATGAATCTGTTGTTAATCATGTCACGAGTTAGTGTTATCCTTTAGATCAGACTTATACTTTGACTTGAGCTCTGTGAATTGGGAACTTACGTCAGAATAGCCAACCGCAATATAATGCTATGTTCAATGAATTTAAGGATATGAACATGTTCTTGTTACAAGGTTCTTTTGATAATGACACAAAAGTTACGAGTTGAGAATGAATGTGCTTCTTCAATAGAGCATAAACGCATAAATAAGAGTGACAATTAAAAAACAAAAACGCATAGAAAAGAGCACAAAATGAAGTTGCCCATTGCTTTCAGCCTTTCACTTAACTCCAATGATCGTCTATGTCCTTCTTCTCGTTGCCCCTCCTAGTCTGATTCTGAATCTGGCTCATCCACCAATGGGGGATGGACTGACTTGAGTTGTTTAAAGTCGTGAACATTAAGATCCTCTACGTGGTTTACAAAGGTGCAAACTCTACAAGTTTTCTTTAACACTTCACCAAAACCTTGGATTTCAACACGTTGGAGAGTGTTCCTTTCGGGATTGAAGTAGAAAACATAAAACGGTTGCTTAGGTGTATATTTGAGCATCGAAAACACTATTTCACCCGAAGCAGTCCCTCCAGCGATGGAAACACGACGACGGAAGAATCTATCATCGGTCCAAGTGTAGGCATATTTCGACCATTGCTGTTTCTTAACATCCTCTAGAACCCACACACGCAACTCATTAATGTCATCATCGTTAATATTATACTCCACATATTCGTCGACATCCGAATAATAAAGCTTATAAATGTCGACATCATCCTCCCAATAAATCACAGCTAATTTTCCCTTATAGTTGATCAATCGACAAAACCTTTCTACGTCAATAAACGTGAATTTCTCAGACCTAATATCAAAGCAAACTATCACATAATCAGATACTATGCCATGACCATCCTTAACACAATCCGACGTGCTACCTAAGTAATACAAAACTCCATTGATGCATATCCCTTCACTCTTAATATCATGTCTATCATATCGTAAGGGACAATTTATCTTTCTCCACTTCATATGTCCAGCCCCAAATGTAAGAATTTTACTATGACCAGGACCAGATGGATAAAATATGGACAATGCCTTGTATTGCTTGTCAATCGGGTCAAATCCGAAAAAGCTATACGCCTTTCTGTAAGTATACCGATTAGGTAAGATGGCATACCGTCCTGTAGTGGGGTTACATATTAGAGGTGTAGCCTCGCCTCGATCACCATATAAATAGATCAACCCCGAGGCGTAGCCAATTGAAAAATATTTTAGGTCATAACAATGACAGATATATAGCTTGTCTGGAGAGAACTTAACATGAAATTCAGCGGCTGCTACAAGAGTCGATGAGGATTTCTCATATGGATTCTCAAGCTGTGGCGTCGAGAAGAACCTCCACACACAGTTTTTCTCTTCGTTGACTTTCTCTGCCATGGCGAATAAGAGGCGCGGCTTAGTGGAGGACCTGGTCAGGAACAACTCCTTGAAATATGGACTACCAAAAATTGATCCCCATTGCTTCGACACGCAATGAAACCTCGCGACTGACTTTGCAGGCAATCTCGACAAAATCTCCACGGTGAGATCATTCGTTATTGTACTTGGATTCATGATTGCCGATCAAACGAAGAAAGAGAGATGTGATAACTTGTATATAAAGTAAGACCTAGAGAAACCAATTAACAAAAGACCTAAAGAGTAAAGAGTAAAGACCATATTTATATATCGTTAACGTCCAAGTGGGCCACCAGCTATTGGATTTTCTTCAGTAATCGCTGCTTTATAAGGAGACGAACAAGATGAGAATCAATCCTGATGATGTGTGACATACAATTGCTTGATGAAGAAGATTGGGTTGGTTCCTACCAGATTTGCTTGCATGGAGAACAATGTTATGGAGTCTATGTTTTGTATATTAATATATACTTTGATTCATTAATTCATCTGATATGGTTATCATGACAGCTTTGAATGAACTCTGTTTCTGGTGAATACTATAACTCGTTTTGAGACACAGATTTGCAAAAGAAACTCGATTGTTGCGAGTTATAATGCAACTTGTGAATCTGGTTTGCTTCTTAGTCATTTTCTCAGGGAAACTATAAAACACACTACATACTAAAATTGGTCCAAAGCCTCAAACACATTGAGCTAGATAGAATGATAGACCCATCAGATAGACAATAAGAAAAGTTCAGATACCAACTTAAACATAAACGAAAGTGATAGATTGTTGTTACTCTTAACTCGATTCCACACTTAGAAAGCACAAATTCAACTTAGAGAACTACAATCGAAAGAGAAGATCAAATTCAATTATCAAAGCAATAATCAAACAGATCTGAGAATCAAATCGTTCGCTAAGTGTTAGCTCACGATACAATGATCAACAATGATCAACATTGTAACATCTCCAGACAAATTCTCTCTCTCTCTCAACAATCTCAGAAAATACATAAAGAAATGAAATGAGCTGCAACGGCTCCTTTAAAGCTGAGTTCTCTTTATTTCCATCAGCGTCTTCCATATCCTTTGACTCCAGCTTGTTGAAGAATAATCAAATCTCGTATAAGTCAAAGTCACATTCGTATAAGTTAGTTATTAAGTTACGAGTCGTGTCTGTTAACACAGTTGTGTCTTTATCAAGAGTCATGTCTTTTACACAAGACAATGTTTCATTTCATATAAATAGATCGAGTCTCTGTTTCCTGTAACACAATTGAGTT
>Ga0041059_1002093_pt1 | contig 15223 bp, 15 predicted proteins | sample AraColnosormetaG_FD_56232 | JGI IMG/M metagenome (GOLD analysis project Ga0041059, IMG submission 56232) | Arabidopsis roots microbial communities from North Carolina, USA - Col MF nosort | ecosystem: Host-associated > Plants > Roots > Unclassified | place: USA: North Carolina | collected...
CCCCCAGATATGTTCTGAGGAACTCTCTCTACTGAATTGATTGGTCTTTCACTCCCTTCTTACTCTTTGATCTCGCGACCTAAATTAATTTAGGGCTTTCTCTTTTCGGAGCTCTCATGGTTGGGAGAGTCAAGGTCCCTTGTTGTTCCGTGTGCCACACGCGGTATAATGAAGATGAGAGAGTTCCTTTATTGCTTCAATGCGGCCATGGCTTCTGCAAAGATTGTCTTTCCAAGATGTTCTCTACTTCTTCCGACACAACCCTCACTTGTCCCCGGTGTCGCCACGTGTCTGTTGTTGGGAACTCTGTTCAGGGTCTCAGGAAGAACTACGCTATGCTTGCTCTCATTCACGCCGCATCCGGCGGCGCTAACTTCGATTGCGATTACACGGATGATGAGGATGACGACGATGAAGAAGATGGTAGTGATGAAGATGGAGCTCGTGCCGCTCGTGGATTTCATGCCTCAAGCTCGATTAATAGCTTGTGTGGTCCAGTGATCGAGGTCGGAGCTCACCCGGAGATGAAGCTGGTGAGGCAGATTGGGGAAGAGAGTAGTAGTGGTGGTTTTGGAGGTGTGGAGATGTGGGATGCAACTGTTGCAGGCGGTGGTGGACGGTGTAAGCACCGTGTGGCGGTGAAAAAGATGACTTTGACGGAGGACATGGATGTTGAGTGGATGCAGGGACAGCTTGAGAGCTTGCGGAGAGCATCCATGTGGTGTAGGAATGTTTGTACTTTCCATGGGGTTGTGAAGATGGATGGATCTCTTTGTCTTTTGATGGACAGGTGCTTTGGGTCTGTTCAGTCTGAGATGCAACGCAATGAAGGCAGACTTACTTTGGAGCAGATTCTAAGGTTCCTCTTTTGCTTCTCTTATTCTTTTTTTTTGCCTAGTATCTGGCTTTTACTGTGATCGTTTCTGTGCTTAAAGTCTCAAACTTTGATAGCCTGTTCCCTAATTAGAAATTACTGGACTAGACCCGACTTGGTTTTTTGTGATTGCTATTAGAAATATATATTGTAAGTGCACAGTTTTTCAGATTCTAGTGAAACAAGCAACTAAAACCTGGTGTCATTTGCCAAAAGGGCAACTTGTAAGATAACTTTAGTTTAGATGTTCTTAAAAAGCTAGGCACGAATTATAGTAGTTGTCATCTCTCTTTGTCATTACCAGCTGCAGCTACTTTTCATCTGTCAATGCCTCAATAGACAAACATTTTTTGGACTAGTCCTTTCCTTTTTAGTAGTGGATCCTTGAACCTACGTTTGCAAGATATCTTTGAGAAAGCCCTTTACATTAGTATGCTTCCTTCTAAAGTATATGACCAGAAATCATTTTTCAACGAACTGACATATCAAATCATGCAAAAAATTGTACGAATTGTTATACATTAATTTATCAAAGGACGCATCATCTAAAGATGATCCTTATTTTGTTGTCCTGGTTCTAATATTACCTTCAATTCACTTGTTTGTATTTCCTCCTATTTTCTGTTTTTAACTGAATTGCGTCATTTGGGACTATTAAATGTAAGCACTAATGCGTAAATGAGTGTTTTGTATTCTCCTTTCATATCGTGCTCATGTTGTTTTAAGTTTACAACTTAGAATATTCCTTCAGTGACCAACATATGTATTATTCCATTGCTCTTGTTGTGATATTAAATTTTACCAACTGTAGATATGGGGCTGATGTTGCTCGAGGGGTTGCAGAACTCCATGCAGCAGGTGTTATCTGTATGAATATAAAACCTTCCAATCTTCTTTTGGATGCAAGCGGCAATGCTGTGGTTTCTGATTATGGGCTCGCTCCCATCCTAAAGAAGCCAACATGCCAGAAAACTCGACCAGAGTTTGATTCCTCAAAAGTCACTCTATACACGGACTGTGTAACACTCAGTCCACACTACACTGCCCCAGAGGCTTGGGGACCGGTGAAAAAACTTTTTTGGGAGGATGCAAGTGGTGTATCTCCAGAATCAGATGCATGGAGTTTTGGCTGTACGTTAGTAGAGATGTGCACTGGATCCACTCCGTATGTGAAGCCTCTTCCTAGTTGATATTTCAGTTGTGTTTTGTGTCTGCCATTGTACTAACTGTCACTTAATTTTACAGGTGGGATGGTCTTAGTAGAGAAGAAATTTTTCAAGCTGTTGTGAAAGCCCGAAAAGTACCACCACAGTATGAACGCATAGTGGGTGTGGGAATTCCTCGGGAATTATGGAAAATGATTGGTGAATGTCTTCAGTTTAAACCGTCGAAAAGACCAACCTTTAATGCAATGCTTGCTACATTTCTTCGTCATCTACAAGAGATACCACGTAGCCCTTCAGCAAGCCCTGATAAGTAAGAGTTTTAAGTCCCTAAGATTACTTAGTTTTATGGTTTCCCTGTTTTCGTTGCTTGTCAGTAAAGAAGACCCTTTCACTTGTGTTAAGATTAATATTAGCACCAACACCTAAGATTATTTTTGTCATCATGCCTATATTCCTTCGCCTAACAATAATATAAACCATGTATGATGTAGTGGGATTGCCAAAATATGTGAAGTAAACATTGTACAAGCACCTCGCGCGACTAACATAGGGGTCTTTCAGGATAACCCTAACAACCTACATCGGGTTGTTTTGGAGGGAGACTTTGAGGGTGTAAGGTTAGTATCTGTTAGGAATTCTAGTTAATCCTTTTGTTCGCACTAGCTATAAACAACCTGTTCTCAACTACATTGGTTTGATTTTTGTTTTGGAGTAGAAATATACTTGCAAAGGCTGCAGCTGGAGGCGGTGGAAGCTCTGTGCGATCTCTATTAGAGGCGCAAAACGCTGATGGTCAATCGGCTCTTCACTTAGCTTGCAGACGTGGCAGTGCTGAACTTGTGGAGGCTATACTGGAGTATGGGGAGGCTAATGTAGATATCGTGGACAAAGATGGGGATCCTCCTCTTGTCTTTGCTTTAGCAGCTGGATCTCCACAATGTGTTCACGTTCTCATTAAAAAGGGGGCTAATGTGAGGTCCAGACTGCGGGAAGGATCTGGCCCATCTGTAGCTCACGTGTGTTCGTACCATGGCCAACCTGATTGTATGCGTGTAAGTCTCTGCTCCCGAGGAAGCTATCAGTCACTTTAAAGCTTCCACAACATGATCGCAAATCTTCCACTTATGTGAAGTGTATCAGATATTATGCTTGTCTTATATCTATTATCATGTTAATAACTATTCTCTGCTAATTGGTACTATCAATAGGAATTGCTGGTAGCTGGAGCCGATCCAAATGCAGTGGATGATGAAGGTGAAACTGTGCTTCATCGAGCTGTTGCCAAGAAATACACAGATTGTGCCATTGTTATATTGGAAAATGGGGGATCTAGATCAATGACTGTTTCAAATGCGAAGTGCCTGACGTAAGTACAGAAATGACCTCTTTCTATGCTAGGTAGACGGGACCATAAAATTTGGCACGGATAGATTACTACTGGGCCATTTTAAAGCAAGTTCTGTTTGGTTTTATTTTGTAGTTCTTATACTCCTATTTGCATCTACATTATAACTTATTTTGAGCATTGTATGTGCTTAAAAATGTCTACTACATTAACCTGTTTGGATAAGTCACAATGAGGTAGCTGAACCATTTAATGTGTACCTTGGTTCTTTTCTTTCTTAGGAAAGCATATTTCATTTTGTAAACCTATGTTTCTGATGTTTTATGCTACAGATCTTTATACTTTTATGTTTGTTTCAGACCGTTACATATGTGTGTAGCAACATGGAATGTTGCTGTTATCAAGAGATGGGTGGAAGTTTCCAGTCCAGAAGAAATTTCTCAGGCAATTAATATCCCAAGCCCAGTTGGCACTGCTCTGTGTATGGCTGCTTCTATAAGGAAAGATCATGAAAAGGGTAATGATGAAATCGTAGTATCTTTTGTTTGGTGAATTGCTTGGTAGAAGTATGACTATATCTGATATATTTTATGAGGATCTTTACGAAGTTTTATCTTTATTTGATGACACGATGATTATGGTCATCTCTATAAGATAAGAATTTTTTCAAGCACATTTCCAATGGTATTTTATGTAGTACATCTAAAAGATCAGTTACTTGTAGTTTTGCACATTACCAAAAAAGGATGTTATTTGAACTTTTTCCTGCTATTTCTTACAAGAGTATTGTATCAAAGTTGAATTTATTGGATGTTATGTCATTATTCGTCTTACCATATGAATCAGTTTACTTAACATGTATACTGCTGCAGAAGGTAGAGAGCTGGTTCAGATATTGCTTGCAGCTGGGGCAGATCCGACTGCGCAAGATGCTCAGCACGGGCGAACAGCGTTGCATACTGCTGCTATGGCTAACAATGTGGAACTTGTGAGAGTAAGATGCTTTCCTACCAAGAATGTATTACCATTGATGTTTAAACGAGAAGGATACTATTATGTTTTGTCCGTGTTGATAGATATGCTGTTGTGTAGCACCATACATCTTAAATCCAAGGGTTCAATGCCTTCCCTATCAAAGAATTAGATATTATATGGTGTGAATTGAAAATTATACTGGTAGTTATTGAGGGAATAGTGTGCCAAGTATCTTGAGAGTTGATAGAGTTGCATACATTTCACTCATATCATTCATTATAATTTGATAGGTCATTCTAGATGCTGGTGTGAATGCGAACATCCGCAATGTTCACAATACAATTCCTCTTCATATGGCTTTGGCCAGAGGCGCAAACTCCTGTGTTAGCCTACTTCTGGAGTCTGGTTCAGACTGCAATATACAGGTAATATTGCAGCTTCCCTAGGTTTCATGAGTTATTTGTTGACACTCTCCTTTACTGCCAAGACTATATTTTCTTATTATCTTGGAGGCATTGTGTATTCAAAACTAGAAGATGCTAAGCTTAACCATACGTAAGGCTTGAACTTTGCCAATCTGAATGAGATTTTTTACTTGTATCCCTTCTTTTGGTCGGAAACTTTTGAAGAGGGTAAACTTTTTTCTAACTTGAATATTGTCAATCTGAACGTTCATTTTCTTAAATATACAGTCATTAATTCAATAGACATAAGTCTGAACATATGTTTTGAATTTATATTCTATCTTTATTCTTTTGTCATGAATATGCTAAGCTTAATGGTATGCTGTTCCCCGAGGGTTGATTCTCTTGTCAATCTGGACGAGAATGTTGGATCGTTGATATAAATACAATTGGTTCTATATGTCTATCGTTTGTTATTGCTGTACAATGATAATTGTTTCCTTGAATATAGGTAATAAAAAAAAGTTGTTTGTTTGACAAAAAAAAAAGTTGTTTAAATTTACAATCATCACTTCGTCAACCTGTGTTTAACTAATGTTTGAAATAGAAACATAAGTAGTTGCAAGGCTTTGTGCATCTAATGTTTGTAGGTTCCACATTGGTGCATTCAGAGCTGGCTTTCAAGATGTGCTGTTTTTACCTTGTCAGTTGACTTGTCTTCTTCTGTTTTCATTATTATAGGATGATGAAGGAGATAACGCATTTCATATAGCAGCAGATGCAGCGAAGATGATACGTGAAAACCTTGATTGGTTAATTGTCATGCTTAGAAGTCCTGATGCTGCTGTGGACGTCAGAAACCACAGGCAAGCACTCATTTGATGCATACCTTAATGCTATTACAAATATTATATAGGTGAAACAAAGATGTATATTCATTGCACTGAGGTAATGTTAGTTTCCTGTCAGGGGTTGTGAAATCCGCTCATACAAAATGTACTTTAGAAGCTCGCATTTTGAATTGCCATTTCCCTTTTCTTCCTATGACCATCATTTAAATAATTTATATAAATATTGAATAACAGTGGCAAGACAGTACGTGACTTCTTAGAAGCCCTTCCAAGAGAATGGATATCAGAGGATCTGATGGAGGCACTATTAAAAAGGGGAGTTCATCTATCACCTACAATGTGAGGGCGACTTCTTAAATTATTTTGCTGATATGTACCTTTCTCAGTTAACTTACGCTGATTTCAAATTGTCAGCTATGAGGTAGGGGATTGGGTGAAATTCAAGAGAGGCATAACAACACCCTTACATGGATGGCAAGGTGCTAAGCCTAAGAGTGTTGGGTTTGTGCAAACCATTCTCGAGAAGGAGGACATGATTATCGCATTTTGTTCTGGTGAAGCTCGTGTGTTGGCAAATGAAGTTGTCAAGTTGATTCCATTAGACAGGGGCCAGCATGTAAGACTCAGAGCAGATGTGAAAGAGCCAAGGTTTGTAAGTGCTTTCCGTGTGCATGCACATTTTCTAGGCCAGATATCATGGATGAAACATTTTCTACTGTGAATTTTTCCTGACTTGTAAATGCTTTCTCTTTGTCTTTTCTGGTTCTAAATCGGCCAAAACTATCATGTTGGAGCGACTAAAGCTGTTATGGTATAATTTATTTACCAAAGTCATAACCAAATTTGGTGTTGATTGATTCTATTTTAGGTTTGGTTGGCGTGGTCAATCACGTGATAGTGTCGGTACTGTTTTATGTGTTGATGAGGATGGGATCTTACGAGTTGGGTTTCCTGGAGCATCTCGAGGCTGGAAAGCTGATCCTGCTGAAATGGAACGTGTGGAAGAATTCAAAGTCGGGGATTGGGTCCGTATCCGTCAGAATCTGACTTCAGCCAAACATGGTTTTGGATCTGTTGTCCCCGGCAGTATGGGGATTGTTTATTGTGTACGGCCAGATAGCAGTCTCCTTGTGGAGTTAAGTTATCTTCCAAATCCCTGGCATTGTGAACCCGAGGAAGTTGAACCTGTTGCTCCCTTTAGGGTAATATACTATTATGTAAATTTCTTACAAACAGTTCTTACTTCATATCAGAAGTTCAATCCAACAAGTTTCTTAATATTATATAGATTGGTGATCGGGTGTGTGTAAAGCGGTCAGTTGCCGAACCTCGATATGCTTGGGGTGGGGAGACCCATCACAGTGTTGGAAAAATTAGTGAAATAGAGAATGATGGTCTTCTTATTATTGAAATACCAAACCGACCTATACCGTGGCAGGCAGATCCTTCAGACATGGAAAAGATTGATGATTTCAAGGTAAAGCTGGTTTTCACTTGGAGTCACAAGGATGTGGAAATTTGGTTGTCTTTTCTTAAAATGCATTTCAGTTAGATGTGCAGCATGTCAAGAGCTTTGATTCTTTTAACACTGAGCCTTTGTACCACGAGCAGGTTGGTGACTGGGTCAGAGTGAAGGCGTCAGTGTCTTCCCCGAAATATGGATGGGAAGACATTACTCGAAATAGTATTGGCGTTATGCACAGCTTAGATGAAGATGGTGATGTGGGTATAGCTTTCTGTTTCAGGAGTAAACCTTTTTCATGTTCTGTGACAGATGTTGAAAAGGTTACGCCCTTTCATGTGGGACAAGAGATTCATATGACACCATCAATCACCCAACCACGACTTGGATGGTCAAATGAGACTCCAGCAACTATTGGTAAAGTAATGAGAATCGACATGGACGGGACTCTGAGTGTAAGTTTCTGAAATGGATCATTTCCCCTGGATTCATTGGGCTGTCCTCAGCTTTTTGTTTTCAGCATATATTTAAAATCGAGGGTTGGACTTTTTTTTTTTTGTTCTCCTGTAGGCACAGGTGACTGGTAGACAGACGTTGTGGAGGGTCTCACCTGGAGATGCAGAGCTGCTTTCAGGTTTTGAAGTTGGTGATTGGGTGCGCTCAAAACCGAGCCTGGGAAACAGACCAAGCTATGATTGGTCTAATGTAGGAAGGGAGAGTATTGCTGTCGTTCATAGCATACAGGAAACAGGTTACTTAGAATTGGCTTGTTGTTTCCGGAAAGGAAGATGGAGTACTCATTACACAGATTTAGAGAAGATTCCAGCTCTCAAAGTGGGCCAGTTTGTGCATTTCCAGAAGGGAATAACAGAACCAAGATGGGGCTGGAGAGCAGCCAAGCCCGATTCACGAGGCATCATAACCACAGTTCATGCTGATGGAGAGGTAAGGGTTGCTTTCTTTGGATTGCCTGGGTTGTGGAGAGGAGATCCAGCAGACTTGGAAGTGGAGCCTATGTTTGAGGTTGGAGAATGGGTAAGACTTAGAGAAGGTGTTTCTTGTTGGAAATCTGTTGGACCAGGAAGTGTTGGTGTAGTGCATGGAGTAGGATATGAGGGAGACGAGTGGGATGGAACCACTTCCGTTTCATTTTGTGGCGAGCAAGAAAGATGGGCGGGGCCCACTTCACACCTAGAGAAAGCAAAGAAGCTTGTGGTTGGACAAAAAACTCGGGTCAAACTGGCAGTGAAACAGCCTAGGTTTGGGTGGTCAGGTCATAGCCATGGAAGTGTAGGAACAATATCAGCCATTGATGCGGATGGTAAGCTACGGATATACACACCAGCCGGCTCTAAAACGTGGATGCTTGACCCATCAGAAGTTGAAACCATAGAAGAAGAAGAGCTCAAGATTGGGGACTGGGTTAGGGTAAAGGCGAGCATCACAACACCCACTTACCAGTGGGGAGAGGTCAATCCTTCAAGCACAGGGGTGGTTCACAGAATGGAGGATGGAGATTTATGTGTATCTTTCTGTTTCCTAGACAGGCTATGGCTATGTAAAGCCGGGGAACTGGAACGCATAAGACCATTTAGAATTGGAGACCGGGTTAAGATAAAGGATGGACTGGTTACACCTCGGTGGGGTTGGGGAATGGAGACCCATGCAAGTAAAGGACATGTTGTGGGAGTGGATGCAAATGGGAAATTGAGAATAAAATTCCTGTGGAGGGAAGGGCGGCCCTGGATTGGTGATCCTGCGGATATAGTTCTAGATGAAACTTCTGGCTGAATCTCCCAATGTATGATTATGTTTTGAATCTGGAAGATTGGTCATTAGGCTATGCATGAGGCTGCTCTGTCCATTGTAAGACATAAAGCTCACAGAGCCCTTGTGCCAACAGCTCAGGTAATCTATATCTATCTCTCATGATGATTTATTAATATTTTTGTTAATAAAGTTAAAACTATAGAGTGGTAGGAGATATTTAGGATGTATCATCTATTATGTCTAGACACCACTTTCATATCTCAGATCTCTTTTTGTTTATATGTTTTTCTTCTTCTTTGTATAAAATAATGAATCGCATGTACGGACAGATTTCCTTAGTATTAACAAATCTTTTTGAAGAGGCTTAGCATATAATATTACTGTTTGAAGTACTGTACATTGGGAATGGGAACCAAGTCGGATGTGCTTAAAACAATAAGCACTTTCTTAGATTCTATTTTAAAATACCGAGTTATGAATCAGATTCTGGGCGTACCAGAACAAGAATGAAAAAAGTTCATTGGATTAATTTATGTCCTTGTCCTGGAGCCATTTACAGAAGCCTTCCTCCAAGGCACATTTCATCCATTCATGCCGACAGTTCTCTAGTGCTTGAGGTATTGTAAGCCATGTCCGAGTTCTCGATTCCTGTTATGGCCATGCCTCCAGCTCTTCTTTCACATAGAGTGCGTACATTACCGCTTTACATACACCTTCTGGGCTAAATTCGTTTTGGTGACTCTTGCTCTTGAACTCGTATTCTCCCAACAAATCCTACAAAGCATATGTACTTTTCCTAGCCATTACCAATGTTATCATGGGCCAAATGACGTCGGCTTCCAGCGACGGGCTGGACCAATCTGCGGTTTTTCAGCCCATGACTCAACAAAAGCATTGCTCCATTTAAATAAAAAAAAACTGTCTGAATGTCATCAAGGTCTATTTTTATTGTGGGAAAAGAAGAGTAAGAATGTTGTTATATAGGTGATACAATGAAGATTGTATACTGTTTTTACAAAATCGCAACAAACTATACACAGCTATTACTTACATTACATATCCTTTATTTCTCCACTGATAACAATGGCTCCTTCAACAGCGCGTTGGAGGAGGATGAATTGTTGTTGCTCCCACCATATCGTCTCGTAAAACTTAAATGCTTGTCCTCCAAGTTAGAGCTCTGTACGTATTGTAGACACACCTGTACGGCGTCGTGTACTCTCACAAAGAACCATTCCTTGCCAACTAGCTCCACCATTCCTGATCTTGCTATTGTCAAGTGAACATCTTTGTTCGGGTTTGATATCGCTAGCTGAATATCCCTTGTTTTATACTCTTGATACAGTTCTTTCAAGGCTTCCACTGCGCTCGAATCTATGTGTGTAACAGGAGACATTTCCAGGATTACAAAATTTATTCTATCCACCTCCAGTCCCCGGTTTGTGTATTTGTCAACAGCTACTTCATATTCTCGTAGTCTGCACTTTGCAAAAAAAGCCAGCTTGTTAATGTTTCTAATAGATTCATACCACAAGGAAGAATAAACGCCTTTCTCACCTGTCCTTGATGTAACTTATGTTGGCAAAGTAAATAGGAGAATCGATTCGAACTATCACAATCCCGTTGTATGTGTAAGCCTCTGGATACTGCTTTATGTTTCTGTACACAGTGGTGCCTGGAAGCCGCCCCAAGACAGCTACCAGGAGAATAATTAAGATAAGAAATGAAACCAAGTTAGAAAAACAGGCAGTTTCAATACACCGAGAGGCAATTTTGAACGGAATTTATCTTACCAATGTGAGGGTTTGCAGACTCGTGGATAACGAATGCTAGTGAAAAACCAACCTAAAATTGAAAACATTGCAACTGCGTGAGTCCTTAGAGGCCTATGCAGAAATCATATATACATTAGTTAGATGAATCTGAACATACTATAGTATCTGAATACTCACACCAACAAGGACACCGATCTCTATTCCGAAGAACAATGTTATGGTGCTAGTGATGGTCCAAAGCGAAAAATCCCTCTTGTCCACACGCCAGAGGAAAATAGCTTCGTCATAGTCCACCTAATGATAATAATCCGAAAAGTATACATAAGAAACCAGAAGCAGAATTCATCTTCGCTCCTTGGCAGGTTGGTTTATATGAACTTACCAAGCCACTAACGGCAGATATCACTATTGCTGCCAAAGCACACTGATTACGAGAGAGATAAGCAACAGAGTGAATGTTAGCCAAAATTTAGTTTCACAATTCTCTGAAGTTTCAGAAAGAGTAGCAAATACTAGAAACTGATATATTCACCACGGGCAGACAGACCTGTGGTATGTATTTAAACATCGGTGTCAAGAACAGTAGAGAACATCCAATGATGATTCCTGTTATAAGCCCTGATAGGCCAGTCTTAGCTTCACTTTCATTATTCACAGCTGACCTAGAAAAGGATCCTAAATTTTGCATTCAGGACATTCACAGATTATGTTAATTAACTTTGAAATATATTTACGAAATGTATAACAGATTATATCCATAGCGTCAATTATTGATAGCTTTTATCATTCTCAAGTTAACGTACCTGTAGCTGGGTATGCAGAAAATAATGACCCCAATATATTTGCAACACCAAGACCAAACAACTGTCCAGTGAAGGTAAAAACAGTTGAGCTTTCAATAAAAACGGTAAAAAGAACCGGAATATTGTCTATAGCAATTCGGCTTCTAGTCAAGCACAGTACCTCTGAATTTGAATCCAACTCATATCTGTTTTTTGCCGCAAGCGCTTTGGCAATTCCCACAGATTCCTGGATACAAGAAAATGTAGAACTACTTCATTAGAGAACGAAAAAACATAATATCAATTGACATGCGCTACTGCATCCAAATCTAAACAAGAAATCCTTTTGTTCTTTTTTTTATAGGAAGTCAGATAAACCATGTCCATTCATTTATAGTTTCTCATGATTAGGTTCAGCTCTGCAGTACGCCAGTACCCATATGCCTACTTTGACAGAACTAATGATGTTGATATCTCACCAAGATGGCAACACCAGTAATGAGAGCTGATGTTGGAAGCAACGTTTTTGCATGATCAAAACTTCTTGGGAAAGAAAATGTTGGAAGGCCCTGAGGTATTTCTCCCACCTGAAAACATACTGAATTTTGCTATTACTTCAAACACTTCACCGTTATGTAGCTCAACAAGGCAACTACCATGAATTTAATTTCTGACCAGAGAGATGGAAGGCGGATGAAACACTTTTGCAATGGTTGTACCGAGCACAATCCCGGTGAGTGGCGCTGCTGCTCGTAAGAACTGAAGTTCCTTTTTGGCTTTTCCCTGCCATGAAAAACCATGACCTTATTATCACATTAATAAAGGAAAGTCCTGTTTCCCTGGTAACTCTGGAAAAGAACAAGGCTCATACCACATGTTTCATCACTTGAAGAATCACCAGAATAAGAGATCCCATCACGAAAGGTGGCCACTGAAACTAAAAAGCACAAAAAGATCCATCTAAATAAAGTACAAATAGGTAGAAACAAAACACGTTCTTTACCAAACTGATTCACCAATGAAATTCATGATATACAAGTAAAATCATCATACGACGATGATTTAATGTACAGTCTAAGCTACTTGAGGTTATACTAAAAGTTATACCACCAGCACCAGGTATTAGTAGTCTTGAAGTACTTACATTCCTCAGGGGCAGTGGCTAAAAAAAGAATATGCAGATCGAAATATAAAGAGGTGAAAACCCAAAATTTCAGTCTAAATCATACTTACAGATCCCGAATTAAAGATATTAGCCAAAGAGGAAATGTGTCTCTCTTTTTCTGAACTGTTTAAAGCTGAAAATGAAGTTTCACCTTATCAGCTCCAGCTATTATGCTCTCTACTATTGGCACAATCTTGCTGCTCCGGGCAATGCTATACCCCAGGAAATATTTTATTTGAGATAACCCAATCACAATGGCCGAAGCACTTGTAAATCCAGATATGACTGAGTGACTAATGAAACGAATAAGCCATCCAAGCCTGGATTGAAATCACAAACAAGGGAGACGCAACATGACACAACAATAATTAGAAGACTTCTGCTTTAACGGATAACAGTTACTACACAGGCAAGCTATATAAGTAGCAGTCAAGATAATAAACGTTTTCCTTATCTGAATTCTAACCAAAAATAGTAGTATTACCTTAAGAGCCCCATGATGCACTCCAAGATTCCAACTAAAAGCGCCAACAAAATGGCCAATTCAATATGTAATTCCTCGTTCGTATCAGCGATTCCACCCAAAGCATTAGAGACGAGAAGAGAAACCAATGCTACAGGTCCAATTGCAAGCTGACGGGATGAGCCAAATATGGCATAGACAAATACCGGCACAAATGAAGAGTCTGCATCAAAGAGTTATAAAATTGAATCAAAGCTAACATGATTAGGCATTTCTTTAAACCAAGAGCAGGAGTACTTCAATAGCATTCCTATGAATTCACAATAAAACTCACATAGACCGTAAATTGGTGGAAGGCCAGCTAGTTTCGCATACGACATTGCCTGGTCAAATCCATCAAAAGTCATTCAGCAAAATAAACTTAAAACAAAACTCCAGATTGAAGACCAATACATAATTTTACTAAAAACTTGAATTGATAATCTCTTAAGCTATAATACATTTTGTCACATCTTTAACCAATTTTGCAGCTCAACAAGACAATACGATTGAAACCAATAATTCCAGTTTCCTATTCTAAAGCCAATGATTCCAGCTTCCTTAAGCTTGAAAGTAAAGTACCTGGGGAACAAGCATTATACCGACGGTGATACCAGCCATGAGATCGAGCTTAAAATACTCGCTCCATCGGTAAGTTCGAATCCATCGGAAACAAGGAAAGAGAGTATCAATCCAATCGACGAGCCTCATGCGCTTGATCTTCGCCGTCCATCCGGAGAAGATATCGTCGAAAGGAATCGAAGGAGGACGAGCTTCATTGGAGGTGTCAGGATGCTGAAGCGGGATGACCTTGACGGGGCGGGTCTGACCCGGAGGCTTGAGCGAAGAAGACGAACCGGTTCCGGATCTTGAAACAAGGCTGGTCAGGTCCTTGACGCTGAGAGATGCGTAGGACATGATGGCTCTTGCGCACGCTTGGCGCACTTTAGAGAATCCGTTAATGAGAGAATGGAATACTCAAATGTTAAAGAGCTTTGTATCATTTATTCCATCAATGCTCATAAGCTTTACTCTAGTGTCTGGTCAATTTTGTTTTTTTTCAAACTAAACTTTACAATTATCATTACATTATCTAATCATACGTCAAAAATAATTTAGTTTATAGTAATAGATCCAGAATTACGATAACGTAACTACATTTAAATTTTGCTAATCACATAACATTTTTAAAATTAGTTGTTAATTAGTAATTAGATAAATTGTTGTCACTTGTAAGTTTCGTCACGTATCTCTAATTAATAGAATAGAATTCATGAGGGGTCAATCCAATACAAGTGGCTTGCGTGCTAGTTTTGATGATTTGTTTACTATTCTTTATTTTAATAGGTACCAGAAATTGGGAGGGAATAAAACATGTGTTGAAAAAAGTGTGAAGAGGGACGTTAAGCCGTCTAGATCCATGATGTTGATGAGTGGGTCAACTCTTGGCTCTTGTGTGTATGTGTATGTGTCCATGATGAGAATTCACAAAACAGTTTTGATGATTTCAAAACCTTTGATGCACAGAAATGAAACACTACAGTTAAAGGCAAAATGTTTAACTAGGGATTTAATTCCAAAATTGTTTTTTTAGATGACTTTCTTAACTTTAGAAGATAATCTACTTAATTTTTGTTGCCATTACAATTTTAATTGATTTTAAAAGCTTGAGAAAAAAGGAACCTTTTCCTTTTCACCGGTTTCATTTGCTTTCAACATTTCTCGAGTCTGCCAAAGGACAATTTGGACAATTGATATCCGCTCCATACCACTAAGAGGCATCACAAGACAAGCTTTGATGAAATTCCAAACTGTCTTGATGGTCACATAAGTTCCAATTTAGATACGCATACACAAGGAAAACGTTAAACACTACATGCTAAAAGTTGAGCAAAAACTAGCAAGGAATGGATTAGCACATTGTCTTGAGAGGCCCATTCATTAACAGTAAAACATTATTAAACCCACTGTGATGTGTGAGTCTAGCGGGCCGGTCCAGTCCGCTTGACAGGCTTCAGCCCGACATCCATATGCCTCTTGTGATGTGGTTGGTCGGTTACTTTCCCGGAATCTTCTGGCTCCTTTAGCAGAATTGTCCGGTGTCGCCGTCCTCCATCGGTTGGTTCCTCTACCAACGGTGGTTGGCTCTTGT
>Ga0041059_1002094_pt1 | contig 15219 bp, 12 predicted proteins | sample AraColnosormetaG_FD_56232 | JGI IMG/M metagenome (GOLD analysis project Ga0041059, IMG submission 56232) | Arabidopsis roots microbial communities from North Carolina, USA - Col MF nosort | ecosystem: Host-associated > Plants > Roots > Unclassified | place: USA: North Carolina | collected...
TATATATGCATGTATATAAATATGTATTTGTGTAGTTATATCACTGGATCCGAAAATCAACTCAAACACATCTCGATCCCTTTTTAAAGGTATAAAAGTATGAAATCTAAAATGAAAACATAGTATACAGATAAATCAATGACTCAAAATAACAAGCATCATTATATAAGAACACCTTATAGAATAAACATAGCATGTTATCTATATAAAACACATGAACCAGCTATAAATAACATGCATAATATGAACAAACCTCTTCTTCTTTTTTTTAACCCCTAAACGGACAAAAAAGAATCCACAAAATTTGAGGAAATTTCCAGATCTCGCCTTATCTAACTTCATGTAGAGAGATTAAGAAAAAATTGAGGGTTAGTAAAGAATAAATCAAAAAGAACCAAAACTTAGATCTGGACACAATCGGTAAGAACTCTATGCGGGATACTTATGTAAGTATACATGGGAAGAAATAGAAGAAGACAGAGATAAATAATCGGAAACCCAGGATTGAACTTACCAGATTCATTGGCGAATACCAAATTGGATAGGAGGAGAACGAATTAAAACTTCTCTCGCAAACGGCAAAAGAAGGAAAAAAAAGATTAGCAGCTATATAAAACACATACAAAAAACTATAAAACAAATGCAAACAAATGAAATAACGGAGTACTTAATGGCAGACCAAAAGGTATAAAAGCATGACCCTACCAAAAAAAAGGTATAAAAGCATGAAATTTAAAATGAAAACATAGTATAGAGAGAAATAAATGAGTCAAAATAACAAGCATCATTATACAAGAACACATTATAGAGTAGACATAACATGTTATCTATATAAAATATATGAACCAACTATAAATAACATGCAAAATTTGAACAAACCTCTTGTTTTTAAATAAAAACCCTAGACGGACGAAGCAGAATCCAAAGAGTTTGAGGAAATTCCCAGATTTCGCCTTATCTAACTTCATGTAAAGAGATTAAGAAAAAATTGAAGGTTAGTAGAGAATAAATAAAAAAGAATCAAAACTTAGATCTGGACACAACCAGTAAGAACCCTATGCAAGATACTTATGGAAGTATACATGGGAAGAAATAGAAGAAGATATAGTTAGAGGGAAAAAAGAACCGAACTTTAGATCTGGCCACAATCGTTAATTTCTATGCAATTGAAGTATAAAGGGGAAGAAATAGAAGAAGATCGGCGATAAATAAACGAAAATCAATGGAACGTAAGACGTTCAAAATCCTCGATATCGCCGAATCTGCAGTCATGGAACGTAAGACGTTCAAAATTTGGGTTAGTATAGTATAAAAGAGAACAGTTCAAAAGACAATATTTACAAACCTCAAGTGTTTTTTAAACAAAACCCACAGCGTCAGCCACAAAAGCCTCAGATATCGCCTAATCTTCTTCCGTGAATAGTAAGAGACAAAAAATGGGTTAGTTGCATGTAAGAAACACAGATAAAGGACGCAATATCTACAAACCTCATGGGTTATTCAAACAAAGCACATCAATATTTACAAACCTCATGTGTTTTCCAAAAAAGCACAGAAGGATTCCCAAAAAAAACCAGAGACTTTAGCCGCAAACTCTCGATGGTCGCCTAACTTTCATTCATCAACAGTACGCAAAACAAAATTAGGGTTAGTTAAGAACGAACCGAACTTTATATCTAGACACAAGCGATGATTGACATGCAATTAAAGGTACAGGGGAAGAGAAATAAGAAGAGCGACTGTAAATAATCGGAAATCAGTGGCTCTACTTACCCAAATCGTCGGCGAGGGAAGACCGAAAATTAATCCTTCGATTGTCACCGGCGACTGCAACGAGAAGACGATTTGAAAAGGATAATCGGAAACACAATCAATTTCTAAAAACAACTACTACTTGGATCGAAAAGATGAGAGCAACGACGATGAAATTAATCGCCGCCGAGAGAGTTTTTTTCGGTGAGAAAAAAAAAACTCTTTTTTTTTTAATTTTAGGGTTATTATTTTGGTCGTGAGACAAACTTGGGCCGAATAATGCAATAGAATTCAAATTTCAAACCCAGAATCATACGCTTCCCAAACAGTGTCTTGTCGCTTTGATGTCTAAGGTTATACATGTAATTTACATGTGTTTCCGACATACCCCTGTTGCTCATGACTATTCTCTTAATTTTTTTTGAATCCATAGCTATTTTGTGTATATACTCATAATCATATGGGACACAAATTTTGAGAATCATGCAAAATTTCTAAAATCGTTAAATTGGCAAAGCAGAAACTTCGAAAATTAGTATGGGATTTAACTCGAAATTACAATTTTTTTTTTTTTTGCAAAAAGATCGGTTCTATTTCTTGCAAATATTAGGGACCCCAAGTGATTTGTTTTGTTGTTGTGTTCCTAAATACTATTATAAGGTCATAATGTTCGACACAAATATTTTCAAGGTATCTAGTATCTAGTTGTGACAGCTACCTTTCTTAACATCATATTTCCTTTAAAAGTAAAATAGCGTCTCAACTGTGGATTTCCATAATTGGTCAGTAGTTAACAAGTCACATCAAAGTTAATTTAGGGTACCATAGTTTTGAATTTTAATTTAGGGAAACTTTTTGTGAAAAATTAAGTAGAAATAAAGTTATATCTCTTCTTATTAAATGGATAAAAGTTATATTACAGAGGATTAATTTACTTATACCAAAAGATTGTTTTTTTGTCACTATGTTCAGTAACTAAAATACCTGCTAAAAGCCATTTCATTATTCCATAATGCATACTCCAAAATGGTCATATACCCTAATTATGAAATTATAGTGCTGCTCTTCTAATATATGCTATTTCACTAATTAACACAAAATCGTAAAAACGCCATTCCTTCTAAGATTCATATACGAACCAATGTATCTACCCCCATCTATACTCTGACGTTGCTTTAGAATCGCCACAACTAGCTAAACTCGTTACTTAGATGATACTTTTTCCTATAATATATTTCCGATTTTTTTTGTGTTTAATCCATATGCATACATTCGATTGGAGAATTAAAAAGTGACACATCAATATAAGAGGGAGAGCTCTATCTTTCCCCTTTTAATACGAAGAATCTATAAGTTTTTAACTTTAGCATTTTAAAGTACTTAATTATTATCAATACATATTCAACGGAGACGTAAAGTATAAGTTAGAAAATAATAGATTTACTAATCAAAGATTCAGAAAATCAGGTGAGAGAAAAAAAAAAGACAGGAACACGTTTGGGTTTAGAAAATGATTAGATAATTTGGTGGGTAAACTTTTTAAGAAGAACATCAAAATCATAGTTAATTATCAGAATCAAATAGACTCCACCATAAAGAAAATTTGTTGGGTCAGGTTAATTTGTCGGCAGGGATCATTCATTTGCAATTTTTTCATTTGTTTATAATAAATGGCTACCTCTATTTTCTTTAATAATCGCAAAGGTCGGATAAATACCTCAGGTTATAAAATAAATAATTACTTTTTGTTGAAATCGGATAATTATCTATTATTAGCACTTGCACTCCAAGCCATTAAAATTTTATCCCCAAATTTTGTATAATTTATTCATTAATTTCTCTATATATATTTTTCATACTCTCATTCGTATAGTGAAATAATAATAATAAGAAGAGCAACCCTCTCCGTTCTTCTCTCTTGTTCTTTCTTATACACATATATTAATCAAATATTATATGTTATTTATATTATGGTTTATAACATGTTATCAGTATGATGTCTTTACCGTTTAAGCATTTATGAGATAAGTAAAAATTTTATTATTTAATTCGTTTATGTTTATAAAACATAAATATTTTAGATATCGTAATTTGTGAGACTATGTCTTTATTCGGATTGATCTTTATAAGTGGTAGGCTCTACCTCCTTCAAGATCAAATAAAATAAAATGTTATGTCTTTTCCGGAATTAATCGTTATATATATATGGTAAACTATGTTTTCTTAATGATGAAATAAAAAGTTATGCTTTTTCCGTGATTGATCGTTAAATATGGTAGGCTTTGCCTTCTTCTATACGATCAAACAAAAGCTATGCCTATTGAATTCTAATATGAAAGGCTATGTCTCCTGAATTCTTGCATAAAAAGATATAATCCACATGTTATTATTGTTCTGAATTTATATGCTTAATTATTTTTCTTTATTTTATTCGTAGAGAATAAATATGTGTTACATAATATTTAAAGACATTAAAATATGTTTTTAAAATTAAAAATATAGTTCTGTTCTGAGAATATGTGAAGCACTTGTCGATATATGTTTAGGCAGTGCATAAATAATGGGAAGATCTAGATGAGCTAGTCTCTCAACTTTCAAATGCATTAGATTCATAATAATCGATGCTTTGTGTTCTCCAAAGTCTCAAAAAAAACTAGTATAGTTTCTAAGATAATTATCTTATAATTCTTATAATTCTTATATTGAGACTATAAATTAATATGGTGTCAATTGCTTGACCAGAGTGGAGACACACATTGATTAAATCATGTAAAAATAAAGATGGCAAATTTATTTATCATATAGTAAACATGAAGTTTACCAATGCTCCAAGCATAGCACGACCGGTCAAGCCATCCCGGTATAGCGATAACGATATATACATAAAAATCCTAAAAGGATTTAAAGTTCCAAAGGCATTAGACTCAAAATCTAATAAAATTTGTACGGTCCAATTACAGCGATCACTTTACGGATTAAAGCAATCCAGACGCATATGATATAATCGCTTAAACGATTATTTGTTAAACAAATGATATATATTAAAGAAATATGCCTCAGTGTCTTTATTATGAAATCTCCATCGAGATTTGTGATCATTGTTGTATATGTTGATGACCTAAACTGGAACTCAAACAAAATGATTAAATATCACTAGAAATTTATGTAAAGACAGAAGCTTATTTAAGCAATGGATGCTTCCGTCCACATTTCAGAGGTAACATTTAATTTATGATAAATTTATTACGTAAATTCACTTAAATTTATATAATATGGAGTCGATGGTTGTATATCTCCTCTTTAATTTTGTGGTAGGTTATGCCTTCATTATATGATCTTTGGCTAAATCCCCATTATTTTTAATAATAAGCTCATTGTATATGATGGTCGATTTTCACAATATTCCCCAAATTAAATCCCAAATATAACCGATCTAAAAATTAGATCGGTATAAGAGAAATAGACTCGAAAAGTCATAATATTGGGAGGGATAATTACAAATCTCACATTTTTAAAAGGATCCATGATTAAATACATGATCCCGTTCGGATATTATATAGATCCTAAAGTGGGATTCATTTCGAGATGAATGAACTCGAAGAGTTATTATCTCGAGAGGGAGAATTAAAGGAATCTCATATCGATAAACTTTGATGAATTTGACACCTAGAGCGAGGTAACTCTGGTGATGTCATATCCTATAATTTATCACTTTAAGATAAAGTTGAACATCTAAAAATGATGTTTACTCTCAAATTGAGCTTTAATGAATCGTTTCTACCCCAAATCCAAGAGATTGCAGAACGATTCATGGTGATTTAATCTCCATGTTTTTACATGGAACATGGAGTTTTGCATGTAGTAATGATTATATATAAGGCTAACGATGCATAAGAAATATTTCTCTCATGTTATTTATACATGATTAGAGATCAAATATTTATCATTTTAAATTTTATGGGTGTGAGATATGTTTTATAAGTGCTCTTCTAAACCACCTAAAAATATCATCCAAAGAGGATGGAATTTATAGATGCTGGAGATAAGTTTTCGCTTTATTAATATTGAGCATCTTTTAGAGATGTGCCAATTGCAAGATTTGCAAATCATCATGTTGATGATAAAAATTTTCCATCACTATGGGAGAATTATTGAATAGTTTGGATCTTTGAACAAATAAATATGAACTTAAAAGTTCAAAAGTTGAAAATGCTCACTGATATGGTTCAAATTGCCTTAAACCTACTCTCTCAAATAAGAGATCGGTTGTAGTATTTAAGGGTCGAATTTCCTCAAAGTTCTTTTGTTCACACAATGAGTTGAATGTCAAGATTAAGATAGCAGGGAATGATTGAAATAAAATGTAAACAAAGTAAAAAGACTGCAGATTGATTGATTGTAAACGATGAAATAAAGAGCTATGAATAGGGTATTCTCAGGAAACTATTGGTTAGTAGATCTAATGAAAGCTAGGTTGTTATCGAACCATTGTTAACTCATACTCTAATTATGGAATAACCGCTGGTGTTCCGCGAAGCTCCCTATGCCTATAGCTAAGAATAACCGGAGAAGCCGAGAGATATTTAACCTAAACATGCATTCTAAACGAGTTTAATTGTTCACCGTAGTAGATGGGCCGATTCTTATTACACACCTATAAACCATGCTCATCAAATAATAGATCTAACTACAAATACTTATGGTAGATATATCTATTGTCTGGATTCAAAATCTAGTTAATTACTCTAGATTTAGCATTAAGATTAATCAGAGATGAAGAATTCTACAGATAACCTAGCAAAAGACAGCGATCAACTAAATAATATGAATCCCTAATGAGAAACCCTATTCCTAACAAGCAAACTACTCAGACATATTGATTGAAACAAGCAACATAAATGAATAAGAAAACATAAACACAGTAAATAAAATGATAGAATGAAAGTATCTCTTCACTATATTGAGAACTGAATTAATCTCTGAAGAATAAGGGATGAATAGCTTATGTTTCTCTGAAAATAGGGATGAAAAGAACTTGATAAAAGGAACCTAGGTCTAAAAAATGACCTCTAAATATAAATATAAGCCCTATAAAACGTCCAAGGACTAATAATGCAAATAGGGAAATCTTTTGGGGCAATTTTCCACTTCTGTAAACTTGAAAGCGTCATGGACTTTTGTGGGCCAAAACTGGTATTGATCAACACCTGGAGTGTGTCGATCGACACTCCCCTGAATCTGGAATCTGAAATCGTCCTTACTTTCCTTTTCCTTAGCTTTTGCTTCTGAATGTCTTCTCATCTCCATTGTTGTCCCAGTGCATAGAATACCTGAAAAGACTCTAAAAAGACTCAAGAAATAACATAAAGACTCAAAATCCTAAACCAAAAACATAGATAAAGTTAGTGAAAACAGGGTTATATCAACTCCCCCAGACTTAGCTTTTGCTTGCCCTCAAACAAAACACAAGAGCCGAACCCGTGGAAGAGGTTTGAAAACACAGGAACTCCCAACATTCTCTAGTCTATTGCCATGATCATCCTAACAAAATCCATATGCCTAGCAAGTCTAATTAAATCCTAACCAACATGTACTTCTGCGCAAGCTTACACAACATTCTAGATTCCATATCTTATTTCCACAACTATATCTACTAGGCTTTCATCGCTGGGTCTCATCAAACAAGCTTACATTCAAGATCCTTCTAGATTCATTCCTGTACTATACCATGATAAATCGACCATTCTCTTTATATTTTTTTTCTTTGGTGTTCTTTCTCTCCAAGACTTATTCTTTTAAGAGAGTAAACAAAGGGGAACTCGCATACTGGATCGACACCCTCGACATTTTTCCAACTTTTGTAATTGATCATTCCAAATAATGTATAATAATGTGGTCATAGGAAACATTCCTACCCCTATACACTATCTGAAAATCCTGTCAATCTCTCATTTTCTTTTTATTATTATAAGGGGAGAGGAACACATTCTTTTTATCACATTGGTCTCAATATCATGTATGAAAAAGAAGTCAAGATCTATGAATGCTAATCGTTTGAAGAGGTAAAAGGAAGAGCAGTGAGATTAGCTCCAGCCTTAGTGGTTGTGTTGAAAACTAGGATATCCTCAAGTCTGTTGGTTTGCCATTTAGATTTTCCAATAGTCGTATTGAGTCGAACCTGCAGCATTAATCAATCATGCAATAATCAAGAGAAAAATAGATCATGATTCCTAACTAAACTAAAGAAAATGTTTCTTGTTTTTTGTTTTTATTTTCTTTTTTTTTTTAGAATGAAACGAGTAACTCAATAAACTGAAAAACGAAAAATAATAAGAATCAAAAAATAAAAGCATAATTAGTAAGAACCTCCCCCAGACTTAAACAACACTATCCCCAGTGGCATTCAAATTGGAAGAAGGCGGAAAAAAATAAATCAAAAATAAAAGAAAATAAAAGAAAGGAAAAAAAAATATCAAACCAGTGAGTTGCCTCCCATTAAGCGCTTGTTTTGAGTAAATAGCTTGACTTGACAGATTTCAGGATGTGGGTGGAGTGGTGGAGGATTGCTGCTGCCTCCTTGCCCTCCAAGGCGGTGTGTAAACTGATCCGGTCTGGGCAGCTGCGGGTGTCGATCGACACTCATTGGTGTGTCGATCGACACTCTCGTCGTTTCCTGCAAAATCAAAAGGAGAAACAAGCTTTCGAAGAACTCTAGGCTTGTTAACTTGCGAATCAGACTTCGAAGAATCTAAAGAATTAATCGAGGGTAAAACAGGAGAAGAGATAGAAGAGAACTTATCACAGAGGTCTGAAATGGGTGTGGGCTGAAGAGAATGTGCAGAATTCTATGTCTGTGAATCCCGAGGGTGTCGATCGACAATAGGGGTATTGTCGATCGACACCGTTACTCTACAACTCCCATTTGTGAGCTAAGCGGATGGGAGCGTTATGTGTGGCTTTGTTTGGGGATTCAGAGCAGTCGGAGGAGATGTGTCCTGGGTGGAGGCAATGCTACTGATAGGCCTAATAAACTCTGTACCATCCATGCCAAACTCCATCTCCAAGTCACAAATGTTAAGAAAGATCTTACCTCTCTTCACATCAATCCTAGCACCAGCTGTAGCATGAGGTTGATACTTGATCCCATATCACACAAAGAGCGACTGAACCTGCTTGTGGAGATAGAGCAATCAGGAATGAAGCTACCTGGATCTGGGATCTTCTCAGTGGTCTGATCTGGAGTGATGATGCAGATGTACTCAGCAATGTCCACTCTCTATGCCTTCTCTTTCTTGACCGTAGGCAGCATGATGGCACTGATCTCCCATGTGAGCAGTTTAGCTTCATCAGAGCTAATACCATTGTCAACAAGGCGCTTGACATACCTTTTGAGTGGAGCAGAGGATGTCTCAAAAGCATCCTTAAGAAGTGAGGTGAGGATCTTTTCCATGATAGTTGTGCACTTAGCAGCGTGGATCTCCTGCTTAGAACGACGCTTTCGTGGATAAGGAACAGGCGGCGTGTAGGCAGTCTCGGGCTTCATCGGGATTCTCACTTCATATGGTGTAGTCCAGACCCAATGTCGATCGACACTAGAGGTGTGTCGGTCGACACCTAAGTATGGAATCGTTTGAGAAAACAGTGTTCCATATGGTGTCGATCGACACCGGGATTCTCACTTCATATGGTGTAGTCCAGACCCAGTGTCGATCGACACTAGAGGTGTGTCGGTCGACACCTAAGTATGGAATCGTTTGAGAAAACAGTGTTCCACAGGGTGTCGATCGACACCAACTATGCAGCTGCGAGCTCCAACTCGTCTTCAGTGTCCAATTCCTCCCACACATCATCTCCATCTCTGATCAAGATGGCATAACAGCTCTTCCTAGGGTTAGCATAAGGGTTTCCAGGAAGAAAGTCCTCTTGTCTCTTGATAGATTGTGCAGTTTGAGCAACCTGTACATCTAGCTTTTTTATGTGAGAGCTCAGATTGTTGATCTTCCCGTTAAAACCTGTGTAGACAGCATCAAACTTGCCATTAAACTCAACAACGAGCTTTGTATGACTCTCTAGAATCTACTCAAACATGGATTCTATTCTACTCTCTGATGAGGGTGGAGAGAGGGGGGGGGGGCTTAGTAAGCTGAAATACCATAGGTCCTCTAGAAGTTGCTCTGAGGAAATGTCTTCTGAAAGGCAGGCTTTGGAGTGTAGCTCGAAGAACTCTCATTCCCTATAAACCGGTTGCCATTGAAGTTACCCTGTGGCTGCCCAAACTTCCTGTAGCCCTAGAAACCGTGGAAAAATAGGAATGGGAAGGAACCCCATGTCAATAAGCATATTTAGGAATATGAGAAGCCATATCAAGGTAAAAGAGATTTTCATCTTTTGTTAATATGGTGCTAGAGAAGAATGTTTATTTGTGCACTAGTGTTCAGTGGTTGAAAAGTTTAAATTTTTCTAAGGTACAAGAGTTACGCATCAAAAGAGTTACCAACGTTAGAAAGCAAGTGTCGATTCTTAAAAACGGTAAGCTGGAAGTTTTAATGAAGGGTCGTGTGCTTGTATACCGTAAATGTGGATGTGATGTTTGCTAGAGCTACAAGTCAGAGGTTTATATGGAAATAAATCACCGCCAAAAATTCGAGAACAAATTTTATTTAAGTGGGGGAGATTGTAACACCCCACTTCAACATTTAATAGGCTATTTGTTTTGGAAATATGAGGAAGCCCATTTAAAGCCTAGAGGCATCCATTTATAAAATCAATGAGGGTTTTATCTCTGTGGGAGTCCTCATGTATGTATATAAATACTTACATGCATCGCCGTCCTTGTCAAGCCGTAAAGGAAAGCTGAGCAAACAAACCCCAGAAGACATCATCGTCGTTGTTGTGTCATTATGTGTTATTGTTCGTAAGACTCACGAGAAGAAGAAACAAATTAATTAAAAAAGAAGAAAACGGAGACGGAGGTGGAGACGTCGCGGTGGAGAAGAGATCATCAAGGTCAAGTTTTAGTAGAGGGAGAATTGGATTGTGTTAATAAGGAGAAGCAGTGATGAGTCTATTTCGTTGCCAATCAGAGATGTGGTTGTTGAGATCAGTCGAAGGAAAGAAAAAGAAAGAAGAAAAATAGAAAAGAGGAAAGAGGAAGAACAATATCAAGAAGGTTTATTGCAGGGTGAATTCCCGACAGACCAGAGGGACTCAGATAAGGAATAAGGTGTCTATGGAAATAAAACGCTCTCAAGAATCCACATCAACTGACAGATCTTCAATCAGATTTAAACTCAAGAAGTTTCTTTCTGACAAGTAACTGCAAAGTCTGTCAAATCCAGGAAATCCTAAATGACAGTTCGAGATGGCTTATTGATGATAACGTTTGGAGCTTTTAATGAAGTCCGTTCATGCTGTAAATTTGTGGAGTTATTCATGATACTTCTATCTACATAATCAACGTTGGGAATACGTTTCTAACGGTTAGTTCCTGACTTTTGAATATGTTTCCAAGACAGTTTTATTTGAAGTAAATAGTGATGAGTTTGTGTTGTTGGTTGGGAAACGGGTTCGGTTTGAGCTGTGAATTTGCAGGAACCTTTAGGACTCACGGATTCAGGTCTTAGTTGAGGGAGAACCAAGCTAAAGCTTATGAGAATGTAGTTGTGGTAAAGGTTGCCTAAGTTAAAAGAAAGGAGAAGTGAATCTTCATCTTCATTAAGCCAAAGTGAGGGTGGTATTTGCGAAACATGGTATCATTTTCTTTTGTTATGCTTCTTGACGCATGATATGTAAGCTTAGATCTGATTGTATAGGATTAGATTACATGATGATATGACTTTATGATTGTTGAGTATGATGTTTGATAATATGATGTTATGTATGATATTATAAGTAAATGTATGTTAAGTATGATTATGAGTATGTATGTATGATGAATGTATGACTGGGGAGGAGGTATGGGCCGTGGTCTCCCTAGTGATGTGGACAGTGATGGACCGACGGGTTAACAGCTAGTCAAGAACGGCTGACGAGCCCGGAATGAGAGTGTCTGAGCCACGAGGGCCAGCTTCCATGTAACACCCGCGATCCTCAATAGGATCGTCCGGATCGGGGCCTTTCACTCCACCTATGAGGTTCTAGTCGTCACGAGGATGACTGGACCTAACGATGTGTATGTTTATATTATTATATATAAGATGGTTGTAATGAATGTGTTATTAGATGGTAAAGCATGTTAGGTTGATTGCTTGTGTCAAAGTTTATATGTTATGATGATGGTTGTATAGCTTTAGAAAGTGTTCTATGTTTCAGTGGGCAGAGTTGATTTCCTTCACTGAGTATTCTTTACTCACCCCCCTTTTTCCCTTTTTTCTCAGGTTAGTAAGCGTGAAGAGTTATGTGAAATAATTTGTTCGTGTATGAAGTTTAAAGAAAACATTTTTGGCAAGATCATATGAATAACATGCCGTCTTGGCCTATAAGGCGGGGCAGGTGTTACACCTCTGCCATTTAATTTCCTAAAACAGCTCCAACAATCTTCTTCCTCTCAAAGTCAGCATTCTTAATACTGTTTCTGCAAGATAGGTTCTCTATCAAAGCGGTTGCATCAGCCGGATACCTGGTGTTGAAGTAACCATTTCTCGCTGCATCGAGAGCCATCTGATATCTCCAATCTACTCCTCTGAAAAAGGTACCAATAAGTTGTACCTCAGTGAAGCCATGATGCGGGCAGTCCCGTTGATACTCCTTGAAACGAACCCAAGCGGCATTGAAAGCTTATTTCTCAGCTCCTAAGACTTAGCATCATCATAGAAATTATTCAAGAATGCTATCTTGATGCTTCTCCAAGTCTTGAGGGAACCTGCTTTTAGTTGTTTCAGCCAAGAAGCGGCTTCCCCAACAAGTGTATAAGGGAAGAGCTTGCATAGTAGGTAGTCCTCTGAGACTCCATTAGCCTTGATGCTCAGAACGAGGTCCTCAAAACGCTCGATATGGTCTATTGGCTGCTCATGAGACAAGCCATGGAAAGGATGCTGGGAAACTAAAGCAAAGTAGCCTGGCTTCAGCTCATAATCGTTCCTCTGGAAGGGTGGGGGTACAATCGCTGATCGATTAGCATAGAATAAGGCCAGTTGAAATCTCCAAGAGTACGACGTGGTTCCCTAGCTGGAGGAATAGCTGCAGGAATCTGGGGTTGGTGTCGATCGACACCTCTGTTGTGTCGCTCGACACAACCGCATCTGCGTTCTGCTCCCGAAGGTGTCGATCGACACCTAGTTGGTGTCGCTCGACACCGAGCCCTGCTACGTTTCTGGCAGCTAATTGCGCATTGAGGCGCGCCTGATCCTCATTGGCGTCCTCAGGGAGGATGATTCCATGCTCATCCAATCTCTGATTAGCCTCATTGTAGGCTTGCCCATCCTCATCTCTCAAAACTCCTTCCTCATCAAGTCTGATGACTTTGTTAACCATTGCTAATCTCTAAGTTTTGCGGTTGGTGCGTTCAAGTTTTCCCAAGTCCAGAACAGACAAGTTGATCAACTCCTTCTGTTGTGTGCTCCTTGTTTGCCTAGGCATACACATGACACACAGAAAAGAAGAAACATGTGAGTAACAAAATAAAAGTAAAAACTAGACGAAATCTCTAAACTAAACTCAATGGTGACTCCCAAGAACTTTGGCAACGGCGCCAAATTTGATATGGTTCAAATTGCTTTAAACCTACTCTCTCAAATAAGAGAACAATTGCAGTATTTAAGGGTCGAATTTCCTCAAAGTTTTTTTGTTCACACAATGAGTTGAATGTCAAGATTAAGCTAGCAGGGAATGATTGAAATAAAATATAAACAAAGTAAAAAGACACCAGGTTGATTGGTTGTAAACGATGAAATAAAGATCTAGGAATAGGGTATTCTCAGGAAACTATTGGTTAGTAGATCTAATGAAAGATAGGTTGTTATCGAACCATTTTTAACTCAAACTCTAATTATGGAATAATCGGTGGTGTTCCACGAAGCTCTCTATGTCTATAGATAAGAATAACCGGAGAAGCCGAGAGATCTTTAACCTAAAGATGCATTCTAAATGAGTTCAATTGTTCACCTTAGTAGATAGGCCGATTCTTATTACACACCTATAAACCAGGCTCATCGAATAATAGATACAACTACATATACTTATGGTGTGTATATCTATTGTCTGGATTCAAGATCTACTTAATTACTTTCGATCAAGCATTAAGATTAATCAAATATGAAGAATTCTACAGATAACCTAGCAAAAGGGGACGATCTACTAAACCATATGAATCCCTAATGAGAAATTCTATTCCTAACAAGCAAACTACTCAGACATATTGATTGAAACAAGCAACATAAATGAATGAGAAAGCATAAACACAGTAAATAAGATGATAGAATGAAAGGATCTCTTCACTGTATTGAGAACTGAATTAATCTCTAAAGAACAAGGGATGAATAACTTATGTCTCTCTGAAAATAGGGATGAAAAGAACTTGATAAAAGGAACTTAGGTCTAAACAATGACCTCTAAAAATATTTATAAATCCTATAAAACGTCCAGGGACTAATAATGCAAATAGGAAAGTTTTTTGGGGCAAATTTCCACTTTTGTAAACTTGAAAGCGTCATGCACTTTTCTAGGCCGAAACTGGTGTCGATCGACAGTCCCTCTGAATCTGGAATCTGAAATCGTCCTTAGCTTCCTTTTCCTTAGCTTTTGCTCTAGAATGTCTCCTCATCTCCATAGTTGTCCCACTGCATAGAATACCTGAAAAGACTCTAAAAAGACTCGAGAAATAACATAAAGACTCAAAATTCTAAACCTAAAACATAGATAAAATCTGTAAAAACAGGGTTATATCAATCACTATCCAGAATATATTGCAAATCAAATGCAAACAGCTGATAAATGAGATTTTATAAAATTATTGATTCTCATACAAATAAATATGAACTTAGAGAGTTCATAGAAAATCTCATATTCCAGCTAAAAATGCTCCAAAAATATATCTCTGGCGGATGACATATTATCGTCTATAACACGTTAAAGAATGTAATAGACAACTTGGTTCCAAATATAATGAAAATCCTCGAAAGGAGCAAATTATTATACAGAGGATTAAACTCTTAAAAGAGGAGCATATAGACTCCTAAAGAGGAGCAAAAACATTCCCCATGAGGAGTAAAAAGACTGATTGACATGGTTAATAACGAAATTAGGTACCTAAATAAAATCATTTATAATAATTAAGAGATCTCGATTAACCATGTCATTACGACAAATATAAAACCAAAAGCAAAGGAAAGACAATATAATGTCGACAAGAAAAATGATCTATGATCTAGCGCGCAATATAATTAATGAGGATCATGAATCTCCATTCTCTGAGTGTAAAGATATATATATATATATATATATATATATATATATATATATATATATATT